>Ga0308160_10001984_pt1 | contig 26449 bp, 24 predicted proteins | sample PhyFR1_FD_201036 | JGI IMG/M metagenome (GOLD analysis project Ga0308160, IMG submission 201036) | Phyllosphere microbial communities from UC Gill Tract Community Farm, Albany, California, United States - DLSLF.R1 | ecosystem: Host-associated > Plants > Phyllosphere > Unclassified | place: USA... | reverse complement strand
CGGTGGCCTACCTGACCGGCCGCCGCGGCTTCTGGACCCTGGACCTGGCGGTCGGCCCGGCCACGCTGATCCCGCGCGCGGACACCGAGCGCCTGGTGGAACTGGCGCTGGAGCGGCTGGACACGGCCCCGGGCCGGCGCGCTGCCGACCTGGGCACCGGCAGCGGCGCGATCGCCCTGGCGCTGGCCAGCGAGCGGCCGCAGGCGCAGGTGCTGGCCACCGACCTGAGCGAGGCGGCGCTGGCGGTGGCGCAAGCCAATGCGCGCACGCACGGCCTGCACAACGTCCGCTTCGCCCACGGCCCCTGGCTGGCGCCGCTGGCCGGACAGCGCTTCGACCTGATCGCCAGCAACCCGCCCTACATCGCCGTCGGCGACCCGCACCTGGCGCAGGGCGACCTGCGCTACGAACCGGCCAGCGCACTGGCGTCCGGCGCCGACGGGCTGGATGACATCCGGGTCATCGTCGCCGACGCAGCGGCGCATCTGCTGCCGGGCGGCTGGCTGCTGCTTGAGCATGGCTGGGAGCAGGGCGCAGCGGTGCGCGCGCTGCTGGCCGATGCCGGCTTCGACAACGTGGCGAGCTACCAGGATCTGGAAGCGCGCGACCGGGTCACGCTGGGGCGCTGGCCGTCTGGTTGACGTGATCGCAAAACGGTTGCGTCTGGACGGCGGCGCGCGCGTGCCGGCCGCGCAAACAGCGCCCGTGAACGCGGGCAGGGCCGCGCCTTCCCCGCTAAAATCAGATTTTTCTGCAGGAACCGCCATGCGCACGCTATATCCCGAGATCGAACCGTTCGACAGCGGCATGCTGTCGGTGGACGCGCGCCACACGCTGTACTACGAACAGTGCGGCAACCCGCAGGGCAAGCCGGTGGTGCTGCTGCACGGCGGGCCGGGCGGCGGCTGCAACGCCAAGATGCGCCGCTTCCACGATCCGGCCAAGTACCGCATCGTGCTGTTCGACCAGCGCGGCTCCGGCCGCTCCACGCCGCATGCGGACCTGGTCGACAACACCACCTGGGATCTGGTGGCCGATATCGAGACGCTGCGCGAAACGCTCGGCATCGAACGCTGGCAGGTGTTCGGCGGCAGCTGGGGCTCGACCCTGGCGCTGGCCTACGCGCAGAGCCATCCGTCGCGCGTCACCGAACTGGTGCTGCGCGGCATCTTCATGCTGCGCCGCTGGGAACTGGAGTGGTTCTACCAGGAAGGCGCCAGCCGCCTGTTCCCCGATGCCTGGGAGCACTACGTCGCCGCGATTCCGCCGGTGGAACGTGCCGACCTGATCTCCGCGTTCCATCGCCGCCTCACCAGCGACGACCAGGCCACGCGCCTGGCCGCGGCGCGTGCGTGGAGCGTGTGGGAAGGCGCCACCAGCTTTCTGCACGTGGACGCGGATTTCGTCAGCGGCCACGAGGACGCGCAGTTCGCGCTGGCGTTCGCGCGCATCGAGAACCACTACTTCGTCAACGGCGGCTTCTTCGAGGTGGAAGACCAACTGCTGCGCGACGCGGGCAGGATCGCCGACATCCCCGGGGTGATCGTGCAGGGCCGCTACGACGTGGTGTGCCCGCTGCAGAGCGCCTGGGAGCTGCACAAGGCCTGGCCGAAGGCGACGTTGCAGATCACTCCGAGCGCGGGCCATTCCGCGTTCGAGCTGGAGAACGTCGACGCCCTGGTGCGCGCCACCGACGCCTTCGCCTGAGGCTGGCATGCCGTGTGCCGCATCCGCGGCGCACGGCATGCGGCAATGTCCGCACTGTCGGCCTGGATCGGGTCAGGTTGCGACGCGTCCGCATGCGCTCGACGGTGTGACGAAGGGCAGCCGAAGCCTTGGCAGTGGATAGCAGTCGGGACTGAAGTCCCTCCCACAACACGCCGGCCGGTTCAGTGGCTGGCCCAATGTTCCTTGGAAGGGCGGCCGGGATGGCTTCGGAGCGCCGGTCGCGATGGCGTTCTCGGTACTGCCCGTCGCGACTGATGCTTCGATCCCGCAAGTCACTGCGGGATGCGGCGGCTATGTTTGGGGCTACAGGTACAGCCCCTCGGTCCGCAGCGCCGCAGCGCCGTTGCTGGTGGCTGCGGTGGCGGGACGCGGATCCAGCCGTGCCTGGTCGGTTTCGTCGGTCCACACCACGAACGATTCCAGCGTGTTGTAGCCGAAGGTGTTGCTGATCGCCACGTCGGCGGCGTCGCGGCCGCGCGCGATCAGCACCCGGCCGATGCGCGGCAGGTTGTGGCGCGCGTCGAAGGTGTACCACTGCCCGTCCAGGAACGCCTCGAACCAGCCGGAGAAATCCATCGGCGCCGCCGAGGCGGGCACGCCGATGTCGCCCAGGTAGCCGGTGCAGTAGCGCGCCGGGATGTTCATGCAGCGGCACAGCGCGATCGCCGAGTGGGCGAAGTCGCGGCACACGCCGCGGCCTTCCTGCAGCGCCTGCGCGGCGCTCTTGGTCGGGCGCGCGTGCTCGTAGCCGAATTCGATCTGCGCATGCACGTAGTCGCAGATCGCCTGCACCCGCGCCCAGCCGGTCGGCGCGCTGCCGAACAGGTCCCAGGCCATGCCGCTGAGCAGGTCGGTCTCGCAGTAGCGGCTCCCGAGCAGGTACATCAGGGTGTCGTCCGGCAGGTCCTGCACCGGGGTCTGCGGCGCGTCGTAGCGGTACTGGTCGGGCAGGCCGCTGTCGCGTACCACCGCGTCGGCACGCAGGGTCAGCACGCCGGCCGGTGCCAGCATGCGCGTGCAGCTGTTGCCGAACTGGTCGCGATAGCCGCGCAGCGGGATCGCCGGTTCGGTCTGCAGCGCGGTGGCCACGACGATGTCGGTGCGGCGGCTGTCGTGGATGTCGAGCATCGCCAGCACCGGGGTGGGCTGCAGGAAACGGTAGCGGATCTCGTAGCCGAGGCGGATGAGCATGGGGGCAGGGGGTCCGGTGCATGCAGCGAGAGGGCGTCCGAACGGACGGCGATACACCGAGAGTGCGCAGCCTGCGCTCAGCCCGGTGTGAAGGCAGCTTGCAACCGATTCAGCATGCTGAGCAAGCGCTGCGCCCATTGCCGCTGTCCGGCGGGGTCGGCGATCAGGTCCTGGCGGATCTCCAGTTCCACGTGCGCCAGGCCGCGCGCCTCGGCATGCACCGGGATCGCGTAGTCGGTGGCGTCGCTGACCGAATACGGCTGGTTGTCGCCGACCACCAGGCCCGGCTCGGCGCGCAGTTCGGCCAGCAGCGCCTGCGCGAAGCGCGCATCGCGCTGGTACAGCACGCCTGCGTGCCAGGGCCGGGACGCGCCCGCCATCGTCGGGGTGAAGCTGTGCATCGCGATCAGGATGGTGGCCAGGCCGGCGTCGCGGCGCCGGTCCAGTTCCGCGGCGATGCGCGCGTGGTAGGGAGTGAAGATCTCGCTGGCACGTGACGCGCGCGCGGCGGCGTCCAGCCCCTGGTTGCCCGGCACCACGGTGCCGTCGCTGACCTCGGCGATCGAACCCGGCGCCGCCAGCGGCCGGTTGCAATCGATCACCAGCCGCGAATAGGTCTGCACGATCGCGAACGCATCCAGCGCCTGCGCCAGTTCGGCGGTGACGCCGGCGATGCCGATGTCCCAGCCGATGTGCCGGTCCAGTTCGTGCTGCGGCAGGCCCAGGCCGGCCAGCGCCTGCGGCACCTGCTGCCCGGCGTGGTCGGCGATCAGCAGGTAGGGCGAACGGCCCTGCGCCTGGAGCACGCGGTAAGGCGGTGGATCGCCTGCGCCGAGCAGGGACGGCGCGGCGTCGGCGCGCGTGGTGTGGTCAGCCACGCGGGGTGCCGTCTAACTGGTGCTCGATCATCCACAGCCCGGCCCACAGCTTTGCGTCCAGCTCGTAGCCTTCGCCCATCTTCTGCACCAGCCAGGCCGCCGCGCGGGCGCGTGGCACCGTATGCACGGTGATGTCCTCGCTGGCATCGCCGCCGCCGTCGCCGACCTTGCGCAAGCCGCTGGCACGGACGAAGGCGATCTTTTCGTTGCTGGCGCCGGAGGAGGTCGGGCCGATCATCAGCACCTCGGCGTGGTCGGCGGTCCAGCCGGTCTCTTCCTCCAGTTCGCGCACCGCCGACACCTCGATCGATTCGCCCGCGTCGATGTCGCCGACCAGCCCGGCCGGCATCTCGATGGTGCGCGCCTGCAGCGGCACGCGGAACTGTTCGACGAACAGCACCTCGTCGTCCGGGGTCACCGCGACGATGATCGCGGCCAGGCCGCCGGCGTGCACGCGTTCGGAATATTCCCAGGTGCCGCGCACCACCATGCGCTGGTATTTGCCTTCGTAGACGATGCGGGGCGGGGAATCGTGGCGGGTCATAGGCGGGGTTCGCTCTGCTGAGGAGGAAGGAGGTGGGCGCCGCGGATCGCGATCGCCGGATGACCGAAGTGTAGGGCCATCGACGTCGCGACGATGCCATGGCGTAGCCCGCCGCACGTAGTGTTCGATACGGCGAAAGGCCCAGGCGCCGCGAGCGGCAGGCTACTGCGTCGCCGGGAAGGCATGCGCGGCGTCGTGCTCGCGCAGTACGTCGATGAAGGCGCGCAGCGCGGCGGGGACGTGGCGGTGGCCGGGGTAATAGAGGCAGAGTCCCGGGAACCGGGGACACCAGTCTTCCAGCGCGGCGACCAGTGCGCCGTGCGCGAGGTGCTGGACGATCGAGGCCTCATGGGTCCAGATCAGGCCGACGCCCGCCAGCGCGGCGTCGATCAGCAGCGTGGAATTGTCCAGCGTCAACATGCCTTCCGCGTCGATCAGTTGCTGCTGCCCGCGCTTGGCGAATTCCCAGCGATACACCGCACCGCCCTGCGGGTAACGGCTGCGGATGCAGGCGTGCGCGCGCAGATCGGCCGGCGTGCGCGGCGCGTCGTGGCGGGCGAAGTAGGCCGGCGCGCCGGCCACGATGAAGCGCAGCGGCGCCGAACAGGGGATGGCGACCATGTCCTGCGGCACCAGTTCCGCCAGGCGGATGCCGGCGTCGAAGCCCTCCTCCACGATGTCCACCAGGCGGCCGTCGGTGACGATGTCCAGCCGCACCTCGGGATACCGCGCCAGGAACGCCAGGATCGCCGGCATCAGCAGGCGCGCGGCGCCTTCGGAGGTGTTCAGGCGCAAGCTGCCGGTGGGGCTGTCGCGGAACGCATTGGCGTCCTCGATCGCCGCATCGATCTCGCGTAGCGCGGGCGCGATGCGGGCAAGGAAGCGTTCGCCTGCCTCGGACAGCGCGACGCTGCGGGTGGTGCGATGGAACAGGCGCACGCCCATGCGCTGTTCCAGCGCGGCGATCGCGTGGCTGAGCGCCGATGCCGACACGCCCAGCACGGTGGCTGCACCGCGGAAGCTGCGCTGCTTGGCGACGGCGACCACCGCCTGCAATTCGCTCAGGGCGGGACGGGGCATTGTGCGATCCTGTTCAGTACTGCATGCGGGATTGGCTGGATTGTCTCATGGGTGGGGCGGGTCGATCATGGCGCGACACCCCACCAAGGAACTGCCATGCCCAACCCCACCGTCCTGATCACTGGCGCTTCTTCCGGTTTCGGGCTCGCCAGCGCGCAGCTGTTCGCCGCGCGCGGCTGGAACGTGGTCGCCACGATGCGTGACCCGGCAGCCGGCGCGGCGCTGGCCGGCCCCGAAGTGCTGGTCGCGCGCCTGGACGTGCAGGACCGCGACAGCATCGCCGCGGCGATCGACGCCGGCATCGCGCGCTTCGGCGCCATCGACGCGCTGGTCAACAATGCCGGCTTCGGCCTGTTCGGCGTGTTCGAGTCCACGCCGCGGGAGAAGATCCAGGAACAGTTCGACGTCAACGTGTTCGGCGTGATGGACGTGACGCGCGCGCTCCTGCCGCATTTCCGCGCCCGTGGTGCCGGCACGATCGTCAACGTCAGTTCCGGTGCGGGCGTTTTCGGCCTGCCGATGATCTCGCTGTACAACGCCAGCAAGTTCGCCCTTGAAGGCTTCTCCGAATCCTTGTCCTACGAATTGCGGGCGCTGGGCATCGCGGTGCGCATCGTCGAGCCGGGCGGCGTGTTGGACACCGGCTTCGGCCAGCGCTCGGCGCAGGAGGCCACGTCCGGCGCGGTGCCGCCGGAGGCCTACGCCGTTTTCGTGGCGCACAGCGTCAAGGTGTTCGAAGGCCTGCGCGCCACGCGCCTGGCGACCTCGCAGGAGGTGGCGGAGACGATCTTCCAGGCAACCACCGACACCGGCCCGCGCCTGCGCTACGTGGCGACCCAGGACATCGTGCCGCTGCTGGCGGCGCGGCGCGAGACCTCCGAGGAGCGCTACATGGCGCTGATGCGGGCGCAGTTCGATCCGGCGGGCTGAGCGCAGGCAGCCACGTTCGATCGACTTGGCTGCGTCCCTGGCGGCACCAGGGCTGGCCCGGCTACTCGGCGACTGTCGCCAGCCCCGCCGCCTGCAGCAAGCGGCGCCGGGTCAGCGGGCCGAAGCGCAGCGCTTCGCACAGGCCGTGCAGCATGTCGGCGTCGGCCTGGCCGCGGGCGAAGCCCGGTGCGGCCGAATGCAGCGGCGCGTCCAGCGCGATGGTGGCCAGTTGCCGCCACAGCAGCGCGTGCTCGCGCTGCTCGCGCAGGCGCACAGCCATCTGCGCTGCGCCGCGCAGGCGCAGGAACGCCACTTCGTCGATCCGCGTCAGCAACGTGTCCAGGTCGCCGAAATGCGCCAGCAGGATCGCCGCGGACTTGGCGCCGATGCCGGTGACGCCGGGAATGTTGTCGATCGCATCGCCGGTCAGCGCCAGGTAGTCGGCGATCTGGTGCGCGTGCACGCCGTGCCGCGCCTTGACCCCGGCCGTGCCCCAGCGCTGGCCGCGCGCGTAGTCCCACTGTTCGTCGAAGTCGAGCAGCAGCAGTTGCGACAGGTCCTTGTCGGCGGACACGATCACGCCGTGGAAGCCGGCGCCGCGCATGCTGTGCAGAGCGCTGCCGATCAGGTCGTCGGCCTCGTAGTCGTGATGGGCGAGCACGCCCAGGCCGAGCGCCGCGCACAGCGCCTTGCAGTGCGCGAACTGGCGCCGCAACGCGTCCGGCGCCGGCGCGCGGTTGGCCTTGTATGCCGGGTACAGGCGATTGCGGAAGCAGCTGTCCAGCGCTTCGTCGAAGGCGATCGCGATGTGCTGCGGGCGCTCGCGTTCGAGCAGGTCGAGCAGGAAGCGGGCGAAGCCGTGCACGGCGTTGGTCGGCCAGCCCTGCGCGTCCTGGAACTCGTCCGGGATCGAGTGCCAGGCGCGGAACACGTACAGGCTGGCATCGACCAGGTACAGCGGCCGCGTCGGCGCCGCTGCGTTCACGGCGTCCAATCGCTCAGCAGCTGCTGCGGATCCGGGCGCTCGCGCTCCGGCACCTGCATGCGCGGCGTGCCGATATGGATGAAACCGGCGATGCGCTCGTTCTCGGCCAGGCCCAGCCGCGCCGCCACCGCCTCGTCGTAGGCCATCCAGGCGGTCAGCCATTGCGCGCCGAAGCCGTAGGCCTGCGCCGCCTGCAGCAGCGCGAAGCAGACCGAGCCGGCGGTCAGCCATTGCTCGATCTCCGGCACTTTCGCCTCGCGCTGCAACCGCGCGATCACCGCGATCGCCAGCGGCGCGTGCGCGAAACGTTCGCGATCCTTCTCCACTGCGGCGGGCGGGGCGCCCGGGTCGCGCTGCAGCGTGCGCTCGGCCAGGAAGTCGCCCAGCGCCAGGCGCGCCTGGCCGGCGATGCGCAGGAACCGGAACGGCACCAGCTTGCCGTGATCGGGCACGCGCACCGCCGAGCGCAGCATCGCCAGCAGGGTCGCCTCGTCGGGTCCCGGCTCGCCCAATTGCTTGGACGGCACCGAGCGGCGCTCATCCAGCGCTTGCAGCGAGTGAAGTGTGCGCATAGTCTCGATTCCGTGGGGCGGGCGCCGAATTATAGTCGCGTGCCCAAAAGCGGCAGCGGATGCCGCGGTTACACGGAGAGTCAAGCTTCATCCTCGATCTGCCGCTAACTTCCGAATTGACGTCGGTCTCACTTGCGCTTGCGTATCACACTGCCATGACAATCGCCGAATATGCCGAGGAGCTGCTGCCCAGCCGCAACTCGGACCTGCTCGACCAGGTCCGGGACGTGGTGTCGGTGCCGCTCGCCGAGGCATTCGGCGAGGTACTGGACGTGCTCGCCGATGCGCTGTTCCGCATGGCCGAGCGTGCGGGGCCGACCCAGAACGACTATTTCGAGGCGATCCAGCTGCTGCGGCAGCAGCGCGAGCCGATCGCGGCGCGCTTCCGCGGCCACCTGGCGCAGGCCTGGCAGGCGCTGGAAGCCGGCCGCCCGCTGTCGGTGGAACGCACCCTGGCGCGCGAGCGCGGCGACCTGAGCCTGGTCTCCGAACAGGAACTGGACGTGCGCCTGGCGGTGCGCAACCTGGCCGGCGCGATCCAGCACCGCTGGCGCCCGGAACTGATGCGGCTCAACCGCTTCCTCGGCTTCATCGCCGGCGGCCAGCGCATCGATGCCGACAACAACCCGTTCGGTCCCGAGCATATCGGCGCGGCGGTGTATGCGGCGCTGCACGGGCTGGTGCTGGCGCCGCAGGTGCAACTGGCGATCGTCAAGATCTGCGAGCAGGAACTGCAGGAGCGGGTCGGCGAGCTGTACGCGCGGCTGGAGCAGCGCCTGGACCAGGTCGCGCGGGCGCGTTCGCTGCCGCTGGGGCGCACCCGCCGCCGCGCGATCCCGCGCAACGGCGCCAGCGGCGACGACGCGGCGCCGGACTGGATCAGCCGCTTCTTCGAGAGCTGGCATGCCGCCGTGCCGCTGTCGGCCGCGCAGCGCCGCGCGGCGCGCGTGCTGGACGCGCACGCCCGCGACGACCATGAGGTGCTGCCGCCGGCGCTGCGCGCCTTGCTGCACGAGGCGCAGCCGGTCGCGCCGGAACCCGCCGACGATGCGCGCCGCAGCCTGTCGCCGCGCGAACTGCTGTCGGTGCTGTCGCTGCTGCAGACCACGCCGCTGGCCGGCTTCGCCGCGATCGTCGAACACCGCGAACCGCTGGCGCAGGGGCTGCGCCGGCAGGTGGTGGCGACCGGCGCGTCGCTGGGGCTGGATCCGGCCAGCACGCGCCTGGAGCCTGCGGATGCGGACACGCTGGACCTGGTCGGCCTGCTGTTCGAGGTCATGCTCGACGAATGCGTGCTGCAGCCGGCGCAGCGCGAACTGCTCGGGCAGATGCTGGTGCCGCTGGCCAAGGTGGCGCTGATCGACGGCCGCCTGTTCGTGCGCGACGGGCATCCGGCGCGGCGCCTGCTCAACCTGCTGGCCGACGCCTGCGACGGCAATGCCGGCGACAGCGCGATCGAGCAGGTGCTGCTGGCGCAGGCGCAGGCGGTGGTGGAGCGGGTGGTGAGCGATTTCGACGAGCACCTGGCGGTGTTCCTGACCCTGGAGGCCGAATTCGGCAGCGCCTACGAGCAGTACCGGCGCCGGGTGGAGATCGCCGAGCGTCGCGCGGCCGAACTGCAGCGAGCCGAGGAACGCCGCGACAAGGCGCGGCGCCTGGCCGCACAGGCCGTGGACGAACGCGTGCAGGGCGATGCGGACGGTATCGCCTTGCCGGAACCGATCGAAACCTTCCTGCGCCAGCCGTGGTGCCAGTACCTGCAGCAGTCGGCGCTGCGCGACGACGGCCATGGCGCGGCGGTGAGCGCGGCGCTGGCGCTGGGCGATGCGGTGCTGGCGCAATGCCGCCAGGCGCAGACCGGCGGCGGCGTGCCGGCGGGCGGCTGGCTGCAGCCGCAGCGCGCCGAACTGTTGCGGCTGTGGACCAGCGTCGGCCTGGATGCGGCCGCCGCCGAGGCCGCCTGGCTCGGTTTGCAGGCGGCGCTGGACGATGTGGCGCATGCGCGTCCGCTGCAGGCGCCGACACCTGCGCCTGCGGTCGTCGCTGCCGAGACGCCGGCGGCCGAGACCGTGCCGGCGTTGCCCGAGCCGGCGCAGGCGACCGATTTCGACCACACCACCGCCGAGTATTTCCGCACCCTGGCGATGGGGACCTGGCTGGACTTCGTCGATCGCGAAGGACGCGTGCAGCCGGGCAAGTTGTCCTGGGTCAGCCCGATCTCGTCGCGGCTGATGTTCGTCAACCGCCGCGGCGGCCGCCTGTGCGTCGCCTCGCCGGAGGCGCTGGCGATGATGGTGCAGCTGGATCGCCTGCGTCTGCACCGCGACGACGATGCGTTCTATAGCGCGATGCAGGGGGCGGTGGACCGGTTGGAGCGGGTCGCGGTCGCGGCCTGAACGCGCCGCGACCCGGACGTTTGGCACGGTCTTGCAGGTGGCGTTACGCAAAGACCGCCTAGGATGACGGACGAGGTCACGTTCCGGAGCGTAAAATGTGTAGCGCGTCACGGTTGCTGTTCAGGTACCTTGCCTACCATGCAGAGGCGGAAACAGGGGCCGTGTCCGTTCGACTTCCTTTTACTCTTTTCCTAGCGCCGTTCCCGGCGCGGAGCCTTCGCGCATGAGTTTCAGCCCCAGCTCGCCGCACGCACATCCCGCGCGCGACCCGCATCTGCTGATGCAGGCGCGCGACGGCATGCTGCCGGTGCTGGGGCAAGCGTTCGCCGCCGCGCTGGCGCATTTCGACGATGTCTTGTTTGATCGCGCCGAGAGCGCCGGCGCCTCGCAGCTGCTGTTCCTGGACGGCATGCGCGAGCTGCGCCGCCGTCGCGACGAGATCGGTGTGCGCTTCCGTGCGCAACTGGACCAGGCCTGGCAGGCGCTGGAAGCCGGCACGCCGCTGTCGGCCGAAGTGGCGCTGGCCGGCTACGGCCAGGGCCTGAGCCTGGTGTCCGAACACGAACTGGAATCGCGGCTGGCAGTGCGCAACCTGGCCAGCGTGCTGCTGCGCGAGTGGAAACCGGTGCTCAGCCGCATCGACCGCCGCCTGGGCTGGATCGCCGGCGGCCTGGAACTGGATGCCGACACCAATCCGGTCGGCCCCGAACACATCGGCGTCGCGGTACATGCCGCGTTCTCCACCAGCGATTTCGCCCCGGAAGTGCGGCTGGTGCTGATCAAGCTGTGCGAGCGCGACCTCACCGGCGGCATCGGCAAGCTCTACCAGGAACTGGACGACAGCCTGGCGCGGGCCGGGGTGATGCCGGAAATCTCGCGGCCGCGCCCGCCACCGCCGCCGCCGCCGCGGCGCGCGCCGCCGCCGGAAGAGCGTCAGGCCCGCGGCGACAATCCCGGGTTCGGCGAGGACGGCGGCGCTGCCGGCGAGGCGGGCGAGTACGACGAGCAGTACGCGCCGGCCTGGGCCAGCCGCTTCGTCGATCGCTGGGCCGAGAGCCGCGGCCGCCTGCAGGCCACCGACGGCTATGCCGAGGCCGGGGCTAACCTGCCCGGCGGCAGCCAGGGCGTGTTGCTGGAGGCGCTGCACGAACTGTTGCAGCAGACCCGCAGCGTGCGCGAGAACGCCACCTCCGCGGCCAGCGCCGCGGTCGGGCAGCAGCGCTCGTTGAGCCAGCGCGAGATGATTTCGGTGCTGTCGCTGCTGCAGGCCACGCCCAGCGCCACGTTGAGCGCGGCGATCGGCGACGACGGCGAATCGCTTTCTCAACGGCTCAAGAGCGAAGTGCTGTCCAACGCCACCCAGTTCGGCGTGGACCCAGCGCATGCGCGGCTGGATCCGGTCGACGAGGATGCGATCGACCTGGTCGGCATGCTGTTCGACGTGATGCTCGACGAGCGCGACCTGGAAGGGCGCTCGCGCGAGCTGATCGGGCGCCTGTTGGTGCCGTTCGTCAAGGTCGCGCTGCTGGACCGGCGCATGTTCGTGCAGAAGACCCACCCGGCGCGGCGCCTGCTCAACTCGCTGGCCGAGGCCTGCGAAGGCAATACCGGCGAAAGTCCAGCCGAGCGCGTGCTGATGGGCAAGGTCGAGGAAATCATCGAGCGGCTGGTCGCCGAGTTCAACGAAAACCTGGCGATCTTCCTGACCCTGGAAGAGGAATTCCGCGATTTCCTGGCCCAGCACCGGCGCCGGATCGAGATCGCCGAGCGCCGCGCCGCAGAGACCCAGCGCGGCCAGGAAAAGCTGGAACTGGCCCGGCAGCGCGCCGAGGCCGAACTGCAGGTGCGCGTGCAGGGCCGGCAGCTGCCGCGGGCGCTGGACGACTTCCTGCGCCAGCCGTGGCAGCACCACCTGACCATGGCGGTGCTGCGCGAGGGCGAGGACGGCGCCGGCGTGAGCGATGCGCTGGCGCTGGCCGACGGCCTGCTCGAGGAAGCGGCCGAGGCGCAGCGGCACATCGTCGGCAAGCCCTGGCTGCAGGCCTGGCAGGGACCGCTGACCAAGGTCTTCGCCAGCGTCGGCCTGCATGCCGAGGCCGCCGCTTCGGCGATCAATGTGCTGCACGACACGCTGCAGGCGGTCGCCGAACTGCGCCCGGAGCTGGAGCGCCCGCTGCCGGAACTTCCGCAGGTGACGCTGCCGCAACCGCCGGTGCAGGAGGCGCAGTCGGTGGAGGTCGCCGCCGCGGAGAAGATCGAGGACTACGACAACGCCGACGCCGACCGCTTCCGCGCGATGCCGATCGGCACCTGGCTGGATTTCATCGACCGCGACGGCAAGGTGCAGACCGGCAAGCTGTCGTGGGTCAGCCCGATCTCGGCGCGGCTGCTGTTCGTCAACCGCCGCGGCGTGCGCTTCTGCGTGGCCTCGCCGGAAGAACTGGCGGTGATGGTGCGGCTGGGCCGGCTGCGCAGCCACATCAACGACGGCGCCTTCGACAGCGCGATGCAAGGCGTCATCGACCGGCTCGACCCGCAGAACGCGACGCTGCACTGAGGGCCGTTGGCGCGAGGCGGATGGATCCTGCCTCGCCGCCTTCCCAGGCTCCGCGCGCGCTGCGCATGCCCTTGTAGGAGCGGCTTCAGCCGCAACCGGGCGTTCTGGGGAATGCTGTCGCGGCTGAAGCCGCTCCTGCAAATGCCGTCGACGAACCGTTCGCCCGGCGCTGCCATCGCCGCGCGGACCCTGTAGCATCGGCGCCGACTAGGGCGGGCAACGCACGGGGAATCGCATGGCAGTGCAGGTGCTGGTGGTGAAGGAGTCGGCGCACGGCGAACGCCGCGTGGCGGCGACGCCGGAGACGGTGAAGAAGCTGGTCGCGCTCGGCGCGCAGGTGCATGTCGAACCCGGTGCCGGCGTGTCCGCCGGCTTCGTCGATGCGGCCTATCTCGCGGCTGGCGCGCAGCTCGCCGATGCCGCGACCCCGGCGCAGGCCGATCTGGTGCTGTGCGTGCAGCCGCTGCCGGTCGTCGCGCTGAACCAGCTCAAGCCCGCCGCCGGCGTGGTCGGCATCCTGCAGCCGCAGGCCGATCCGGCGCGCGCCGAGGCGATGCAGGCGCGGCAGCTGGTCGCCTTCCCGCTGGAGCGGCTGCCGCGCACCACCCGCGCCCAGGCGATGGACGTGCTCAGCTCGCAGGCCGGCATGGCCGGCTACAAGGCCACCCTGATCGCCGCGCAGCTGGCGCCGCGCTTCTTCCCGATGCTGACCACCGCCGCCGGCACCATCCGCCCGTCCAAGGTGCTGATCGTCGGCGCCGGCGTCGCCGGCCTGCAGGCCATCGCCACCGCCAAGCGCCTGGGCGCGCAGGTCGAAGGCTTCGACGTGCGCCCGGAGACACGCGAGCAGATCGAATCGCTGGGCGGCAAGTTCCTCGACCTGGGCGTCAGCGCGGCGGGCGAGGGCGGCTATGCGCGGCAGCTGACCGAGGAGGAGCGCGCCGAGCAGCAGCGGCGCCTGGCCGAGCACCTGAAAGGCATCGACGTGGTGGTCTGCACCGCCGCGGTGCCCGGGCGGCCGGCGCCGAAGATCCTCAGCGCGGCGATGGTCGAGGGCATGAAGCCGGGCAGCGTGGTGGTGGACCTGGCCGCCGAGACCGGCGGCAACTGCGAACTGACCCGCCCCGGCGAGACCATCGAGCATGCCGGCGTGGTCGTCGCCGGCCCGCTCGACCTAGCCAGCATGGGCGCGGTGCACGCCAGCGAGATGTATGCACGCAACGTCTACAACTTCGTCGCGCTGTTCCTGAAGGACGGCGCGATCGCCTACGACTGGGACGACGAGTTGCTGACCAAGACGCGCTGGACTGGTTGATCGGTCGATCGGTGCTCTCGGCCGCGTGCCGCGCCTGGTACGGCGGCCTGCACTGCGGCGCGCCGGTGCGAAACTTGCCGGTGGCGCCAAGCGTTTTCTCCCGACATTCCCCCGCATCGTGCCGGTCCTAATGAGGCAACGCTCGGCCGCAAGTCGCAGGCGTCAGGCGACCTGCGAGAGCCGACTGTGGGAGCGACTTCAGTCGCGACGGGCATTACCGATAGCGCCTGTCGCGAACGATGGCTCAGGAGCCACCGGCAATCGCTCCCGCCACTGCAAAATCCCCGGGCCAAGCCCCTGAGCCCATACGTTCGCGTGTTTCGGCTCCGCCGATGGCGCGATGCAGCCTGGTGTTCTATCGCGACGGATTCGATCGGCGGCCGGTGTCGCGATCGATGCTCCAGACCGGCGCTCAGTCGCGGCGGCAACCCTTAGACAGCGATAAAAAAGCGCCGCCGCCGCGACACGCTTGCAGGAGGACGGTCACCTGGAACCCGGCGCAAGTTTGGTGTCCGGACTGGCATTGGCCTTGATCCAGGCGTCGCGCTGCTGTGGGGTCATCGCTTCCCAGCGATCGCGCAGCGCCTTGCGTTGCTCCGGCGGCAGCGCCCGCATGCGTTCGAACAGCACCCGCGCCTCTTCGCGCTGCTGCGGACTCATGTCCTCGTAGCGGCGTGCGCCCTTGCGCGCGCGCTCGCGCTGCTCCGGGGTCATGCTCTGCCAGCGCTGCGCGTGCTCGAACATCCTGCGCCGCTGTTGCGGAGAGTCGTTCCAGCGCTGGCGCATCGGCGCGATCAGCAGTTCGCGCTGCTGCGCGCTCAGGTGTTCCCAGTCCGGCAGCGGCGGACCCGCATCGGCGTCGGCCTCCGACGGCGGTGGTGGCGGTGGCGGCGCGGCGAACGTCGCCAATGGGGTCGCGCCGGCCAGCAGGGCCAGCGCCAGGGACATGCGGATCAGGCGCTTCATCGTGTTCATTCCATCGCCAGCGAAGTATCGGAACCCAGCCACAGGTACAGGTCGGGGTTTTCGTCGAGCAGGCCGGCCACGGCGTCGTCGCTGTCGCCTTGCGCGGCGACGCTCGCCGACACCGCGGCCGCGGCGGGAACGCCGGCGACGCTCGCCGCCTGGACCGCGACCGGCAGCGTCGGGCGCAGCAGCAGATGCAGGCCGAAGGTGGCGCCGAGCAGGGCCGGCGCCGCCGCCAGCAGCCAGCCCCAGCGCCGCGCCGGCGCGGCGTGGGTGCGGCCGGCGGCGTGGCGGGCGGCGCGCAGTCGCGCCAGGGTCGGCGCCGGCAACGCCTGCAGCGAGGCCTGGTGCGCGCGGCGCATCTGCGCGTCGAACGCGGCCGAATGTGTGGTGTCGGGTTTCACCGGACGTCCTCCAGAAGTTTCTGCAACGCCTCGCGGGCGCGCGACAGATGGGTCTTGACCGAGCCTTCGGAGCAGCCCATCGCGCGTGCGGTGGTGGCCACGTCCAGCTCCTCGAGCACGCGCAGGGTGAAGGCCTCGCGCTGCCGCGCCGGCAGCGCGCGCAACGCCGTGACCAGCCGCGCATGCGTCTGCCGCTGCTCGTGGCGCTGCGCCGGCGTCGGGCCGTCGTCGGCCCAGTCTGGCTGGCTGTCCTCGCTGTGCTCGCTGGCCGGCGCCCAGAAACGCAGGCGAAAGCCGCGGCGGCGCTGCAGGTCGATGATGCGCCGGCGCAGGATGCTCCAGAACAGAGGGGTCCATTCCTGCGCCGGCCGCTCGCGGTAGGCGAGCAGCTTGATCATCGCGTCCTGCACCGCATCCAGCGCATCCTCGCGCTGGCGCAGGCCGGCCTCGGCGAAGCGGAACGCGCGCGGGCCGATCTCGGCCAGGAACGCGTCCAGCGACGCCGGCAGCGGACGTACGGGGTCGTCGCGGTCGAGGTCGGTCGTCGGGGGTTCGAGGGCGGGCGTGCTCACCAGCACAGCTTAGCTTCCTGGCGCGGGGATACCGTGGAGAACGCATTGCCGCCGCCGCGGTTGACCTAGCGCCGGCCCGGTTCGCCGCCGCTTGCCGCCGCATACAGCCATCGCCCACCGATTCAGCACCCGGTTATGATTGCGGCGGTCGGGCGCGGCGCCCGGGAGAAGCGGAATGAGCGACGGTTTCGTGGCCTTGTACATCTTCATGCTGGCGGCCATCGCCGGGCATGTGATCATCTCGCGGGTGCCGGTGATCCTGCACACCCCGTTGATGTCCGGTTCCAACTTCATCCACGGCATCGTGCTGATCGGCGCGATGGTGGTGCTCGGCCATGCCGACACCACGCTGGAGAAGGCGGTGGGCTTCCTCGCGGTGCTGCTCGGTGCCGGCAACGCCGCCGGCGGCTACGTGGTCACCGAGCGCATGCTGGAGATGTTCAAGTCCAGCAAGAAGCCGGAGTCCAAGCCGTGACCCTGACCACTGCCGAGGCGCTGTCCTGGCTGGTGAAGGCCAGCTACCTGGTGGCCGCCACCCTGTTCCTGCTCGGCCTGCAGCGCATGGCCTCGCCCAAGACCGCGCGCAGCGGCATCCATTGGGCCGGGTTCGGCATGCTGCTGGCGACCGCGGCGACGTTCCTGCTGCCCGGCCTGCACAACCTGCCGCTGATCCTGCTGGCGATCGCGATCGGCACCGGCGCGGCCTGGATCTCGGCCAAGAAGGTCGCCATCACCGACATGCCGCAGATGGTCGCGCTGTACAACGGCATGGGCGGCGGTTCGGCCGCGGCGATCGGCGCGGTGGAACTGCTGCGCTTCTCGTTCCTGGCGCACCGCGACACTTCGCACTGGAGCGAAAGCGCGATCGCCGCGCTGGCCGCGCGCCAGCCCGATGCGACCACGCTGGCGCTGGCCATCGTCGGCTCGGCGATCGGCGCGATCTCGCTGTCCGGTTCGGTCATCGCCTGGGCCAAGCTCGACGGGCGACTGGACAAGCGTGTGACCTTCCCGGGCCAACAGGCGTTCAACCTGCTGGTGTTCGTGGCGATGCTGGGCCTGGGCGCCTGGGCCGCGATCGGCCTCAGCCCGGTGGCGATCGTCGCCTTCTTCGCAGTGGCGCTGGCGCTTGGCGTGCTGATGACGCTGCCGATCGGCGGCGCCGACATGCCGGTGGTGATCTCGCTGTACAACGCCTTCACCGGCCTGGCGGTGGCGTTCGAGGGCTACGTGCTCGGCAACGAGGCGCTGATCATCGCCGGCATGATGGTCGGCGCGGCCGGCATCCTGCTGACCCGGCTGATGGCCAAGGCGATGAACCGGCCGATCAGCGGCGTGCTGTTCTCCAACTTCGGCGGCGGCGGCCAGGCGCAGGAAATCAGCGGCGCGCAAAAACCCATCGAGGCCGGCGACGTGGCGGCGATGATGGCCTATGCCGAGCGCGTGGTGATCGTGCCCGGCTACGGCATGGCGGTGGCGCAGGCGCAGCACAAGATCTGGGAGCTGGCGCAGCGGCTGATCGAGCGCGGGGTCAAGGTCAAGTTCGCGATCCACCCGGTGGCCGGGCGCATGCCCGGGCACATGAACGTGCTGCTGGCCGAAGCCGGCGTGCCCTACGACCTGATCGCCGACATGGACGACATCAATCCCGAGTTCCCCAGCACCGACGTGTCGCTGGTGATCGGCGCCAACGACGTGGTCAACCCGGTGGCCAAGACCGATCCGGCCAGCCCGATCTACGGCATGCCGATCCTGGACGTGGTCAATTCCAAGAACGTGGTGGTGATCAAGCGCGGCAAGGGCACCGGCTTTGCCGGGATCGAGAACGCGCTGTTCTATGCCGACAACACGCGCATGCTGTACGGCGATGGCGCCGAGGCGGCCGGCGCGCTGGTCAGCGAATTGAAGGCGCTCGACGGCGGGCATTGAACCGGCGCCGGCGATCGGCGCGCATGGATGCTGTCGCGGCTGAAGCCGTTCCTACAGGAGACCGCGAGCCCTGTAAGAGCGGCTTCAGCTGCGACCACTACCCTCAGCGCGCGCTGAAGTAGGCCACGATCAGGCCGATGCCCAGCCACAGCACGTCGCCGGGACGGTTGGCCAGCACGGTCAGGGTCCACGCGTAGCGCGCGCCCAGTTTCAGCGACGAATCCCAGGTATCCAGGCCCAGCCCGGCGCCCACGTGCGCGGCGGCGATGCCCCAGTTGGCGGCGACGATCACCAGCGCGGTGGCCAGCACCGCCACGGCGATGCGCAGCTTGCCGCGCGGCAGCGTGCCCATGCGCAGCATCCAGGAAACCTCAAGCGCCACCAGCACCGCCATCCAGCCGGATTGGTGACCCAGGCTCAGCGCGACCAGCATCCAGGCGATCAGGGCGGTGAAACAGCCCAGGCAGAGCAGCAAGGGCCATAGCCAGTGCGAAGTCCTGGCCTGCGTGGAAGAGGGCGGCATGCGATGTTCCCGGAGAATCCGCACAGGATACCCTTCGCCGCGTTCCCCGCGCACTCGGATAAACTGGACGACTTGCACCGGCGGGGCCAGCCCCCATATCGCCCCCATGTACTCACGCAGCAGCGAACCTGTCCAATTCGAACGCGATTGCGCGGCGGTGATGGTGCCGCAAGGCGACGCGGTGACCCTGCCGGCCGGCAGTTACGGCTACATCACCCAGGCGCTGGGCGGCAGCTACACCGTGTTCGTCGAAGGCAACCTGTTCCGCATCGCCGGCAAGGACGGCGACGCGATCGGCAAGGAGCCGCCGCCGGGCCTGGACCTGCCGGAGGGCGCCAGCGACGAGCAGGTCGAGGCGCTGATCTGGCAACAGCTGCGCACCTGCTTCGATCCGGAGATCCCGTTCAACATCGTCGACCTGGGCCTGGTCTACGAAGTCGACGTGCAGCCGCGCGAGGACGGCCAGCGCATGGTCGAGGTGAAGATGACGCTGACCGCGCCGGGCTGCGGCATGGGCGACATCCTGGTCGACGACGTGCGCAGCAAGCTGGAGCTGATCCCGACCATCGCCGAGGCCGATGTCGAACTGGTGTTCGATCCGCCGTGGGGCCGGCATATGATGTCCGAGGCCGCGCGCCTCGAAACCGGCATGCTCTGACCCGCGCGACTGCGCGACCTGGGGCCGGGACAAGGCGCCGCCGCTGCGCTCGGATGATGCAGCGGCACGGCCGTCCCTCGACTACCACAGGAAACCCCGGTGTCCGCTACCGAGCCGTCTTCGCAGTTCCGCCTGATCCCGTCCACCACCGCGCGCAGCGCCGATGCGCGCGCGCAGATCCTCGCCGCGCCGGGCTTCGGCAACTACTTCACCGACCACATGGTCGCCATCGAATGGGACCGCGAGCAGGGCTGGCATGACGCCCAGGTCCGCGCCTACGGCCCGCTGGCGCTGGATCCGGCCGCCTCGGTGCTGCACTACGGGCAGGAGATCTTCGAGGGCATCAAGGCCTACCGCCATGCCGACGGTTCGATCTGGACCTTCCGCCCGGACGCCAACGGCAGGCGCCTGCAGCGCTCGGCGCAGCGCCTGGCGCTGCCGGAGCTGCCGGTGGAGCTGTTCGTCGAATCGCTGCGCCAGCTGATCGCGGTCGATGCCGCGTGGGTGCCGTCGGCGCCGGAGACCAGCCTGTATTTCCGCCCCTTCATGATCGCCAACGAGGCGTTCCTGGGCGTGCGCGCGGCGCAGAAGGCCGGCTACTACGTCATCGCCAGCCCCGCCGGCGCCTACTTCGCCAAGGGCGTGGCGCCGGTGGCGATCTGGCTGTCCACCGACTACGCGCGCGCGGCCAAGGGCGGCACCGGCGCGGCCAAGTGCGGCGGCAACTACGCCGCCTCGCTGCTGCCGCAGCAGCAGGCGCAGGCGCAGGGCTGCTCGCAGGTGCTGTTCCTGGACCCGGTGGAAGGCAAGTACCTGGAAGAGCTGGGCGGCATGAACGTGTTCCTGGTGATGCGCGACGGCAGCCTGGTCACCCCGGCGCTGTCCGGCAGCATCCTCGAGGGCATCACCCGCGACAGCATCCTGCAGTTGGCGCGCGATCGCGGCATGCAGGTGGTCGAGCGCCAGGTGACCATCGACGAGTGGCGCGACGGCGTGGCTTCCGGCGCGATCGCCGAGATCTTCGCCTGCGGCACCGCCGCGGTGGTGACGCCGATCGGGCAGCTGAAGGGCAAGGATTTCGAGGTCGGCGACCTGGCCGCACCGGCCGGCCCGGTGACCCTGTCGCTGCGCCAGGAACTGACCGACATCCAGTACGGTCGCGTGGCCGACCGCCACGGCTGGCTGCTGCGCCTGGGCTGAGCCCGGACGTTCTTCTCGCCCTCCGGCACTGGCGGGCGCCGAGCTGGGCGTGGCGCAGGCTGCGTCCAGCTTCGATTTCCGAGGGCGTCGTCCGTTCCCGGATACGCCATGCGCGGCCTGTCAGGCCCGACCACCCGTCAGATCGCCCGGCTCGCGCGGTCGCGCATCGCCGCGGTTTCCCGATGCGCGCCGCGACCCGGCTACCGCTTCGCAGGACGTTCGCTGGCCCTGCCGCTGTCCAGCGGACCTGCTTTTGCGGATGGGCGGCTGTCCGCATTGGCGCGTGACCACGCCGCGCCGCGCAAAAATGTCCCGAGACTGTCTTCGCGAGTCATCGTCGGTGCCATCGCGTCGCAAAAAGCCAACGCGAACCCGGTCTTTATGTTGACACTCGTCACGCTTATGAGTTTTGGACGACAAAGGGTTCGTCCATACGCGCCTGTATTGGGATAGCGTCGGATGAACGGCTGGCAACAGGGGGCCGGCCTGGGAGTCGCGCCGCATTCGGATTCAGTGCCTGTTTAGGCATCCGCAGCGCGAAAAATCACCGTCAGGTGGCAATCAACGAAAAGGAAGTTCCGAATGTCCGAAATTTCGCAACGTGGTTCGCGCCAGCGTCCTTGGCTGACCGTGCTGGGAGCGTCCGCATTGACTTCGCTGCTGCTGGCGACGCCGGCATTCGCCGGCGACGTCAACCTCTCCGGCCTGTCCGCCGAGCCGACCGTGCAGCGCTTCATCGTCAAGACCCGCGATGCCGCCCCCGTCAGCATCGCCAGTACGTCCGCCGCCGCCACCTCGGCGTCGCTGCGCGCGACGCTGCAATCGGTGGCCGCGGCGATGCCGGCCAAGAACGGTCGCGCGCTGGGGCTGACCAGCCTGCGCCGCCTCGCGGTGGGCCCGGAAGTGATCAAGGCCGACCGGCCTTTGGACCGCACCGAAGCCGAGACGCTGATGCGCCAGCTGGCAGCCGATCCGAATGTGGAATACGTCGAAGTCGACCAGCGCATGACCATCGCGCTGACCCCGAACGATCCCAGCCTGTCCAACCAGTGGGCCTTCGGCACCACCACCGCCGGCATCAACGTGCGTCCGGCCTGGGACCAGGCCACCGGCACCGGCGTGGTCGTGGCGGTGATCGATACCGGCATCACCAGCCATCCGGACCTCAACGCCAACATCCTGCCCGGCTACGATTTCATCAGCGATGCGACCGGCGCGCGCGACGGTAACGGCCGCGACAGCAACCCGGCCGACGAAGGCGACTGGTCGGCGGCCAACGAGTGCTATTCCGGTTCGCCGGCGTCCAATTCCAGCTGGCATGGCACCCACGTGGCCGGCACCATCGCCGCGTTGACCAACAACAGCACCGGTGTGGCCGGTACCGCCTTCAATGCCAAGATCCTGCCGGTGCGCGTGCTCGGCAAGTGCGGCGGCTACACCTCCGACATCGCCGACGCGATCACCTGGGCCTCCGGCGGCACCGTCAGCGGCGTGCCGGCCAACACCACCCCGGCCGAAGTGATCAACATGTCGCTGGGCGGCAGCGGTACCTGCTCGACCACCTACCAGAACGCGATCAACGGCGCGGTCGGTCGCGGCACTACCGTGGTGGTGGCGGCCGGCAACAGCTCGGCCAACGTCTCCACTTCGGTGCCGGCCAACTGCGCCAACGTGATCGCGGTAGCCGCGACCACCTCCTCGCGGGCCAAGGCCAGCTACTCGAACTATGGCGCCGGCATCGACATCTCCGCACCGGGCTCGAGCATCCAATCCACGCTCAACTCCGGTACCACCACGCCCGGCAGCGCAAGCTACGCGTCCTACAACGGCACCTCGATGGCGGCGCCGCACGTGGCCGGCGTGGTCGCGCTGATGCAGTCGGTCGCCTCGACCCCGCTGACCCCGGCGCAGGTGGAGAGCACCATCAAGAGCACCGCGGCCAGCTTCTCCTGCTCGCAGGGCTGCGGCGCCGGCCTGCTCGACGCCAATGCCGCAGTGACCGCTGCGCTGGGCGGCGGTACCACCACGCCTCCCACCGGCAACACGCTGCAGGACGGCGTGCCGGTCACCGGGCTGGGCGCCAGCAGCGGCTCGGAGCTGAACTACACCGTGACGGTGCCGTCCGGGGTCAGTTCGCTGACCGTCACCATCTCCGGCGGCAGCGGCGATGCGGATCTGTACGTGCGGCTGGGCAGTGCGCCGACCGACAGCAGCTATGGATGCCGCCCGTATCTCAACGGCAACAACGAGACCTGCACCTTCAACGCGCCCAGCGCCGGCACGTACTACGTGCGGCTCAAGGCGTACAGCACGTTCTCCGGTGTCACCCTGACCGCGAACTACTGATCCGTCCGCGGCGCGGCGTCTGCCTGGACGGCGGCGCCGCGTACGCTCCGAATGCCGAACGGATCGGCGGGGCAGGATGCCCTGGACGCTGCAGATACGACAGCCCCGCGCCTCGGCGCGGGGCTTTTTTGTTGTCGTGGATTCCGATCCGCGCGCCGGTTACACAGCTGCCGATGCTCGAAGTGGGGCACGCGTGTGGCGGCCCTTTTTGCTTGCGTTCGCTACCTGACGTTATGTCGCTGCAGGTGCGGTCGACGCAGCCGCTGGCTGCACTCTTCGCGCATGCCATGCCGCTCGCCGTCGCCGCGGCTGATGCGTCACTCGCACAGATCGCAGGCGCGCGCCTGCAGCACGTCCAGCAATCGCGCGGCGTCGATTTCCAGCAGCAAGCCGCGCTGCCCGGCGTTGAACCACACGCTGCCCGGCGCCAGCGCCGACTGCTCGATCAGCACCGGCGCCGGCCGCTGCTGGCCCAGCGGACTGATGCCGCCGACCTTGTAGCCGCTGCGGCGCTCGGCCTCGGCCACTTCCATCATCCGCGCCGCTTTGCCGGCGCCGGCCGCGGCGAGTTTCTTCAGCTGCACGCGGCGATCGGACGGCACCACCACGCACACGGCATTGCTGTCGATCCAGGCCATCAGGCTCTTCAGCACCCGCTCCGGCGGCAGGCCGAGCGCCTGTGCCGCCTGCAGGCCCTTGGCGCCGGCTTCGGCTTCGTAGTCGTAGGCATGCAGGCGATAGGCGACGCCGGCCGCGTCCAATGCCCGGGTTGCGCGGGTGGCCTTGGACATCGCGGCTCAGACGGGCTCGAAGCGATTCGCGGCCACGTTCTTGCGCACCTTCTGCGGGTCCCAGATCTGCCCGTTCATGGCGATGTAGACCCCGGCCGGCAGCGACTGCACCGCGCCGACCGCGCAGCCGATGTTGAACTCGGCATCGGAGCCGCGGAAGCGCGCCGGGTTCAGTGCGCCGGTCATCACGATGGTCTTGTCCGGGATCGTCTGCAGCACCTTGCCGGTCTGCACCATGGAGTCGGTGCCGTGGGTGAGCAGCACGTGGCGCGCGGACTGCGCGGCGACGGTGGCGCGGATCAGCTCGCGATCCTCGTCGGTGATGTGCAGCGAGTCCTTGCGGATGATCGGGATCACCGTGAAGCGGAAGGTCACGCCCAGTTCCTTGAGGATCTGGCCGATCTGCGGATCGCCGATCTGGTAGTCGGACTTGTCGTCGAAATAGATCTTGTCGATCGTGCCGCCGGTGGTGACGATCAGGAGTTCTTCCATTGCCGGTTCCTAGCATGACGGGGCGCGGCCGCGGTCGCGCAAGGCCGCCATGATACCGGCTGGCCGGCGGCGGCCGCTCAGGGCGTGTCGCCGCCGGGCGGTTTGGCGCCGCGCTTGCGCGCGAAACGCGCGCGAATGCCGGGCGCGCTGGACAGGCCGATCGCCAGCAGCGCCAGCAGCAGTTCGGCCCAGGCGTAGGCGCGCTGCGGCGGATGGCTCCAGGCGGCCATCACCCCGTGGCTGAACCAGAACAACCCGAACACGCCGGCCCAGAAGCGCGCCACCGCCGAGCCGCGCAGCACGCCGATCGCCAGCAGCAGCGGCGGCAGCGCGAACACCAGCAGCGCGGCGAGGCGGTGGCGGTCGTCGTGGAACCAGGCCGCGTACAACAGTGCCAGCACCAGCAGCGTGGCTGTCAGCGCATAACGCAGGCGGGCGGTGCTCATGGCGCCGCCAGGCGTTGCGCGATGCTGGCCAGGCGCCGGCCCAGCGCGCGCGCCAGCTGCGCTTCTTCCTCGCTGGGTTGCGGGTCGTCGTCGGCGCCGGCGACGTGGCTGGCGCCGTACGGGGTGCCGCCGCTGCGCGTGCTGCTGAGCAGCGGTTCGGTATAGGGAATGCCGACGATCACGCAGCCGTGGTGCAGCAGCGGCAGGTGCATCGACAGCAGCGTGGCTTCCTGGCCGCCGTGCAGCGAGGCGGTGGAGGTGAATACCGCCGCCGGCTTGCCGGCCAGGGTGGCGCTGGCCCATTCGGCGCCGAGCCCGTCGATGAAGTACTTGACCGGCGCGGCCATGTTGCCGAAGCGGGTCGGGCTGCCCAGGGCCAGGCCGACGCAGTCGCGCAGGTCGCTGGCATCCACGTACGGCGCGCCGCTGTCGGGCACCGGCGGCGCGCTGGCCTGGGTGACCGCGGCCACCGGCGGCACCGTGCGCAGGCGCGCGGCCATGCCGGGCACTTCGCCGACGCCGCGCGCGATCTGCCGCGCCAGGCGCGCCACCGAACCGCCACGGCTGTAGTACAGGACCAGGATCTCGGCCATGCGGCCCTCGCTTGCTTGCACCAGAACGGCCGCCAGTATCGGCGATGCCGGCATCCGTGCGCATCGGGTACCCTTGCCCGATGCAGCCTTTGGACACGGTCAATCTCTGGACGGAGCGGGTGCGCGACCGCGCGCGGATGCGCAGCTTCGCCGGGTTCCTGTGGCGGCGCTTCCTCGACGACCGCCTGTTCCAGGCCGCCGCCTCGCTGGCCTACACCACGATCTTCGCGCTGGTGCCGCTGGCGATGGTGGTGTTCGGCGTGCTCTCGGCGTTCCCGGTGTTCGACAAGTGGAGCGACCAGCTCAGCGATTACATCTTCTCCAACTTCGTGCCGGCCGCGGCGCGGTCGGTGGAGGCCTATCTGCGCCAGTTCTCGGCCAGCGCCGGGCAGCTGACCAGCGCCGGCACGATCGCGCTGATGGTGTCGCTGCTGATCACCTTGAACAGCGTCGAGCAGACCTTCAACCGGATCTGGCGGGTGGTCTCGGCGCGGCCGCGGCTGACCCGCTTCCTGGTGTACTGGACGGTGCTGACCCTGGGCGCGCTGCTGGCCGCGGCGTCGCTGGCGGCGTCGGCGCGGTTCTTCGCGCTGCCGCTGTTCCGCACCAGCGAAGGCCGGCTGCTGGCGCAGATGGCGCTGGGCCTGGCCCCGGTGCTGATCGAGTTCGTCTGCATCACTCTGGTGTACCGGGTGGTGCCGCACCACACGGTCAAGCTGCGCCACGCGGTCCCCGGCGCGCTGCTGGCGGTGGCCCTGCTGGAACTGGTGAAGTGGGGGCTGAGCCTGTACCTGGGCAGCTTCCAGTCCTACCAGCGCATCTACGGCACGGTCGCTTTCGTGCCGATCTTCCTGCTGTGGACCTACCTGAGCTGGATCGGGATCCTGCTCGGGGCTTCGCTGGCGTCCTCGATCGCCGCCTTCCGCTACCAGCCGGCGTCGATGCGGTTGCCGGCCGGCTACGAGATCTACGGCCTGCTGCGCCTGCTCGGGCGCTTCGCGCAGGCGCGCAAGGACGGCCACGGCCTGCACGAGGATCAGATCCTGCAACTGGAGCCGATGCTGACCGATTCGCTGGTGCAGGAACTGCTGTGCGAACTGGAGCGCAGCCGCCTGCTCAGCCGCGTCGAGCATGGCGAATGGCTGCTGGCGCGCGACCTGGCCGACGTACCGCTGACCGAACTCTACGAAAACTGCCAGCTGCGCATCCCGATCGCCGAAGCCTACCTACCGTGCCGCGACGACGCGCTGGGGCAGGCGGCGTGGCGCGCGCTGGACGAATTGCGCATGCCGCTGCGCGACGTGCTGAAACGTCGCGTCGGCGATCTTTACACCGATATCGGAGACCTCGCATGAC
>Ga0308160_10001983_pt1 | contig 26461 bp, 41 predicted proteins | sample PhyFR1_FD_201036 | JGI IMG/M metagenome (GOLD analysis project Ga0308160, IMG submission 201036) | Phyllosphere microbial communities from UC Gill Tract Community Farm, Albany, California, United States - DLSLF.R1 | ecosystem: Host-associated > Plants > Phyllosphere > Unclassified | place: USA... | reverse complement strand
CTCTCCCTTGCCGTACGGTCTGTGATGCACACACTCAGTCAGGCACGCCGACCGCCGTCAATCAGCTCGTCGTCACCCAGCTCTGCGCGCCCGAAGGCGGCGCAGACACCCTCGCCGCCTTCCTCCTCCCGCAGTACTGCGTCATGTAAGCCCCCCCTCCCCCTTCCTCTGCCCTTCTCCACATCGTCCCTCGTCGGCGATATGCGTCGGCGATATGCACCGCTTCGCACAAGGCTTTCGCTGACACGCTGAACTCGGGATTGGGGTCGGTCTGGTTGCGTCTGTCTTACAGGTTCATCCTCAGCACGGCTCTCACTGCGGTCTCCCTTGTTTTTGTCTCCTAGACCCCCCCCCCTCTTCCTCTCTTGAGATCGCATCCACTCGGGCCCATCGTCGCCGCCCCCTTCGCTCTTCCCTACTCTCGCCCCTTGTATGCATCCAGCCTCTGACCTGAACTCCGGCGCCTTGAAGGGCTCGTTCGTAAGAGAAGGGCTGCAGCGAGCCAGCCCAGTCGGACTTGTCTTCAGCCGCCACCTTGGCTCGGCCGGCCGACCCGACCGAGCCGGTCGCCTACCTTTTGGGTGGTCTCGCACGCTCGCCCCTCGCCAGGCGCACCTGGGCCGCAGGGCCACCAGAGATGATGAAACGGGATCGTCAAGGGGGTCCATTCGTTCAGTCGTGTTGAAAAGGGAAAGCCACGTCGCCCCTCCTGGCGTGCGCGCGTTTCGAGGAAAGGGGGGTCGTGGGGTGTTTACAAGGCTGAGGAGACGCGGGCGGAGCGGGTGCAGGGCGTCAGCTTGCTGACCGGGAGGCGATGATGCGTGAGGCGAAAGGGGCGGGCACGAACGAAGTAGATGTCAGGCGACGATGCCCCGCCCGGCCTTCCAGAGCGGCTCTGGGTAGGCTAGAGGCTGGAGCGGCGGCCCTGGGGTCCGCACCTCCTCCTCGGTGCCGCTCTCGCGCGAGCTCGACCGGCCGTCCGGGGCGAGGGACGCCCCGCCGGGGAGGAGCAGGCTGTCGATATCGCCCTCGTCATCGTCGGCATCGTCCTCGTGATCGCTATTCCTCCGCTGGTAGTCGGGATCGAGGGGAAGGATGATGGGTGGCAAGTCACCGTGGTCGTCGTCGTCGGAGAAGCGCGAGCTGGCCGACGACGACGGTCGGGACGAGCCGGTCGAAGCCGAGTGGGCCGACGACGACCGCCGGCGCCGACGACTCATCCGGCTGCTCCCGCCGTCCTCGCCGACGTCGTCCAGCCGGTCGGGGTCCCCGTCGTCGTCGCCGTCGTCCTCGTCACCGGCATGGCTGCGGAAAGAGAACGAGACGGAGCGGGCGACGCTGCCGTCCTTGGCGAGGCCGTCGAGGTCGACCGTGAGGATTGAACCCTGTCGGTGGGAAAGCACGCCGCCACCGCCGCCGCCACCTGTTCCGCCACCGCTGGCAGTGCCGCCCGCGCCCCACGGAGGGCCGCCCCAGAGACCGATGGTAGAGTCGCGCTCGCCGCCCGGCCGGACGAAGCTCCCTCGACCGAGGATGGATGCCGATGAGGGTGCGGCGGCCGACCAGCGCGACTCGCCCGACTCCCACGAGCCCTTCCGGCGGATCGCACGGACGGACGCACCGGCGTCGTCGACCTGCCTCCGACCGCCGGTACCGGGCGTGCCGACGCCGCCGGGCACGTAGCCGGGACCGGTAAAGGAGAAGCTGATGCTCTCGGCCCGCTCGACGCCCCGGCGAATCGATGCCGAGACGATCGAGGGTGCGTAGCCGGCTCGACCGCCGCCACCACCGCCGCCGATGATGCCGTTGCGGATTGACGAGCTGCCGCCGCCGGTGGTTCGGATCGAGCCGGTACCGTTAGCGAGCGAGTTGCCGGTCGGGCCGAAAAAGGACGATGATGCGAGCGTCAAGAGCGAGGCATTGTCGTTGGGCGGCGCCGAAGGATGCGGATTATTGCGGACATGGGGAGTCGAATGCGTCGGGGCATAGAGATGCTGGGCGTGAAGCGGCGAGAGGGACGAGAAGGAGCTCGACGGCGCGAGTGGGTCAAAGTCAGCTGCCGACACCTGCGAGAGGGGCTCGCCGGTCGTTCTGGCGCCTGCAATGGGCGAGCCGAGCAGGGGCGGTGGCGGCATGAGCACGACTGGCGGTTCGAGCCCGCCTGACAATGAGCCGCTTGATGGGTCGGCCGGAGGCCGGTGATTTGCGGCTGGCCCGGCGAGCGCAGAGGTTGCGAGGGCGTGTGACAGGAGTGAGGTCGGCCGGACCGTCCCTGACCAAGGGCCATCGCGCTGACTAGCGGCGAGCGAGGCTGGCCGGAGGACGGCGTGCGGGGACGGAGCAACGGACCCCCAGCGTGAAAGACCGGCGCCACTGCTGCCGGCGCCATCGCCGCTGAAGGGCGCCGGAGGGGACGACGGTGCGCGGGGTCGAGCTCCGGCCGAACCGTTCCTCAACGACTGCGCAAGCGGGCTGGACGGATGCGTCGTCGACGACGACGGCGGAGGTTGCTCCAGCAAGGGCGAAAAGGAGCCCGACGTCCATGACTCGCGCCGATTATGCGTCCGGAGCGGGCTCGCCGTCGTCGGACTGCTGGCGGCGCCGAGACCTGACGTAGTTGCTGTTGGCGGCAGAGGTCCCGAAACCGACCGCGGCGAGACATTGTCGAGCGCCGGTAGCGACGGCGGCGGCTGTGCGATATGCGCCATCGGTCCTTGGATGATGATGCTCTCGGCCCGGCCGGTCGACGTCGATCCGCCGTCGACCGAGGTGACAGCCGTCGTCGGCGTCGCCGCGCTACTGCTCGTCGTTACGACGCTCCGCCAGCCCCGGCTTGAGGGAGCGAGCGAGGCCGCATACGAGGGCGAGCGTGACGAGGCGACCGAGGGCGCAATAGTCCGTGCGACGCTGTTTGACGGGCTCGGCGAGGGTGGGATCGAAGGAGGCATCGGCCTGAGCGAGGCCCCTTCGTCGTTGTCGTCGTCGTCGTCGTCGTCAAAGGCGGCGGCCGGTTCAGTCCCGTCGGCGCCGAGCTCCGAGGCGACGTCGCTGTCGCGCAGGTGCGTGTCAGGCGTGTGATCACGCGAGCGGAAGCCCGGGTGGGCCTCGGACCGCGCCCGACCGCGCTGGTAGGGGATGTGGCTGCTCGGCGGGCCACCAGGCCGGAGAGAGACAGAGGCGGTCGTTGAATAGTCGTCGAGCGTCGACGAGGACGAACTTGCGGTGAACGAGCTCGGCGTCCAGCGCGAGGACGAGATCGATTGATGCCGCGTGCTCGGCCGGTGATGGAGGGAGGGCGGGAAGGGATCGAGCGAGGTCGCGACCGACTGGTAGTCGCCTCCATCCTCCTCTCGCTCCTCCGGCTCGTCGTCCGGTTGGGCCTCCTGCCTCGCCGCCTGCTCCCGACGGTCGCGCGCAGCAAGCGACGAGGCACGGTCGCCCTCCGAGAGCTCGCTCAGCGTCCGCCGGAGGCGCGTCCCACTCGAGCCGGCCTGGAGGTAGCGCAGGCCATTATTGGCGACGAGCCGGCCATAGTCGCTCTCGGCGTTGATCGAGTCAAAGTCGGCGGCGGCCGTCGTTGTTGTCGTCAGGCTTGGGGCGGCTGGTCGAGCGGGCTGTCGGCCACCGCTCGCCCGGACGCTGCCGGTCCAGGACGACGTCCGACGGGCCTGGACGCGTCGAGGCGACTGCGGGCGGCCGCTCGAGGATCCTTGGCCGTTGAAGGGTGGACCAGCCCCGGCGGCGCCGGCGGCGGCGGAGCCCATCGACTTGCGTAGCTTCCGGGTGAACCAGCCGAGGAACGGCTTCGAGGCCTTCTTGGCGAGGCTGCCCGTCGTTGAGCCGTTGGCGTTGGTCGAAGGGCGGCCATGACCAGAGCCGACGCCGGCTTGGCTCACAGCAGACGATGCTGCCGCCGAGTGGACAGGGAAGCGGAGGTTCGAGAAGCGGGACGACGTGTACGGCGGTTGGGGTGGCTGGGCTGTGCCGTGCGTCGGCGGGGGCGGGTGGATGGCAATCTGAGGCGAGGCCGTCGGCTGGACGTAGGAGAGGGTTGGCGGTAGGGGCGAGAGAGGCGTGCCGACCTGCGAAAGCGGTTCGGGTGTCCGGGCTGGCGAGATCATGACGGGCGGCGGAGGGGCCGGGGTAGCGTGGGGAGGGAGCGGCTGGGATGACACGAGGGAGAGAGGGGGGTCCGGGTCGAGATCAGCCCATATCCCGCTAGCTTCGTCGGTTGAACACGAGGCTCTCGCAGGCGCACGATAGAGCGACCGACCTGGAGGGCAGGGCTCTCTCAGCCGTGCATCGCCATCTTGAGTTGCGCTTGGGTGTGCCTGTGTCGTCGTCGTCGTCGCCTCGGCTGTGCTCTCCTCTCGTTGGCCGGCGGGAGAGGCGGCGGGGCGCAGCGGAAGCGCGTGCAGGTGCGAGAAGCGATCGAGAGCCGTTCTTGTGGGGGTTTTCATGCAGGGAAGCCCAGATCGGGGGAAACCCTCCTGGAATTCGTTCCGACCCTCCGACCTCGACCCTCTCAGCCCTCCCCTCTCCTCGAACTGCGCTTGCCTCCCTCACAGCCGATACCCCTGCCTGAACCCTCAGACCTCCTCCCCCTATCCTAGCACACACCTCTCCCCTGCGACGTCTTCTCCGCCATGCCGCTCCCCAACATCGTCGTCACCGGCACGCCCGGCACGGGCAAGACGACCTTCTCGCAACTCCTGCTCGCGACCCTACCCGAGGGCTTCCAGCACGTCAACATCGGCGACGTCGTCAAGCGCGAGAAGGCCTACTCGGGCTGGAACGACGAGTGGGACTGCTGGGATGTCGACGAGGACAAGGTGCGTGTCTGCACCCTCTTCGAGTCGCGGGTCCGAGCGCTTCTCTCGTACACCTCGCTCCTCGGCCATGTGCCCCGCAGTCAGCTGCTCGCACGCTTTGTCCTGACACTCTCTTCGTCCCCTCGCCTCCCAACAGCTGCTGGACGCGCTCGAGCCGCTCTTCCCGGCTCGGGATGACGAGGACCAGCTGTCCAAGGGCGGTGTCATCCTCGATCACCACGGCTGCGACCTCTTCCCCGAGCGCTGGGTTGACCTCGTCGTCGTCATGACGTGCGACCACACCGTCCTGTGGGATCGGCTCGAGCAGCGGTCCGTTCCTCACCTCATCTATCCTCTGCCTTACTGCTGTGCGTTGCTCTCTGACGCTGCTTGCAATCTAACAGAAAATACTCGCTCAAAAAGATCCAGGAGAACAACGACGCCGGTCCGTCCTCTCCTCCCTCCGTCGACCAAATATCTAACTGAACCCTTGCTCGGCTCGGCTCGCGCCCCTCCCCCCCCTTCGTTGTAGAGATCATGCAGACCTGCCTGTCCGAGGCCTTTGAGTCGTACCCGGCCGAGATCGTCGTCCAGCTGCCGTCGAATACGCACGCCGAGATGGAGGACGCGGCCGACAAGGTCAAGGCGTGGGTCGAGCAGTGGGTGAGCGAGCATGCGGGCGAGTCGTCAGCAAATGAGTGAGATCCCAAAGCCGTTGAGAATTGCCCGAGACGCGTTGTAGTCGAGCCGGGGAAAGCCTGCTGGGCAGACTGAGTCGGGACGCGCTGTAAGAGGGCCGCCGCTGTTGGCCGGTCCGCTCCCTGTCAATCGCTGCAGCCGGTCACAGGCTGTAGTCTTTCTCGTCTCGCTGCCTGCAGGATTTGGAGGGCACAATGGGAGCATGCGATACGAGATAGTGCAGTCGGTGGTAGTACACCCGCGATAGGCGCGAGAGGGGCAGGAGCAAGAGAGGTACGAAGACAAAGCAGGTCGGAAAGGGTGAGGGTCAAAGGAGCGGACGGGCGGGCTCGAGCAAGGGGGGCGCAGGGAGGGTTACGCTCTGCGCATCTAGCAAGGAAAGAGCAACGGGCGGGCGACAAAAGAGATCAAGGAGCGTGGTGGAAGTTGTCGACAAGGAAGACTGAGTGCGGAGGAAGAGATCGGCCGGCCGGGGGGGGGTTACTGCCGGGCGAAAGGCAGCCGCCGGCGCGAGCTGCGCTTGGTGCCCTGAGCAAAGACGGTGAGGGCGTCTGGAAGGGAAAGGGGGGCAGAGCCGTCAATGCCTGGCGAGAAAAGGGGCAGGCGTTTGACGAGTGGGGAGTGCTCACTTCCGCCGCCGCACAGCTCCGCCTGGTTACCAGCGCAAGCCATCGAGCACTGGGTCGAGGTCGCGGCCGTGGTGATATCGACGACGCTCGAGCTAGCGCAGTAGCTAAGGAAGAACGAGAAGGAAGATAGGGCGGTCAGCTTCGGTTCGGAGTGACGAGACGGCTCTGGGCGAGACGCACCACTGGCTCGAGTACTCCATGCCGGCGAGGTCGAAGCCCTTCGACGCGCAGAAGTCCGTGCACGACGTCTGCGTCAGCGAGCTGGAGGAGAAATCGGCGCCCGCGAACAGGCGGCCGTTGGCGCCATCGAGGAGGCAGCGCTTGGTGTTCTGCCAGCCATTGGCGAGCGGCGCGGGCGTCGACGAGATGGCCGGGTTGTGGAAGATGTTGAGGGCCTGGCCGCCGCCGCAGATCTTCGTCTGGTCACCCGAGCAGGCTGTCAAGAGCGGGATAGGGGTTGGGGCGTCAGTCGCAGTCACGAATGAGAGGAGGCGATGCAAAGAGGGCTCGACGCACGAGAGTTGCACTGCGTCGAGGGGTTGCGGACAGAGATCTTGTCGTCGCAGTAGCATTCTACGCGGTGGAAGGGTGGAAGGGACCAGGAAAGGTCAGTGCTTGGCACGAGTATGAGAGCGGCAGAGAGGGCAAAAGGAAACGCACCACTGCCGTACTCGACGCCGGCATAGGCAAAGCCGTTGTTAGCACAGTACTGTCGTCGAGGCAACTCGGAACGGGTCAGCTCGAGCGGTCGCAGGGGAAGATACGCAAACGGTGCGGTCGTACCGAAGTGCAAAGTTCCCAGGTCATCACCGCCGACACGAGGCTCGAGCCGCGCAGGAGGCGTCCGTCGATGTCGGCGATCTGAGGTTCCAAAAAAGAGGACAGACCGGGTCAGCTACCAGGGCGCCAAGAAGAGCAAAGGAGGGGCAAGGATACGCACGCAGGCGCCGTCGGTCGAGAAGCCGTTGTCGAGCGTGACGGGGGCGATCGAGGGAGCGGCCGAGGACGACGTGGCAGGGGCAGCCGAGGACGACGAGGTGGCGGATGCCGCGGCCGAGGAGGACGACGAGGAAGAGGCGCTAGCCGATGGAGCACCGCCGATGGGGCTCAGGTCGGCGTTGAACTTGCTCGAGTCGTAGATGAGCGTCATGGCCATGCCGCCTCCACACGTGAGCGACTTGTCGCCACCACAGGCCATGCCGCCGTTGCTCGACAGCTTGTCCAGAGCGGCACCGTGCTCGAGCGAGTTGCCGCAATAGCACTCGGTCGAGTACTCGGTCGCCGAGATGCCAAAGCCGAGGTTCGAGCAGTACGAAGCACAGACGGCGGGCGTCATGTCAGACGACGACGTCATGGCGCCGGTGAGGGCACGTCCGTTCGTGCCCTCGGCGACGAGGCCGGTCGAGGCCGACTTGAAGCCAGACGGAAGGGTGCCGACGCCACCGGAAGCCGCGGCGGCCGAGGACGACGCGGCAGGGGCGGCCGAGCTGGACGAAGCCGCGGAGGCGCCGCCGATGGGGCTGAGGTCGGCGTTGAGCTTCGAAGAGTCGTAGACGAGGGATAGAGCGCTGCCAGCACCGCAGATGCTGGACGCGTCACCCGAGCAGGGCATGCCAGCGTTGGACGACGTCTTGTCGAGCGACGCGCCGTTGGAAAGGACCGACCCGCAGTAGCTGATCGTGCGCAAGCGAGCTCGTCAGCAGTTGGAAGCAGAGACTAGGAGTAGAGCGAGGCGGAACGCACCACTCGGACGAGTACTCGGTGCCCGAAAGCGGGTAGCCGAGTCCAGAGCAGTACGAAGCGCAAACCGCCGGCGTCATCGAGTTGGACGAGGTGGAGGCCGAGATGAGGGCGCGGCCGTTCGTTCCCTCGGCGATGAGGCTCGACGAGGCAGACTTGAAGCCGGCGGGCAGGGTGGCGGCCGAGGCCGGGGCGGACGACGAGGCCGAGGCGGACGCCGAGGACGCGCCGGTGCCAGCCTTGGGCGAGAGGTCGGCGTTGAGCTTGTTGCTGTTGTAGATGAGCGTGAGGGCGGACGGGCCTCCGCAGACGCTCGAGGGCTCGCCAGAGCAAGGCATGCCGGCGTTGGACGACGTCTTTGACAGCGAGGCGCCGTTGGAAAGGACGCTACCGCAGTAGCTAGGAATGGCAGCCGGGAAAAGATTCGCGTCAGAGGACATCTCTCGGTCGAGAGTCAAGGAGTCGAGGCAGGACGCACCACTCGGACGAGTACTCGGTGCCCGACAGCGGGTAGCCCAGGTTGTCGCAGTACGTCGCACAGACGGCCGGCGTCATCGAGCTCGAAGAGGTCGAGGCAGAGACAAGAGCGCGGCCGTTCGTACCCTCGGCGATCAGGCTCGAGGAAGCCGCGGCAAAGCCGGCAGGGAGCGCGCCAACCGAGATGACGGCGGCAGCCGAGGATGCGGCAGGAGCGGCCGATGACGAGGGCTGGGTGCCGGCAATGGGGCTGAGGTCGGCGTTGTACTTAGCCGAGTCGTAGATGAGGGTGAGGGCGTCGGGGCCTCCGCAAGTGAGCGTCTTGTCACCGGCGCACTGCATCGCGGCCGCAGACGAGACTCCCGCGAGCGAGGCGCCGTTGGACAGAACGCTACCACAGAAGCTGAAGAAGGGCAGCCGGGAGGACAGTTGCGTCAGAGGATGTTTTTCGGTCGGAAGTCAGAGAGTCGAGGATGCTCACCACTGCTCAGAGTACTCGGTGCCCGACAGTCCGTAGCCGAGGTTCGAGCAGTAGGTGGCGCAGACGGCGGGCGTCATCTGCTGCGAGCTGGTGCTGGCCGAGATGAGCGCACGGCCGTTCTTGCCCTCGGCGATGAGGCTCGACGAGGCCGACTTGAAGCCGGCAGGAAGGGCACCGGAAGAGACGCCGCCCGAGGCGGCCGAAGAGGAAGCAGCGGCGGCAGCAGACGAGACAGTCGCCGAGGACGCGCCGGTGCCAGCCTTGGGCGAGAGGTCGGCGCTGAGCTGGTTGCTGTTGTAGACCAGAGTGAGGGCGGACGAGCCTCCGCACGTCTGCGTCTGGTCACCCGAGCAGGGCATCGGGGAGGCGCTCGACGTTCCAGAGAGCGAGGCGCCGTTGGAAAGGACGCTACCGCAGAAGCTAGTGAGAAGGAGGGGGGTGGGAGACAGCGAACGTCAGTTTCGGCTGCAGGAAGACGAGCGTGCGGGGCCAGGACGCACCACTCGCTAGAGTATTCGGTGCCCGAGAGCGGGTAGCCGAGGTTGTCGCAGTAAGCCGCACAGACGGCCGGCGTCATCGACTTGGACGAGGTCGAGGCAGAGACGAGAGCGCGGCCGCTGGAGCCCTCGGCGATCAAACTCGAGGACGCGTAGGCGAAACCGGCGGGCAGGGTGGCAGCCGGCGCCGGCGCGGACGACGAGGACGATGCGACCGTCGCGCTGGCGCTGGAGGCGGGAGCACCGCCGATCGGGGTGAGGTCGGCGTTGAGCTTGGTCGTGTCGTACGAGAGCGAGAGGGCGCTGTAGCCGCCGCAGACGGCGGCCGCGTTGCCCTTGCAGGGGAGCGTGACCGAGGACGAGACGGTGTCGAGCGAGGCGCCGTTGGACAGAGTCTGTCCGCAGTAGCACTGCTGCGAGTACTCGAGGCCCGAGAGCGGGAAGCCCTTGGAGGCGCAGAAGGTCGAGCAAGTGAGCGGCGTCATGCCGGCGGCGTCCTCGTAGAAGTCGCCGATGAGCGCCCGGCCGGTCGCACCCTCCTGGATGAGGTTGGGCGAGGCCGAAGCCCAGCCGGCGGCGAGCTTGCTAGCGTTGGCGGCGGCGCTGGCAGAGGCCGCGGCGGCCGAGGCCGACGAGACCGACTGGGCAGACTGAGCGCCGAGGACCGACGCAGACGACGCAGAGGCGACGGCAGCGTTGGACGTGGCGACGGCAGCGTTGGACGTGGCGGCGACCGACGCCTGCGAAGCGCTGGCCTGGTCGGCCTGGATCGAAGCGACCGACGCCTGCGAGATCGAGGCTTGCGAGGCACTTGCCTGGGCGGCCTGGGCGGAGGCGACGGACGCCTGCGAGGCGCTCGACTGGGCGGCTTGTGCGGACGCAACCGAGGCCTGCGAGACGGAAGCCGACGAAGCACTAGCCTGAGCGTCCTGAACGGAGGCGACCGAGGCCTGCGAGACGGAAGCCTGCGAGACCGAGGCTTGCATCTGCTGGGCGGAGGCCGAGGATGCCGAAGCAACGGCAGCAACCGAGGCCTGCGAGACCGAGGCCTGCGACTGGGCGCTCTGCACCGAAGCGGAGGAAGCGGCGGCAACCGAGGCGCTCGAAGCCGAGGCGACCGAGGCCTGCGACTGGGCGGCGAAAATTGAGGCCGACGAGATGCTGGCGGCCGACATCTGCGACTGCTGGGCCTGGACGCTGAGGAGCGAGGCGGCCGACGCGGACGAAACGGCGGCGAGCGAAGTGGCCGCGACAGAAGCCTGCGACTGGAGCGAGATGACACTCTGCATCGACACGGACGAGATCGAGGCAATCGAGGCAAGCGAGCGCGAGGCCTGGACGCTGAGGACCGACGCGGCCGAGGCGGCCGAAATAGAGGCGACCGACGCCTGCGACTGAAGGCTCTGGATGCTCAGGAGCGAGGCCGATGAGGCAGAGGCGACGGCGGCGATGGATGTGGAGGCGACCGAGGCCTGCGACTGAACCGACTGGAGCGACTGGATGCTGAGGACCGACGCACTCGAGGCGGCGGCGACCGAAGCACTGGCGATTGCGGCGACCGACGCGCCCGAGACCGAAGCGACCGACTGGAGAGAGGCGACCGACTGCAGGGACCGCACGCTCTGCAGGCTGAGCTGCGAGGCAGCTGAGACGGACGCAACCGAGGCCTGGGACTGGGCTGACTGCAGGCTCAGGATGGAGGCCGAGGAGGCCGAAGCGACGGCGGCGAGCGAGGTCGAGGCGACAGAGGCCTGCGACTGGACGGAGAGCAGGCTCTGGACCGAGGCGCTCGAGATGGCGGCAACCGAGGCGGCCGACTGGGAGGCCTGGACGCTGATGACGGAGGCAACCGAGGCGGCAGAGATGCTGGCGACCGACATGCGCGACTGCTGGCCCTGGATGCTCAGCAGCGAGGCGGCCGAGGCGGACGAGACGGCGGCCAGCGACGTCTGGGCGACCGAGGCCTGCGACTGGATGCTCTGGAGCGACAGGACCGACGCGGAGGAGGCAGCGGCAACCGCAACGACCGAGGCGACCGAGGCAGCCGACACGCTAGAGATCGAGGCGACCGAAGCGCTGGCGACCGACGCGGTGGAGACCTTGCTCTGGGCGGCCTGAACGGACGCGGCCGAGATCGAGGCGACAGACTGCAGCGAGGCGATTGATTTGACGCTGAGGAGGGAGGCGGCCGAGACGGCGGCGACCGAAGTAGCCGAGACCGAGGCGACCGAGCTAGACAAGGGGAGGTGGTGAGGATTGTTAGACTTCTGACTTTGTCGAGGGCCGGTAACGAGATGGGAAGAGTGGGGGGCGACTCACGCGGTGCTGACGGCGGACTGGGCGGCGATCGAGATGCCGGCGACCTGAGCCGTGGCCTGGGCCGTGCACCGGTAGTACTGGTCGACGCAAAGGCCATCGCGAATCCAGATGTTGACGTCGCAAAGGTCGTACTGGTCGCGGCACGAGGCCGTCAGGGCGGTGAGCAGGTCGTCTGAGCGGCGAAGGCCGAGCGCGCCAGAGGTGTAGTAGGTGCTGCCGCCCCAGGTGTCGACCTGGTAGACGGGCGTGCAGTAGCCGCCGAGATAGCCCATGAAGTTCTGGAGGCCAAGGCCGGCGAAGCCGGTCGCGCTGGCGGCGGCGTTGACGGCCTCGGAAGCCGACGAGACCGACTGGATCGACTGAACCGACTGCGACGAGACCGAGGCGAGCGACGCGGCAGCAGCGGCAGCGGAAGCAACGGAAGCGGCAGAACTGCGGAGGGCAGGAAGGGATACTCTGTCAGATCGTCGAGCCGCTGAAAGTCGTGAATGGAGCCTTGGACTCACACCGATGCAACCGAAGCGCGCGAAGCCGACTGCTGGCCGACAAAGGCAACCGATGTGGCCGAGACGGAGGCGACCGAAGCAACCGAGGCGGTCGACTGAGCGGAGGCGGCACGAACGCTGGCGACCGATTGGCCGGAGAGCACGCTCTGGACCGAGGCGACCGAGGCCGACGAGACGGAAGCGACCGAGGCAGCGCTGGCGGCAGATTGGGCCGAGAGCACGCTCTGGACCGAAGCAGACGAGGCAGAGGCAATCGAGGCGAGCGACACGACCGACGCCACCGACGCGACGGAGGCCGTCGATTGGGTGCGGACGGCCGCGACCGAGGTGGCCGAGACGGAGCCGATCGAGGCGGTCGACTGGACGCTCTGCGACGAAACCGAGGCGACCGAATTGACCGAGGCGACAGAAGCCGAGCTGACAGAGGCGATGGATGCAATCGAGGCGACGGACGCGACGGAGGCAGCAGACTTGACCGAGGCAACCGAGGCGACCGAGACGGAGCCGATGGAGGCAATGGAGGCGACCGAGGCGACGGAAGCGACCGACTGAACCGAGGCGCTCGAGGCGGCAGCGGCGGCGGCACCGTTGTCGTCGTCACAGCCACCAAAAAGCCAGCAGCTAGGGGGGGGGGGGGTAGAGAGGGTCAGTATGGGGATGCGATGATCGAAGCAAAGGTGGGGGGGGAAACGAACAGGAGGTAACGCTTGCCGAGAGACTGGCTCTCAACCGCGGTCGGCGCCGGCACCGAGGACGGGTGGGCGGCGACGGCCGAGACGAGGGCGAGAACGGGGACGAGGGTGGTCGAGACGCGCATGGCCAGAAGAGATGCTGCTGTTGGTGAGGGCGGCGGGAGGGGGAGAGGGGCTAGGACCGATTTGCGGTCGGTGTCGGTACGCTTCTAGCGCGCGGCGGAGAGCTGCAGGGAGAGGGGGAGGACCAGCCGGGCAGAAGAGGAAAGAGAGGGAGGGAGGGCTGTCGGTCCGTCTGCTTGAGGAGGCCGCCGAGGGAGGTGGGGAAGGGGTGCTTGAAAAGAGGACAGGTCGGCCAAGGCACGGCTCATCCTGCTCTTGAGGGCCTCGCGCTGGACTCGTTTTCCGAGCGAGCGGCCCAGGCGGGGCATTCTTTGCGTCGGTCGGTCGCGTGGCCGTCCTACGCGGACACCGAGACGTCTCAGCTGTCGCAAGGTGGGTCTGTGCCAGGCGGAGCTGCAGCGCTGCCTGCAGGGCCGGCCGACGGGTGACGCGTCGCGTGGGCTTGTGAGCGCTCGTCGGCTCAAAGGGGGAGGAGACCATCAGCGATCGGGGGACGCGTTCGGAAGCGGACCAGAGCAAGGGCCTCGGCCTTTAGCCTTCACGCCCTCGGCCAGTATTCTGAGACCAACACGACAAAAAGCTCCGAACCGTCGTCAACAAACCCCCGCGGGTTGGCCCAGCCCAGCCGCCGACGTACGCCCGTTTCCGGTTGCGACGGACGAGCAGGGACAAAAGGGCGAGGGGCTGGAACAGCAGGAGAAAGGGATCAGACCGCCTCTCTTTGGTTGTTGATGAATGGAGAGGACAAGGGAGGTCAGCTCAGGTCAGCCGGGCCAAATACAGCGGGCGGCGCGCGCCCGACCGTGATGGCAGGCCAAAGGCCGGAGCACACGCACGCCGCGCGCGCTGGGCGAGGGAGCAGATTCACAGACCCCTCCTCCTCGTCGCGTGTGCCGGTCCAAGCGGTCGAGGGCTCGAACGTCGAGACCGAACGCGAGAGCGGAGACGCCGCCAACGGCGAGGCCTGTTGGGATCTCGTCGGGCTAGCGGCGCGCCGTGCGCGAGGCGCCGACAGCGTCCGGCATCGCGGGCCTTTGACGGCGACGGTCGCAGATCAAGCCCGGCCCTGCCCGGCCATCCTGCCTGCCCTAGTCGGATGCGGTCGACGAGTCGGCCGTCGAGGGCTTGAGTGATTGAGCTCGACAATCAGCTGGCGGCCGCCGTCGTGACTCCTCGACCAGCTCGCCTTCGCGTCAAATGCGGCGACACAGACGATGCCAGGCGCACTCGTGTATCGCACAACCGGTGAGGGCTGCCTCTGCTTGGTCGTCAGCTTGAATCAGCAGTGGCAAGGCGCAGAGTCGACCTGACCGGAGGCACTCGTGCCGGCGAGCCGGCTGCCTGCCTGCCGCCGGCCGAACCCACTTGAGATCACGCCCGCCTCGCCCGGGGGAGCTCGTCGACGTGCCCGTCCTGGCGCTTTCGCCGGCCGCTGGCCGAGAGCGCCTCGCTCAACGCTGGGACATGGCGCTGGACGTGTGTCTGGCTGGCGAGAGCTGCTGGGGCCGGTGGGACGACGCTTGTCCTTGCCTGCGCCTGCGGACGAGAGACGGACGGTCAGCCGGCCGGCCCGCTCCCCACGGGAGGTGCTCACCCGTCGGCATTCCCTCCTGGGCGCACCTCGCTCGTAAACCTCCTCATGACGGCCTCGGGACAGAGCTGCTGCAGGGGAGATGGGCGTTGCAGGAGACCGGCCGGGCTGCAAACTCTAAGCTCTGTCCCTGGCTCGACGCGTGATCTGGCGTGCAGCTGCGGCCGCTGGTTGCTTGCTGCCAGCGCCGGACGACGACGACGACCGCACTCCATCACCGTCTTGCAACAACCTCTCTGGTCGGCCTCAACGACGAGACCAGCTCCCGCTCGCAGCTCTTGTAGCAGTCACAGAGGTCCGTCCCCAGCGGATCCAGATCTCCTTCGGGCATTCCCTGCTGCCCTCTCCCTCCGGGCTTCGCGCGACGTTCCGCCGAGGGGGCGCCCATGCGATGCTCACCCGACATCCCGGCCGGAGCTCTCTCGCGTCTTGCCCTCGAAGACCGCTTCGCCCCAGACCTTCGTCCGTCTCCTTCGAGAGCACTGTCTGACTGACGCTTGCTCCGGGCCTCGACGGTGACCATGGGCAGCTTCTTCCGGCCAACCCCACCGCCGCCTGCCGGCTCGGCCGCCTCGTCCTCCTCGCCGGCGCCTGCCAGCAGCCCGTCGTCGTCGTCGTCGCCGCCGCCGGTGATCATCACATCGCTCTTCACGTCGAACACGATGGCGTCGACCGAACAGGCGCCGCCGCCGCCGTTCCAGCCGGAGCCGTTTACAACGCCCGAGGGCCTCTACCTGCCCTCGCCGACGCACTTTCTGCCGACGTATGTGCCCGTCCCGATCGCTGGCAACCCGCTGCCGCCTATCCCCGTCCGCATGGCCCTCACCGAGGTCCGCTATCCGGCTCGTAAGGAGGGTACCGGCCTGGGTGGACTCCTCGGCCTCGGTGGCAGCAGCAGCGTCCGCGAGGAAAGCGGCGATGGCGAGTCAACGACGAGCGACGACCCGACCGGCTCGTCCGGCGCGCCGTCCGAGCAAATGTCGTCTAGCGTTTCCGACATGCACCTGCTCGCGCCGCCGTCGCCAAACGGGGCCGTCGGCGCTCTCTCGTCGTCCTTTGCCTCGACGAGCCTCTCGTCGTCGTCGGCCCTCGGCTCAACGCCCGGCCGAAGCGGCGGCTTCCTTTCGCGCCCAGCCAACGGCGCCGGCGCCAACCCGCGGCCAAAGACCTCGCTCCGGTCGACGTCGTCGTCGTTTGTGACGCGGATCCAGTCGCCCGAGTCATCGCTCGCTTTGCTCGCCAATCGGTCAAAGACGGGCGAGACGGTTACCTGGGGCTTCTGGCACCACGGCCGCACGCTCGGCTGGGTCGAGCTCGGCGGCAAGGCCAAGGAGCCGCTCGCACGCATCACCTTCAGTCAGCAGCTCTCGGCTGTCGCCGTCCAGGAGATGGGCAAGACGCATGAGCGCATGGACCTCTTCCTCGGCTTCGGCACGGGCGACATCGTTTGGCTCGGTGCGTGTGTCGGCAGCCCTGCTTTAGCCAGCTGTAAGTAGAGCGCGGCGCTCGCTGACGCCCGCCATCACCTCCGCTCAGATCCGATCTCGTTCCGCTATACGCGGCTCAACAAGGCCGGCCTGATTCACCCGTTGCCAGTGACGCAAATCCTGCCGCATCCGACCAATCCACTCCTCTTCTTCGCGATCTACACGGACGGGACGATCATGACCTTCTCGGTCGCGCTCGACGACCCCCCCTCGAGCTTTGCTGCTCCTTGGCTAGCCGAGGCGCCGGCCGGGAGCAAGGGCCTCTACCGCTGGCGCAACGAGGTCCGCGAAGGCGAGAAGGATAAGGAGAGGCTAAAGTTTGCCGGCCGGAACCCTATCGCCGTCTGGAAGTTGCCCGCGCCGGCCGCCGGCCAGGGCAAGGAGGGCACGCGGACGTTCCCCCCGGCGATGGTCATCATGTCGCCGCCGCCGGCTGGCTACACGACCAACAGCGGCCCGTCGCCGTACACGGTGCCGCAGAACGGCTTCCAGTCGGCCAACCCGGCGTCGGCAAACGCCTATGGTGCGGCCGCCGCTGCCGCCGCCGAGCTTGTCCGCAAGCGGGCGGTCGCCAGTGCCGAGATCAGCCGGGATGGCCGGTGGATGGGTCTTGTCGGCGACGACGGCAATCTGAAGCTGATCGACCTCGAGAGCGAAAGGTGCGCACGTCGTCGCGCTTGACGACGGCCGCAAGCAGCCGCTGACGCAGAGTTGCGCCCCTCTCTGCAGATTGTCGGACCAGCATGCCTCGTACTTTGGCGGGCTCACCGCGCTGGCTTTTTCGCCCGACTCGCGCTTCCTCCTGTTTGCTGGCCAGGATGACCTGATCACCGTCCTGTCGCTGCGCGACCAGCGCGTCGTCGCCCGCTGCGAGGGCCACTGCTCGTTCGTCTCGGGCCTCGCATGGGATCGCGAGCGGTGTGACGTCCTCAAGGAACGCTATCGCTTTGCGAGCGTCGGCGAGGACGGCAAGCTGCTCCTCTGGGACTTCGCGCCTGCTGGGCTACATCGGCCGAAGGGCGGACATCATGTGCGTCTTCGCGCCGCCGCCGCCGCCACCGCTATTGCTCTGCCAGCTGTAACTGACGCTCGCTAGCTTTGCGTCGACAGGGCCACCACTCGACCCGCTCATTCTCGCACCAGTTGCGCCGACATTCGGGCGCGACGTCGCTGCATGATGCGCCTGGGACAGACGGCAGTCCGGAGGAGGACGGCCCGACGCTGCATCCGCCGCCACTGAGCCACGACGTCGCCCTCGTTCAGCCTGTCGTCGTGAGTCGGTTCACAGACTGAGCGTCGGCGTGATTTCCGGCTTATGAACCCCCATTCTTCGCCTCTACCCGCAGGCCAAGACGGCCGACCCGGGCATCCTGACGCAGGTCCATTACATCAATGACGCGGTCTGCACCGGTCAGTCGTCGTTCCGGTCGATCATCCTTCCCTTTCTTGCAGGGACGCTGACGACCAAGCCTGCGCGACACTGGTTCCACTCGCTTTCAGTCTCGCGCAACATCGCCATCAGGTTCTGGTCTCGGCCGCCGCCGGGCAAGGGCATGGCCACTGGAGGTGCCGCTGGACGACGCGGTCTAGGCATCCAAGGCGGTGGGCGCGAGATTGGAGTCACTGGCTGACCGGATCCACGCGCGCAAGAGAGAGAAGACGTAGAGTAGACGGAGAGCGGCCGGCCGTTGGCTCGCACGCTCTCACCTTTGTATCACTCGAAGCATGTTGTAACTCGGCAGAAGAACGCTCGACAGGGTTGTGATGTCGGTGGTGCTACAGTGTACAAGCCCGGCGCCCGCCTCCTACGCCGGCACAAGCTCGCGCTCCTCCTTGCCGCGCTCCTTGAACAGCGCGGTCTCCTGCTCTGGAAGGGTCGTCTCGACCGCAACCGGCTCCACCTGCGGGACGTCGGGCAGCCGCACGCCCGACGTCGGCTCCTTTGGCTCTGCCTCGGCCGGCGACTGGAGCGCAATCAGCGCCGCCAGCTCGGCCTGGACGGCATCCTCCTCGTCGGCCGACATCTTGCCCTGGAGCGCTTCGTCGATTTCCTGCAGGCAAGGCGACCGGGTCGGGTCAATGCTGGCCGGAGGACAAAGAGAGAGAGAGGCAGGTGTGGCGCACCTTCTGGTAGGCGACGCCCTCCGCCGACTGCTCCATCAGGCGCTCGACCGCCTCGAGCGACATCTCCTTCTGCAACTCTTTAAGCACGCTGCTGCCCTGCTTTAGGCCCTCGAAGACCGACTTTTCGACGAGCGAAAACTCGATTGAGGTGACCTAAAGTGCGATGGGTCAGTCGGGAGCCGAGATGGGACGAGAACACTAGGCGACGCACGAGTCCTTGCAGCGTCGACAGCTGGATGTCGGTCCGCGACAGCAGCTGCTCCTGATACTTGCGTTGTCGCAGCGCCGTCAGCGCCCGAGCCTGCAGTATCCGAGAGAGAAGCACGGCGTGGTCAGCCAGCAGCATCGGCTAAGAGGGGTTGGCGTCGGCGGCCCGACCTTGTCGCCCCGGGCGAGGGCCTCCTGTGCGACCTCCTTCTCCCGAGCCAACACATGCTCGATCTGCGGCGGAAGAGGGACCATCAGCGAGGGGTTCCTTCTCACCTCAAAGGGATGTCGAGGCCCTCGTGCGTACCTTTTTCTGGTATTGCTTGAGCTTGTCGCGCTGAAGTTTGAGGCTATCGCAGAGAGGTCCCGGGATGGGCGGTCAGCCCGAGCCACGCGAGCTCTCTGATCTCCAGACGGCGCTGGTCGCACTCGAGGATGGCCCGGTCCTGGCTCGTGATCTTGACCGAGGATGAGCTCTGCTGGGCGCCCATGGCACCCCGTCTGTCGAGAACTGGTCCGGCGGGAGCGGATGGGGTTCGGGCTGAGTGATGGGAAGAGGGACGGCGGCGACGGCTGCCTCCGACGGATCAGCTTCCAGGGACGAGCACGAAGCGGCGATGCGCAGCAGAACTCGGGCGGCTCGTTGCATGCTCCCAGCCGCACTCGGTCCAGCAGACGCTCTCATATGGTCTTCCACCATATGGTCTTCCACCTCTCCAAGTGAATAAGAAGCAGGTCCATTACATCGGAGAGCGAGAGGAAGGTACGTGTCCAAGAGGCGGCCGCAACAGGTTTACTTGGTCCAAGGCTCGAGCTCAGCCTCGGTCCACTCAAACAGTCGGTCGCCCTCGGCCGCATCGAGCGCCTTGCCCGAGACGGCCGTCTCGTCCCCGACAGGGCGATAGTACGAGCCGCTGTGGAGCTCGGCTCGGGGCATGGTTGCCAAATGGAGCTGATTGAAGGCACCCTGTTGGCGGTTGAGCGTAAAGGGATACGAGGGGGCGAGGAGGATCTTCTTATACCAAGGGAAGTGGGCAAAGAGGTCGGTCCGTACGATACCTGGGGTCGTGGGGAATGGAGAAGTTGGTTCAGGGGATGGCGCCTTGAAAGTTGAAGCACTGATGCCCGCTCCCCCCTTCGGTCTGGGATCTGCTTCAACGCACCTGGGTGGACGATCGCGACGGCGATCTCAGCATGCCGGCGGGCGACGGCCTGACCCCAGACGAGATTGGCAAACTGAGAGGGCGTGCGACGTCTCGCAGGATTAGGTCTCGACGAGCTGGGGAAAGACGGAGAGGGCCAGCAAAGCACCTCCGCACCTTGCTCCTCCCGTAGTTGCTCAGTCCGAGGCCCATCATCCCCTGTGCATCCTCCTTGAACGTCGCCGTGTCGAGCCCTGTCGACCGGGCAATCATGTAGGCCTCGCTCGCGAGGACGACGAGCCTCGGGTCGGGTGCTTTTGACAGCGTCGGCTGGAGCAGACGGAAGAGGAGGGCATGGCCGAGATGGTTGGTCCCGATCTGGATCTCGTAGCCGTCGGTCGTCCGGCCCGAGGGGACGTCCATGATGCCCGCGTTTGTGATAAGAACGTCGAGCCGGTCTGATCTGCCGAGGAACGTCTGGGCCGACTGCTTGACGGCGGCAAGCGTCGTCAGGTCGGCCGGGATGAACGAGACGGCCTCGGCTGACGGGCAGCGGCCGATGACATCCTTGGCCCGGGCCTCGGACCGGCCGGTGAAGTAGACGTGGGCTGGCGGCGACGGGTGGTTTGCGAGAGCGACGACCGTCTCGGCACCGATACCGCCGGTACCTGCGAAGTAAGATAGGAGATCGGGAGTAGAGCGAGATAGCAGAGCGAGTAAGCTCCTCGGACGTCCAGCAGCAGCAGCGGGACGGAGCGAATGGGCAAAGGGGGTGAAGGACGTACCGCCCGTGATGAAGTAGACTTTGCCAGCCTGGCTCGGGGCGTCATTGATCTTGAAGTCGGAGACGCGCATCACAAGCCGAGGGCTCCTGGGCTGCTGAAGTCCGGCGAGGGGAGATGGGGGGGATTCTGCTGTGCGAACGAAGGCGAGCGGAAGGAGGGGATCGAGCTGCGCCTCCAGTCGATGGCCGAACCGGAGACCGAGCCGGTCAGTCGTCGCTCTCAGTCTCGAGCTGCACGAGCCGCATCCAACTGCCCCTGCCCGACCGTCTCGGAGACAAGAGCCAGCTCACTTCGATTCGAGATGTTTGCAGAAAGGAGGTCGGGGGTCGAAGGGGGGGGGGGGGGGGGGTTCTTGCAGACTGACGGGGACTCGATGAACACCGCGGCGACCGACGATTGCTTCCGGGCCAGGCCGGCCAGGCCGGCCAGGCCGGACGAGCGTCTAGCTCCTCCTCGGCTCCCTCGCTAGTCCCTGCTCCTCGAGCTCCCGCAGCAACAGCAGCAGTCATCAAAACTCTCTGAAAGCACTACAATCCCTAGATTCCCTCAACCCGTCCGGACACTTCCCTCACTTGGGCGGCGGGGCAATGAGCGCCTTGATGATGCCCCGGCCATCGGCGCTCTTGCCGTTCTTGGTCGCGTTGAAGGCCTCGACCGCCTCGTCAAACTTGTAGTCTGCCGCCCGACGAGGAGGAAAGTGTCAGTGGAAGGGAAGGGAGGCTCGAAGGAGGTAATGTGGCTAAGGTACGAACGGTGCGTGATGAGCGGTCCGAGCTCGACCCGGCCCGAAGCGACGAGATGGATGGCCGTCGTCCAAGCGCCGGCGCCGTAGCGGAAGGATCCAATGTACTCGGCCTGCTTGGCCGCCCAGGCGCCGATCGGCAGCTGGGGGTTGGGCGCGCCCATGCCGACTTGGATAATCTTGCCTGCCTCGCGGACTGGAGCCACAGGCATACGTCACGCTCGACGGCGAAGGTCAGCAAAGGCGTGATGGGCCCCCGAAGAGAGGAAAGAGGGAGTCGCGGGGGGATGGAAGGACGCACCGAGATAGAAAGCCATCTGGATGCAGACCTCAGCTCCGCTCGCCTCGATGACGACGTCGACCGCGCCCGGCCCACGCGGGGGGATCCCGAGCGCCTGCTGAAGCTCGGCCGTCGCCCGACGGGAGAAGTCGAGCCGGGCCTCCTCCCCCGCGGGCGGCGGCGGACGGAAGACGTCGGTCGCGGCGTAGCTGGCGGCAAAGTCGAGCCGCTCCTGGTTGATGTCTGTGTTGCGTTACGGTGCGGAAAGACGTTGCGATTCGAGAAGTCAGGACGATGGATCAGGGAGATATGCCGGAGCTAAGCACGAGAGAAGCGAAGGTAGGACAGACCGACGACGATGACCCGCTTTGCCCCGAGGGCCTTTGCGACGGCAGCCGCGAGCAGTCCGACCGGCCCTGCGCCAAAGACGGCGACGACCTGGCCGGGCCGGACGTTTGCGAGCGTGCCGACCGAGTGGACGCCGACGGCCAGGGGCTCGATCATCGCGCCCTCGTCGAACGAGATGGACTCTGGCAAAGGGTGAGCCAAGTTGGCAGGCAGGGTGTAATACCTGGAGGCCGACGGACCGGAGGTGTCAGATGGGAGGGAAACGCGTGCGTGTGCACTGGGCTCGTCGGCCGAGAAACGCACCGGCAGAGCGTGCCTCGGGTGTAAGGCGGGGTGGCGGCGAACCGCATCTTTGCGCAGAGCTCATACTTGCCGCTTGTGCACGTCGGGCAAAGGCCACATGCCTTGCCCGGCTCAAGCGCGACGCGGTCGCCAATCTTGTGCGAGCTCACGTTGGAGCCGAGACGGACAATCGTGCCCTGTGCGCCACCGCCGCCGTCAACAGCAAGGCGGGAGGGTGAGCAAAGCTGGGCAGTAAGATGGGGGGGGGGGGGGTTGTTAAGGAGGACGGACCGAGCTCTCGTGACCGAGCGTCATGGGCTCCTTGACAACAAAGTCGCCGATGCAGCAGTGCTCGTGGTAGTGAACGTCCTGCGGCCGAAGCGAAGGGCGTTGGAAGGCACCGTCAGCATCGGCTTGACGTGCTGCGCGCACGGGAAGCCCCTCAGTGCGACGAGGGGGAAAACAACGCCCTCAGTGGGCGGGTTAGGAGGCCAAGCCCCCTTACTTCGGTGCACTTGTGCGACTGCGAGCTTCAGAGGGATCCTGGCCGCTCGAGGGGCCGGGGTAGAAGCGCAGGGCTGGGGAGGTGGCGGAACAGAACGCACCGAGCCGCAGATGCCCGTCGCGGCGATTTCAATGAGGACGTCGTCCGGCCCGACAGGCTCAAGCTCCGTGTCGGCATAGAAGGTGTCGTGGATCCTGGTAGGCGAGTGTGGAGCCGTACGAAGGGGGGATCGCGATCAGTCTCGGATGGCGTACGCGAGGAGGAGCGAGGCAGGGTCGGATGGGCTGGGGAGCTAAGGTTGACCGGCGAGCGGGGGATGGGGACGGGGGCGTGAGGCACGCCTTCGAGCAAAACGTCCTCCCAATGGGGAGTACGCCTTAACTCAGCTGCGAGTTGCCTCGCCTGCAGCCCACACCTCGCCAGCGAAGGGCGCGAGCGAGTGAGATACAGCCGGCCGCCCCTTGAGACGCGCGCGGGGTAATGGGTGCGAGAGGCAAGCGCTACGGACCCTCGGAGGATGAAGGACGGGTTGTCGAGCAGCTCTGGCTCCTGGGTCTGGGTGCTCGTGCTGGCCATTCTTGTGTCGGTTGTGTATGCGGCGGGAGGAGGAGGAGGAGGGTGAGGGTTGGGAAAGAGAGGGAGGGAGAGGAGGAAAGGGCGACCGACGCCGTCGCCTGCGCAGCGATGGACCGTCGGCCCGCTTAAGCGGGGAGTGCTGGGGCCGCTTAAGCCGGTTAGGGTTGATAGCAGCCGCGCCCGCCGTCCGTCGAGGAAGACACGACTGAGAGAGAGGCAAAGGAGCAGGCCGACCTAGACACTCTCTCTCCCAGTCAGACCAAAAGCGGATCATGGAGAGCAAGAATCGACACCCCGTAAGGACGCGCACAGATGGTGCAGCAACCCAGACGACGCGGGTCATGGACCTAGGCGCGGTCCTTGCTTTGTCTCAACGCTCGGCCGCATCGCGCCAGACGTCGAGGGGGATCCAGCCGATGTGCTTGACATCGCCGAAGCCGCCGACGTGATAGATGGCCTCGGGCTCGAGCCTCGCCCAGAAGGACGTGTGAGGGCTCGAGGCAGAGGAAGGGAGCCAGGGCCGGGCGTCGGGGCTTCGCACCGAGCGCGCACGCGCAAACGGAAGGAGAGGTGAGAAAGATGGTCGAGGGAGATTGGGTAGGGAAGAGCAAGGGGTTGTTAGCGGTCTCTTGCAAAGGAGTGAGGGAACGGACTGGGGACGCAACTGGTGCTTGAGGTAGGCGGTCGTGTAGAGGTCGTCGTCCGCCGCCGTCAAGTTGCGTTCGGCGACGATATGCTGCCGGTATGTACAAGCATTCCCGTCAGTTCCTCAGACTGGAGACAAGAGGCGGCCGAGGAGATCAAGGTGGACGGACCCCGATGAGCGACAGCCTTTCGTCGCTCATCCGACCGGCTACGTTCTGAACCTCGAAAGTCGCCCTGTGCGTCGGATCGGCGAGGATGTTCTGCGTCGTTTGTGAGATGGGCATGAGGATGAGCAGGAGGCTTGAGCGGTCCTTTGGGTGTGGCACTTGGTACTAAAGAGGGCAGGTGGGGTCTCAGCAGGCGGGCGGTGAGTGCAAGGTGGGGGGGGGGCGCAGCAGCAGCAGCATCAGTGGGCTGGGCAGGGTCGCACCTCCATCATCGCCAGTGGAAAGCCTGATCCGCGAGGGTTTTCATGCAACAGAGGATTGGTTCAGGCTTCTGTCCGACCTCTGATGGAGATCGATCTCGCCTTCCATGTGGTGGGGAGGTGAGGCTCACCGGCCAGGCCGTCGGTCCGGTCGAGCGGGTAGACGGTCGCGAGCGTGCCCGTCCCTCGCTCTTCGAGCATGCGCCTTCCGACGCGAGCTTCTCTCAAGCAAGGAGGGATAAAGGAAGACAGATCGTCAGATCCACATTGCGGTAGAAGGTTGGGAAGGGGACGAACCGGCCTCAACCTCGGTCTGTCGACCGGAGGCTAGCGAGTCGATTGAGGTCGGCACCTGCTGCTGCTGCGGGAGGAGCAGCTCGGTCGCCGCCAACGCCGCAGTGGACCACCGTCCGGCCTGGGCAGGCGCGATCGGCGAGCCGAGAACGACGGTCGAGAGGCTTGCAGAGATGACTAGGAGGTGCGGAAGGAGGAGCATCTGTGCCGTGTGAGGGGGGTCGGAGGGGTGGCGATGGTAGGGAGAAGGAGGGTGGACGTCGGCAGGGGGGGGGGCGAAGGGGGCTCTCGTTTCGCGAAGAGGGGCAGCGCCAAGGCGGCTCGGATCAGCCCGGCTGCCCTGATCAGACAAGGCTCTCGGCGAAGGACACACACGGCCCCCGCCTCTAAAAGAAGCCTGACAAAGAGATCGAATGCAGAGGATAAGGTAGCCGTTTGCAGCTGATGGTCCTCCGGGCCGTTGCGATCCTCTGCCACTGACGGCAGGGGTCAGGCGGCAACGTGACGCCTTTAACCCTCGCGCCGTCGATGCCTCGACAAGAGAACAGGTCATGAGACACAGGAGGTTAACTGTATGAGGCCGGAGACGAAGGGGTCGTCGAGCAAAACTCGCGTCGAGGAACGATGTCAACCCTCGGTCGGTCGCGTGCCCGGCACGAGCGCGACAGCGGGGATGCCTCAGGCCGCCGTCTCCTTGACGGCCTGTGCAAACGTCGGTGCGCCTCCCTCGCCGGCATGGGCGGCCGGTTGATCTCCCTTCGCCTGAGCCATCTCGCCATTATTGCTCACAGCTGGGCTGGAAGTCGGGCGAGTGACCTCGGCGACGGCCTCGGCGAACGACGGCGCGCCCTTGTCGCCAGGGTGGTGCGGTTGCGCCTTGGCCCGCTGCTGCTGAGGCGGCGGCCGGTACTGGATGGGCTGAACCTTGGCGCCCTTTGCCAGACCGCGCTCGTCCGGGAGGCCCTATGTAAAAAAATTGGGGGGGTTGAAGACCATCAGCAGCCGCTCGGAGCCGAGAGCTCGCGGCCGAGCTGAGTTGGGACGGACAAGGCCGAAAGCGCGGGAGGCCTGCCCAAGTGATCAGAGTAAAGGAAGGTTGTGGTCAGTCAAGAGCTACTAGGGCTTAGCTGAGAGAGTTCGGCACGCCGGCACGCACGACGACGAAGGAGAGGAGGAGGATGGCCAGCGTCACGGGCAGGGCGACCGTTGGGCTTCCGCGGACCCAGCTGGCGAGCGGCGCCGGGACGAAGGCGCTGAGGCGCGAGACGACAGGGTGGCGACCGAAGTCGTCGGCAAACTCTCGGAGGAACTGACGCATGGTCGGAGCTAGGAGGAAACTTCGTGCAGGTGGTGGGAGGTTGAAGGGGTTGAGGGTTCGGGCTGCTGCTGCTGCTGATGCAGAAACTGCCGGCGGCCCGGTAAAGGACGAGAAGCGCCAGGCGCGTCATCGACGAAGGTCGGGCTCGTGGCCAGCCGGGCTCGAACGGGACCAGCCCCGACTCGAGGTCAACCCTGGCGGACAAGCCGGTCAGCAGGGTAGGCGTGCTGGTAAGCTGCTGCCCTCCGTGAGAATGGGGGGGCGAGAGGGTGAGATGAGGGTTGGTGGGTCATCTCGAGGTCATTGACGTCGGAGGGCAGCGTCGGAGCTTGGCTCGAGCCACGAGGTTGGGTCGTCGCTCACAGCCCAGTTCTGCAGCAACTAGAACCTCCCTCTAGGCAAGGAGTCGGCTTGGTACTTGAAACGTGAGCCCAACAGTGACTTCTGGCCAGATGGTGATCACGTTTGCCTGCTTGCCCCGAACGTCTCGCTGCTGCGCTCGTCCGCTGCAACTGCCTCGCCGTTCTTTCGACCCCGTGGCCCCACCGGGCCGTCACGTCCGTCCCGGTCGACGGCCGCCTACTTTGCAAAACGCTGCGCTATCAGAAAGGATAGCGTCATGGTCTAGTTGCGAGTGTGCAGTGCAGATTGCGGACGGTAAGGAGGGGGGAGGGGAATTGGAGGAAGTGCGGGGAGGGGGGTTGGCGCGTTGGAAGGGGAATGAGGATAGAAGC
>Ga0308160_10001981_pt1 | contig 26492 bp, 27 predicted proteins | sample PhyFR1_FD_201036 | JGI IMG/M metagenome (GOLD analysis project Ga0308160, IMG submission 201036) | Phyllosphere microbial communities from UC Gill Tract Community Farm, Albany, California, United States - DLSLF.R1 | ecosystem: Host-associated > Plants > Phyllosphere > Unclassified | place: USA... | reverse complement strand
CGACCAACCGCTGCCTGGTGCAGCATGAACACATCACGCTGGGCTGGGGCCGCGATTTCAGCGACGTCACGCCGATGCGCGGCGTGGTGCTGGGCGGCGGCATGCAGACGCTTGCCGTGCAGGTGACCGTGACGCCGCTCCCGCTGTTGCCTTCGGTGCCGCTTGCCGACTCCGAGGAGGCTTGAGGGCGCGTTGCGTTACAGGCGCGCCAGCAATTCGGCCTTCTTGGTGTTGAATTCCGCTTCGGTCAGGATGTTGCGGCTGCGCAGGTCGGCGAGCTTGTCGATCATGGCGAAGATGTCCTCGCCAGCTGCAGGTGCCGCGTTCGCCTGCTGAGGCGGCATGCTTGAGGACGCCAGCGCTGGTGTCGGAGCAGCCGGTGCCGGCGCTTGCGGCGCTGGTGCCGCCACCCCAGGGCTCGATTGCGTTGGCTGCGCGACGCCATCGATGGACACGATGGGCAGGCGTGCCACGTCGATCAGGCCGTACTGGCTGGTGAAGCTGAGCGAGCCGCCATACGATTGCTGCTGCGAAAAGCCGCCGATCTGGTGATCCAGCGTGTCGTAGATCGTGACCCTGCCGTTCACTTCGATGGCGAGGCGGCGGGCCTGCGCGAAATAGGCATAGCGGACGCCGTTCTGGGCGCCGGTGCTGTTGGGCCAGCGCAGATCGGTGCCCCACCAGTCGCCGTTGCTTCCAGGCGCAGGCGCGACGAACAGGCTCGCGCCGCCGGCGGGCGCTGCATTCCAGGTTCCGTTATCTGTGCCGCCCGCATGGCTGTTCTGTTGCTGGCCGCCCTGGCTTTGCGACTGGAAGCTGCCGGGCCTGAGCAGGTCGGGCTGGGCTGCCACCAGTTGCGACAGTTCGGCGCACAGGTTGCCGATGCTGGCTTTCAGATTGTTGTTGAACATGTCCGAGACCATCGTCATGCCACCGCTCATCCATTGGCCGGCACCGGCGAATTCCGGGTGGTTGAACTGGGCCATCATGCCGTTGCCGTTGATGACCGATTGCAGCATGCTCAGGACGGCTTCCGTGCTGTAGCCGTAGCGCTTGGCGATGTCGTCGATGATTTGTTGGCCGGCTGGAGATAGTTGCTGCATGGATGTTTTCCTGGTGTTGGATTTGTTGCTGGCGCGGGCGGCATTCGTGTCTGCGCTGGCTGGGCAAGCGCAGACACGATAGCACAACGATACTTTTTCGGCTTCGGCGCACGGCCAAGTCGACCGGCCCGCAGATTATGATGTTGACATTTCCGGTTCAAAAAAAGCTCGCCGAAGCGAACCGTTTTCAGTACCGGAATTGATTTCCAGCCTGGGATCTCGCTCCCACGCGAACAGTCGTTGTACAGAGGATCACCTTCGGTAAACGTCAACGCATTGGTCAGGTTGGCCACATGAACCTGCGCCATCAGGCGCGGCTCCGTTGGCAGGTCTATGATCCCATCTGCCGTTCCAGCAAAGCGTCAAAGGCATCGCGCGAAACGGCAGGCGAATAGTAATAACCTTGAATGTAATCGCAACCCAGCGCCTCGAGCAATTCGCGCTGGGCGTGCGTTTCCACGCCTTCAGCAATCGTCGCGATGCCAAGCCGGTGCGAAAGGCCAATGATGGCCTCGGTCACTGCACGGTCGCTGGCGTTGTCGGTCAGTTTGTCGATGAAGGACTTGTCGATCTTCAAGTAGTCGAGCTCGAATTGCTTGAGGTAGGCCAAGGCTGAGAAACCGGTACCGAAATCATCGATCGACGCCTTGGCGCCAACGCTGTGCAGCGCGTCGAGACAGCGGATGACCTGCTCGGCGTCGCTCACCAGCACACCTTCCGTAATTTCCACCGTAATACTGCCTGGCGGCAGACCTGCGTGGACGATGCACTCCAACCACGGCAGCGGTTCCGGATGAGCGAATTGCCTGGGAGAGATGTTCACGCTCAGTTCGATCACGCTGCCATACTTTTGGTGCCAGCGCCTGGCGCTGGCGATTGCCTCGTTCAACACCCAGTCGCCGATCTCGTTGATCAGGCCGCTTTCCTCCGCGAGTGGAATGAAACGCGCGGGGCTTACCGGCCCCTCGTTCGCATGCAGCCAGCGCAACAGGACCTCGGCTTTGCGCACCTGTTGAGTGCCGACCTCGACAATCGGTTGGTAATACACCTGCAGCTCACGGCGCGCCAGTGCGTCGCGCAGGTCGTTCATCAGCATGACGTTGGCGCGCGCCTGTTGCTGCAGCGAGGGCGTGAAATACTGGAACTGGCCACGACCGGAGCGCTTGGCCAGGCGTTCCGCATGTTCGGCATTGCGTACCAGGTCAAGCACGTCGGTGCCGTCGTCCGGATAGATACTGATCCCGATGCTCGCCGACAGGTAGGCCAGTTCGCCTGCGCCAAGGCGCATCGGTACGGCCACCGCATCAAGGATCGCCTGCGCGATCGTCTCGACGTGGTGGCGATGGTCGCAGTCACCGATGACCAGGCCGAACGCATCGCCGCCCAGGCGGCCGACGGTCGCATCCTCGGGAACGCAGTGGCACAGACGCCGGGTCAGCTCGATCAGTGCGGCGTCGCCTTCGGCATGGCCGAGGCTGTTGTTGATGTCTTTGAACCGGTCCAGGTCAAGCAGCAGTATGACCAGCCTGCCGTTGCGCCCATGCGCCCTCCTCATGTCCTGCTCCAGGCGGTCGAGGAACAAGCGCCGGTTCGGCAAGCCGGTCAACGCATCGAAATTGGTCTGGCGCCAGATCTCCTCATCCTTCTTCTTTTGTTCGCTGATGTCCTGGAACTGCACGACATGGCGATGAATACGCCCATCGGGATGACGGATCAGGCGGATATTCACGAACTTGGCCGTAAAGGCACCGTCGCTGTTGCGGTCGACAATTTCGCCCTGCCAGTGGTCGTTTGCCTCCAGCTCCTGCCACATACGGTCATAAAAGCCGCGGTCATGCATGCTCGATTCGAACAGCGACGGCTTCTTGCCGAGCATGTCGCCCAAGCCATAACCGGTGAGCAGCGTGAAGGCAGGATTGGCATCGACGATCCGGTTGCTTTCGTCCGTCACCATGATCGCCTCGGCGCTCGTCCGGTAGATCAGGTTCGCCATTCGCATCGACTCTTCCAGATTGCGGCGTTGGGTGATATCACGCGCCACGCCAAGGACGCCCAGCACGGTGCCATCCGGCTTGCGGATCGGTGTCTTGATGGTCTCGAACACCCGCTCGGTCCCGGTGCCGGGTACTGTCACCGCCTCTTCGTACATGACCGCGGTACCGTGCTCCAGCGCGGCCAGGTCATCGGAACGGTAACGTTCGGCCGTTCGAGGCTCGAACAATTCGTCGTCGCGCTTGCCGATGATGGCCTCGCGCGGGTGGTCGAACAGCGCTGCCGTCTGGAGGTTGCAGACCCGGTAGGCGCCGGCAGCATCCTTCAGCCAGATCAGGTCCGGACTGCTTTCCACGAGGGTGCGCAAATGCGCCTGTTCGCGTTCCAGCTCCATGGTGCGCAGGCGGACCGCTCTCCGCACCGACGCCAGCCAAACGACCAGCAGCAAGACCAGCCCGGCAAGCGCGAGTAGCGCCAGTGCCACACCCCGCGCATAACGTGTAGAGACGAGCGGGCGCCCCATCCACTTCTCGTGCAAGGCATCGAGCTCGGCCGGCGTAATCAGCGCCATGCCGCGCTCGACGCGGGCGAGCGTGGCGACGTCGCCTTTCCTCGCCGCCCGGCGCATTCCGGTGCTGGCGACCTCGAAGGCCTTGACGTACTTGTGGTGCAGGCGCAGCCGGTACAGGTAGAAGTCGGCGGAATAGTCATCCAGGCAGAGCAACTTGACGTCCTGCCTTGCCACCGCGTCCATCAGCGCACCATGACTCGGGAATACGCGTACGCCCGTGATGCCGGCATTGCGCAGCCGCTCGCCGCAGGCATCGCCGGCCTGTACACCCACTTCGAAGCCCTGAAGACTGGCGATATCGTGAATGCCGGCAATCGACACATCGGCATAGATCGAAGTCGGCACGTTCATGTACGGCGTGGAGAAATCCAGGTACGCCAGGCGCTCGGGAGTCTGGAAGATCGGATCGATGACATCGGCCTGGCCACGTTGCACCATCGGTTGCACATCGGCCCAGTTGACAGCGACGAATTCGACTGGCGTCTTGGTCTTTTGCTGCCAAATATTCCATAGGTCAACCGTGTAGCCTTGCAGCCGGCCATTCGCGTCGCGGTAGGCGAAAGGCGGATAGTGCTCATCCATTACCACGCGTATCGGCGTCCCGGCCGCTATCGCGAGTGCGGGCAAGACAAGGGCAAGCAGGACGGCAAGGCGAAGGCGGCGCATGGTTTTTACGCAGGGTCAACCACGTCGTGGCCAATGGCCTGACGATACCATACTCGCATCATTTACCGGGCTCCGCTGCATGCCTGGGCCCTGCCGACTGCAGCGCAGCGGCGACCTCGGCAAGGGCTCCGTCGACCGCCAAAGCCAGCGTGGGGTCGCCCATTGTTCCCGAAAATTTTGCCGTCTGAGCAACAACGCGACAGAACAGTGCAAGCAAGGGCACACTATGCTGCAAGCACTGCGCCGGGCATTTGCTGGCTATCCGATCATGCCGGCCAAGTAACAGCCGAGTGATTGAGAAGCCTAGTCAAAATCAATCGCTCTGCATCCAAGACGGAATATGAGAACCCATGGTCAAGGCCGAACAGGGCGAAATCGCTATCATCGATGCGAATTACGCGCATAACTTGGGGCACTCAGGCCGAACAATTATTATCAAACTTACGTTAAAAATTTTCTTCAATAAATTTATATGATAAATAAAATTGCGCTAAAAGCTGTTTTTTTTGACATTGACGGCACACTCATCGACAGCAATGATGCGCATACGCGAGCATGGGTTCAAACCCTTGAACGGCATGGCCGCTCTGTCAGTTACGAGCAGATGAGGAGTTTGATCGGCAAGGGATCCGACAAGGTTTTCGCTGAGGTACTTGGCATCGATTCAGACTCGGCTCTCGCGAAACAGATTACAAAAGATCGCACGCAGTTATTGCTGAGCACCTTCATTCCGAACCTGACCCCTACACCCGGCGCCAGACTGTTGGTCCAACGCATGCGGTCCGAAGGTCTGCGTCTGATCATTGCATCATCCAGTGGCGAAGAGCTACCGGCGTTACTCAAGCAGGCCGAACTGCGCGACTTGCTCGACACGGCGGTCTCTTCCGATGAGGCAAAGGAGTCCAAACCCGACGGTGATATCATCGAAGTTGCCTTGCAGAAGGCCGGCGTGCGACCCACCGAGGCCGTGATGGTGGGTGACACGCCTTACGACATTGCGGCAGCCAAGGCAGCCGGAGTCAAATGCATTGCACTGCGCTGCGGAGGGTACTGGGATGATGCGGCTTTGTCCGATGCAGCAGCAATCTTTGATGATCCGGCAACATTGCTGCGTTACTGGGCCGACTCGCCATTGGCCAGCTGAATTCGATCGCGACTTCCGAAATCGCCTCAATTGGGCTTGATCCCATTCCCGCAACTGCGGGCCGCTGCACAGCCGTTACCGCCATGGCAGAGTTCGACGTCTGGACTTCCCCCAGTTCGCGCGAGCTTGGCGTCCATGCCACGCAACTGGACCAAAGTGTCGGCCAGTTATACCTGTAACGGCAACCGCGGCGCTGCCTGGGCGCCTCCGCCGTTCGACCGCATGGTCGCTCCCGCTTCGGCGCTGCGGCGGTGCGTACGCTGCGCGCGGCGAGTCGGCCGTGATGGTGACGCTGGGCGCCCGACGGAGCGTTACAGAGATCGGCATCGTGCTGCCTACCGAGGTGGCCGGCCGCATCTGGCGCGTGCCGGTGGGCGGCGACACGGTACGCACCACGCGCGAACCCAGTATTCGCATGGGCGAAGCCGATATCCCATCCGACAGGCGCCCATCAAGCCCAAGGCTGCCACCAGCATCAGGCCGATGGGAGGTTCCGCGACCGCCGGAACCGGGCTGAGAAGGACCGTCCCATAGCAGAACACGCCGGTGCGGTCGCAGGAGTCGGCCAGGATCTGCTCATGGTCGTTGATGTCGAACGCCGATGTCAGCAGCAAGTCGGCGTGGGGATCGATCAGCGTGTTCAGGTCGATCATCTCGCCATCGGCGTAGAGAAAGGCCCGGTTGCCGACAGTGCCGACCACCTCGTCCAGGTTATTGATGTCGTAGGCGCGGCCGTCCGTCGCGGACGGGGTCAGGTCGCTCATTGCCTTGCCATGGTAAAGCCAGGCGTGAACGCGGCCTTCGCCCGTGACGCCGAAGCCGCTGACCGAGCCGGCATCGTTGATACCGGTCCCGTAGGTGCCCGAGCCGCCGAACGACGGCAGGTCGGTGCGCTTGCCGTCGCTGTAGACGAAGGCCCGGTCTCCTTGCCCCGGCGCAATGTACTTGCCGACCGCATCGCCCTTCCCGTTGATGTCTGCGACGCTGCTTGACGGCGGGCCGAAGATGTCGACGCTGCCGTTCCTCAGCAACAGGGCGCGGGAATTGTCGTCTCCAGATTGGCCGCCGACGTCGCCGCGGTCGTTGATGGCCACTGCGACGCCGATCCCATGAGCTGTGGTGAGATCCTGCATGCGACCGCCGGAATACAGGAAGGCATGGCCAAGGTTGCTTGAGGTGGTAGACTGGCCCACTGCTTCGTCCTTGTTGTTCAGGCCGCGGATCTCGCTTTCGAATCCGCCCAGGGTCCCGACGTCCTCATACGTGGTCCCCTTCAGGATCGTCCCTATCTGGTACGGCACGGTGGTGTCCCGATTGTTGACGGCGTAGTGCCCCAGGTCGTTGAGGGCGGTTGCGTAACTGTACTTGCCACTGGTGTACTGGTAGGAATACCCGGTCAGGGCCGCGGCCGCGAGAGGCGACAGCACTCCGAGCATCGCCGCCACCAAGCCCGATATCCATCTCGGCATCAACATGTGCCGCCTCCAATCACGCACAACGCGCCACAACATCATCGCTCCGGTTCTGAGGTAGCGCAGTCGCTATCTGACCTTCGGTTTGATCTCCCTCAGTGCCTCGTCGCCGCGACTTCCTAGAGTGAATTGATAAGCCGCGCATAACACCTAATCATTGAGAACGCTTTGATCTGTGGCATAAACTGAATGGAGGAACACATGCAGCCGAGAACCAAGCCAAGCTGGAGCCGATGGCTGTCACCTCTCCTTCTCGCGCTATGCGCCGCAGGCGCGTTGGCCCAGGAGGAAAACGCCGCGCTCCGCCCCGCGCAAACCACGTACAGGATCATCCCCCTGAGCCCGGAGCAGTTCATCACCTTCGTCGACATCAATGCCACGGGCCAGGTGGCCTTCACCGAATACGCTGGCGGCATCTCCCGCGCCAAATTCTTCGACGGCCGGTCCGTGCGCGACATCGGCACGCTGGGCGGGCCAGGCGCGGTCACCCGCGCCGTCAACGACCTGGGCCAGGTCGCGGGCACCTCGACCGTCAATGCAGCCGGCACTCTCAACCATGCCTACCGCTGGAGCCGGCAAACGGGCATGGTGGACCTGGGCCGGCGCCTGCCGGGCGAATCCAACGGCGAGGACATCAATAATCTCGGTCAGCTGACCGGCGGCGCCGTGTTCAGTCCCGGTCAGGCGCGGCACGGCTTCTTGTGGACGCCGGAAACCCGCACCGTCGTCGATATCGGCACGATCGATCTGTCATCCTACGGCAGCGCGCTCAATGATGCCGGCACCATCACCGGCCTGACCGGGGGCGATACGATCCGGGCGTTCAGGTGGACCCGGCGCGAGGGTATGCGCATCATTACGCCGATCGGCAACGAGTTCACCACCGCCAATGACATCAATGCCGCAGGACACATCGTCGGTGCCGCCGTCCTCACGGCGAGTCCGTCGCCGTCAGTGCATGCCTTCCTGTGGACGCCGCGCGAAGGGTTGATCGACCTCGGGGCCGGTTTCGCCAACCGCACCATTGCCGAAAAAATCAACGACAGCGACATGGTGATCGGGAACGTCCGCGACTTTGTCGAGTTCCCGCACGGCTTCGTCTGGACCCGCGAAACCGGCGTCACCGAGATCGGCGCGGGCCAGCCGAGGACCGTGACCGGCACGGCAGATCTGAACAACCGCGGTCAGGTGGTGGGCGGCTTCGGGACCCGCGCCTATGTGTGGACGCGGGCGCGGGGCGTGGTCGACCTGAACACGGTTCTGCGCGCCGCGCCGGCGGGCCTGGTGCTGCAGGGAGCGCGTGCGATATCGGACAACGGCGCCATCGTCGCACAAGGGAACACCGGCATGGTCCTGCTCGTGCCGGGGCCCGCCTCCGGGAGCGAGGCTCCCGTGGTGGGACCGGTGAAGGTGACGGGTGCGTCGCGCGTGCAGGCGCTGCTGAATCTCTCCGCCGCCTTTACGGATGCGAACCCGGCCGACAGCCACCGGGCGACCTGGGCATGGGGCGACGGCGCCACGGCAACCGGCATCGTGAGCGAACGGAGCGGCAGAGGGAACGTGAGCGGCCAGCATGCCTACCGCTCGCCAGGCACTTACACCGTCAAACTAACCGTTACGGACAGCAGCAGGAGCACGACAGTGCATCGCAGCGTGGTCGTCGGAGGGCCGGTCCCGCCCGAGCAGCGGTGAGGAGGATCGCTATGCCGCCCTTGAGCAAAGTCTCCGACGCCTGTTCCACCGCCGCGCTGCTCCCGGCACAGGCGGCGCCAGCCCAGCCGGCCCTGTCGCCCCTCCATCGGCAGCCCGACTTACCAGGGCGTCTAGGTTGACCCGGACACCCGGGCCATCAACAGTCCCGGAAAAGGGATCGGCGACAACGAGAGGCGTGTGCACCGACCTCGGCATCTTCGACGGCTACGGTAAGGCCGACGCCATCAACGACCGTGGCCAGGTTGCTGGAATTCGTGCACTAGTTATTGGGTGTCTTCGCGCGGCTCGCGGAACGCAGCAGGAAAGTATTCGATGCGGCCGTCGGACACCTCGCTGGGGTTGAACGAACGCCGGTCCCATCGACCGATGGTCTCGACCTCGGCGATGAAGCTTTTGAAAGGGCCCTGCTTCCCAGGTGCAAATGGCGCGTAGATATGAGGTGCCTGGACGTATTCGTCGCCGAGATCATCGATGTCCAGGATCTCGTCGAAGGGCACAATGCCAACGACTTCGAGCCACGCTTGGTTCGACTCCGGAATCTTGTTCCAGAACTCGTATATAGACTGCCGCTGCTGGTAGTTCGGCTCCTCCCCCAACCAAGGATCATCGTGTGCACTGCTCCTGACATCGTTCACAGCCATTGCCGCGTCCCATGATCGACCGTCATCGGAGAGGTACGCGAAGCAGCGTTGCAAGCAGAACTTGAGACCTTCATGCGACATACCTCGGTATGACGACACGATCCATGGCGGACTCTTCTTAAAATATGCCAGGTCACCGACGTACGGGTAATCCTCGGCATCGGGTGAGCGTAACAATAATGACCCGTGTGACTTGTCTTTCAGCACGCGGTGGGCTTTCCTCTTCATCGCCAAGCGAGCACGCAGGTCGGTTCGTTGCGAGCGCCGACGGATCGTTAGAGAAACGCCGAAGTAGGCAAACAGCAGGTGATCATTCTCAGGACGGAAAAGCCGGTCTTCGCGCTCGGCTTTGCCCCAGAGATACCATTCCCCGATTTCCATCTCGCGACATTTTCTGGCGAAGTCGTCACGGGCCTTTTTGGAGAAATCGCAGGCCGCAGTAAACACAAGCCCGTGGAGCCTCTCATTCGTGTCGAGTTCAGTATCTCGTAGCCTCGCGCATCGAACCCGTCGTCACTGCCTGACCGCCCTGTGGCCTCGAGACGCCGCCAGGGCTTGAACTGATATGCAAGCTGCCGCACAAGGTCTTCGAATCTCTTGGGATCCAGATCTTCGAAGTGCAAAGGGCCAATGGTACGCGTGGTCGTCATACTGAATGGTAACAGTTAGGCAGTTTTCAACAACGCTTTCGCAGTTGGCGAATCGAACAGAGCTATTGAAACCGCATAAAGTTACCCGCTTCAAATTAGATAGCGCCGCGTCATGATCCCTGACTTATATCAACCGGAGGCGAAGCGCGGTCGTTCCACGAACGATCAGACGCTGGCCGGGATCGCAGCCGGCGCCGGAAAGCGTACCGTCACGACACAGCCCTGCCGGTCCGCTTTCCTGCCGATCGACACCGTGGCCCCGTGCTGGCTGGCGATGGCGCTCACAATGCTCAAGCCGAGCCCGACGCCCGGCCCGGCACGGCACGGCAGCGGACTGCAGCCGGTAACAGGGCCGGAACACCTGTTCCGCCTTGTCCTCCGGTACCGGTTCGCCGTCATTCGACACCTGCAGCGACACGCTCCGTCCATCGCTGCTGATGGCCACGTCGATGTCGCCGGCGGCAGCGCCATGCTGCGAGGCATTGTCGATCAGGTTGCGCAGCACCTGCTCCAGGCGAAACGGATCGCCCTCGATCCGGTAATCGCGCGGCGCGCTCAGGCCGAGCGACCGGCCGCGCCGCGCCAGCAAGGTTTCCTGCAGCTCGATTACCTCGCGGCAGACCGCCGTCAGTGAGACCGGATCATGCAGGGCGAGGTCGGTCTTCGACGCCAGCCGGCTGAAGGTCAGCAGCTGCTCGGCCAGCAGCGTGGTGCGCTTGAGCGCGGCACTGGCTTCCGCCATCGACTGCGTGCGCTCGCCATCGTCGCGCGCCCGCATCGCGTTTTGCACGTGCAGCTGCACCGCCGCGATCGGCGTGCGGATCTCGTGCGCCGCGGCGTCAATGAACTGTTGTTCGCGCTCGAATGCGCGGCGCACGCGCAGCAGCAGACCGTTCAGTTCGTCGGCGACCGGCACCAGTTCGTCCGGCAGGCCGGCCACCTCGATCGGTGCCAGCGATTCCGGTTCGCGACGCGCGATCGCATTCGACCTCAACAACCGTCTCGGCCGCGTGCCGCGCGCGCTGGTGATCGAAAGCGTATGGGGTGTGGCCGACAACGGCACGATCCTGGCCCGCTCGAACGCCGGCCTGGTGGTCCTGAAGCCGGGCATGCCGCCCGATGACGCGCCGGTGCTCGGCGGCCTGGCGAACGGCACGACCTTCTTCTACACCGCACCGTATGCCGCGGTCACCTGGTTCCTCGATGCGAATGCGGCCGATACGCACCGTGCCACCTGGCGCTGGGGTGACGGCAGCCGGCCCGAGGCGGCCACCGTCACCGAGCGCAACGGTGCCGGCCGGATCAGTGGCGTCCATCGCTACCGCGAGCCCGGCACCTACCAGGTGACGCTGACGGTCACCGACAGCGGCGGGCGCCAGTCGTCCACCACGGCGCTGGTTGCCGCCTGCGATCCGAAACCCGGCGTGCCCTGCCAGCGCTGAGCCGGGCACGGCCTGCCCGGCGATGGGGCGCTGTCAGGCGATGAACCTGGTGTTGGTCTGCCGCAGCGCCCTGCGTATCACCTGTGCATACGAGTACGGGTTGCCCGCCGCCAGCAAGTGCGAGAAGTAGAGCTGAGGCACCTCGGCGGTTTCCTGGTTGTACAGGCAATGGACATCGAAGCCCTCCCGGCGCAGCAGCCGCATGACGGGTGTGATTTCCGATGCCAGCAGGCCGAGATCGGGCGCCACCGCGGTCCTGCCGTCCGCCAGGGGCTCGAAATGGACTTCGTGCGCGACACCCAGCCGCGGGTCGATCGCCGTCCCGCCCAGGGTGAACTGTTCGCGCCGCAGGATGGTCACCGAGACCACGCCATCTTCGTGGATTTCGGCTTCGCCGCCCAGCAGCCTGCCCAGCCTCGGTGCATCGAGCCTTGTGGTCGGGTTCATCGGCGCCGTCTGCGGCAGCGGCGTATCGGTGGCGCGAACGACATAGTCGAGGCCACGGACGAGGCCATACACGCCGCCGGTGCCGCGCAGGTGCACATGCCAGACCTGGGGATCGAGGTTGAAGAAGTGCTGGTGGAAGGATTGAAACACCAGTCCGGTGCTCAGGATGCGGTCGATCACCGCATTGATCTCTTCCGGCGCCAGCGTGAGTTCGCCATTGAAGATCGCACGGCCGTTCGGCAGTGCCTGGAAGTAGAAATCGTTCTGCAGCGCGAAGGCCGGCCTGAACGGAATATCGTCCGGTCCCACCACATCGTTGAGGTCGCGGCGCTGCTGCGACACGTGCAGCACGTTGCCGCTGACGCGCCCGCTGGCGCGCAGGATGCGCTGGATGTCCTGCACCGGCAGGGTCCCGGCCTGGACCCGTCCGAATCCCTTGATGGAACTGATAAAAAGGCGACGGGCCGGAACCACGCCGCATGCGAATGCGGCGCGGCGGCCCGCGGCATCAGCGCATCACTGGATCGTGATCTGTTTCCGCGCTGTCCCCGGCTTTTTCGGCAGGCTCAGGCTCAGCACGCCGTCCTGGTATTTTGCCTCGGTCTTCGCATCGTCGATTTCCTGCGGCAGGCTGAAGCTGCGGTACAGCGCACCGCTGTAGCGTTCGCTGTACACGGTACCGGCCGTCGTCTCCTGCTTTTCCTCCTGCATGGTCGCGCTGATGGTGACCATGTTGCCCTCGACCGAAATCCTGATGTCGTCCTTCTTCAGACCGGGCATGTCGGCCTTGACCAGGTAAGCCTGGTCGGTTTCCGTCACATCGACGCGGATCTGGCGCTCCGGCTCGACGCCGCGCAGCATCGGCGTCATCGAGAATTCGCGCATCAGGTCTTCCATCCGGCGGAAAGGATCGAGCCGGGCCACATCGTTGAATGGATCGAAACGGGTCAGGTTGCTCGCCATGATGTCCTCCTTGGTAGGGTATGTGATTGGGCATGCACGGCCGACGCCACCGCCACGCCGGTTGACCGGATTGGCGCCCCGATCATGGCGTCGCTGTCCGTGCGCTGTCCATCCTAGGAGCGGCTTACACGCGCTGTATGAGCTCGATCAAGACATGCAGCTTGCATTAGCGCAGAAACGTGCGTCGAGCCCGTATCCGTTCACGCTTGCGCGCCATTTGATGCACATCAATCGACAAAAGCGCCTGGACAAAGAAACTGCCTATGACCGCCGACACAAGTTGAGGTAAATCATGAGGTTCAGCCATATCGACATGGTTCCGTCTGCCGCCTGCGCGGCGCTGCGCCATCGACGCAAATCCCTGCGTACCCGGACTGCCGCGTTGGCGGCTGCCCCGGACGCGGAGTTCGCACGGCAGTTTCCGGCGCTGGTCGCCGCCGTCGAAGCCGGCTTCCGCCATGAGGAAGCGCTGCTCGAGCTGCTGGGGGACGCCTGCCTCCATCCGCGCCGGGCCGACCATGCCGTGATCCTGTGCGCCCTGCACCGGACCATGGCGCGGGTCGAGGAAGGCGACGTCACGCTGGGGCGCCAGGTGACGAACGCACTGGATGCCGTGCTGAGCCAGCCCTGCCATCCCATCCTGCCGTCTGCCGCGCCCGTCCACCGCTACCGCCCGCTGCCCGGCAGGACCGCCCGATGATCATGGTCCGACCTGGATGATCACCTTCATGGCGCCGGACTCGGCGGCGCGGCCGAAGGTGTCGTAGGCGGCGTCCATGTCCTGCAGCCGGAAGCGGTGCGTCACCAGCGACGCCAGCACCATGCAGGGCCGCCACGCCATGACACAGTCTCGCATCAATACTTCGCACAACAAACTCGCCGTTTGGCCACGCTCGTCGACCCGTTGCCGTACGGCTTAACGGTCCTTGCGCCTGCTTTACCAATCGTGCTGCGCCCGATGGCCCGCGCTCTATTGCAGGGTGCCTGAGTTTCCTAGAATGACATGACCTGGCCGCATTAGCAGCGGCACAGGCAACGCCAACAACAAGGAGACACAATCATGACCATGCAACGCAGCCCCTCCCTGGACCGCCAGCCCGGTGAACTCTGGCGCTGGACCGCCACAGCTCTCGCACACGGGATCCGCACACGCGCCATCTCTTCGCGCGAAGCGACCATCGCCTGCTTGCAGCGCATCGAGCAGGTGAACCCGGCCATCAATGCGCTCGTCGAAGTGTATCCCGAAGAAGCTATCGAGGCGGCCGACAACGCCGACCGCGCCGTCGCCCAAGGGGCTGACCTGGGGCCTTTGCATGGCGTACCGGTGTCGATCAAGGTCAACAGCGACGAGCGGGGCCATGCAACGACCAACGGCGTCGCAGCCTTCAAAGACATGATTGCCGCCGGGGACGCACCACATGTCGCCAACCTGCGCAGCGCGGGTGCCGTGTTTGTCGGGCGCAGCAACACCCCGGCGTTTTCCTATCGCTGGTTCACGACCAACGACCTGCACGGGCGGACGTTGAACCCATGGAGTCCGGACCACACGCCCGGCGGCTCGAGCGGGGGTGCGGCAGCCGCCGCGGCGGCCGGCATGGTGCCGATCGCGCACGGGAACGACATCGGCGGATCGATACGGCACCCGGCGTACTGTTGCGGCGTCGCAGGACTCCGGCCGACAGCCGGGCGCATTCCGTCCTGGTATGGACCGAACGACATGGACCAGCCCCTGTCAGTGCAGACCATGCTCACGCAGGGACCACTGGCACGCAGCGTGGCCGATCTGCGTCTGGCACTGGCGGCGATGAGCGGCTTCGATCCGCGCGACGCACTGCACGCGCCCGCGCCGCTGACCGGCGAACCCATCTCCGGCCCGATCCGCGTCGGCCTGCTCCGCGGCGCCGGCGCGGCCCGGCCAAGCGCGGCGGTCAACGCGGCGCTCGACCAGGCGGCCGTCTGGCTGCGCGATGCCGGTTATCGCGTCGAGGAGATCGACGACCCGGCTTTTGGCGAAGCCTACCGGCTGTGGTACTTGCTGGCGATGGAAGAGTTCCGGCAGATCATGCCGCTGGTCGGACAGGTCGGCGACGAGGGCATGCTGCGTGCCGCCGCCCACTACTACGCCGTTGCGCGCGACTGGTGGGGCGAGGCGCCCGGGCTGGCAGACTACATGAACGGCTACGCGCGCAGGGGAACGCTGATCATGCGCCTGCAGCGCTTCCTGCAAGACTATCCGCTGATCCTGCTGCCCGTCTCGGCAGAACAGGCCTTCGAGCAGGATGCGGACATCGTCAGCGTCGATGGAATGCGCCGCGCGATGGCCGCCAACTGGTCGATGATGGCCATCCCCGTGCTCGGTTTTCCGGCGCTCGCCGTACCCACTGGAGTCGCCAACGGGCTGCCCGTCGGCGTACAGCTGCTCGGCCAGCGCTTTCGCGAGGACACGCTGCTCGATGCAGGGGACGCCATCGAATCCCGTGCCGGCGTGCTGACGCCGATCGATCCGTCCTGATGCCGGCCGGGCGCTTACCGATGCAACTGATCCCGGTAGGCGCTCGGCGAACAGCCCGCATGACGCCGGAATGCGCGGGTGAACTGGCTGGGGTGGGAAAATCCGAGCCGATGTCCGATGTCGGTCACGGCCAGGTCCGTGGTGGACAACAAGTCCTTTGCACGCTCGAATCGCAGCTCGTCATAGTAGCGGTATGGCGAACGGCCCGTGCTGTTGCGGAACAGACGGCTGAAATGGAACGGCGTCAGTCCGGCGATCCTGGCCAACTGTTCGATCGAAATACCAGCAAGCGGCATCTCGTGGATCGCCGCAAGGACACGCTGCAGCGACGGCCGCGCCAGCCTGGGAAGCGCCCGGGCGGCACGCATCGGCTTGCGCTGGAAGCGCCGGGCCAGCGCGTGCAAAATGGCGATTCGGCAACTGCCCGCGAGCAGCGGGCTCAGCCCTATCAGCGATGCTTCCTCCCAGAGCCGTACGACGAGCTCGTGGACCAGCATGTCGTCGAACCCGCGGCCCGCAAGGTCCCAGCAGCAGTCGCTCGGCTCCCCTATGCCGAATTGCCGAAGAATGTCGTCCACGTCCTCGCGCGCCAGGGCAAGATAAATGCACTGCGATTCCCCGTCGAGCTGCCAACGCGCATCGGCCTCGGCCGGGACGACATAGACCGCTGCGGCGGACGCGCAGAAGTGCTCGCGCCAGCCGAAGCCAAGATCGAATTTGACCGAGGTCGATGCGATGTTCTGCTGGGCGACGACAACCATGTCGGACGAGATGCCGCGTTCGAAGAGGTGAGCCGGCGCACGATGTCTCGCAAGGGCGACGCCCCCCACGACCGGCAGGTCCACGCATACGTCATCTGCGACGGACGTGGAGCGGTTCAGGGCAGCAAGAAAACTCGAAGGTGCACTCATTGGAAATTTCCTGGACCAGGGATACGGCCTGGTGCCATCCTCATCGTCAAGATCGGGTACCGTGTCCTGGCCCTCAAGGCCTTGACCGGGACTGTTTCTCGGTCCCGCATGGGCGTGCCTGGCAACCTCAGACTCCGGGGAATCCGCCAGCCACGTCGTTTCGACGGACTGCGCTGCCGACGCCGAGTGGCCATCGCCAGGAAATTTTGCTAATGATCAGGGTGCCCACGCCAGGACCAGTGCATGGAAACGGTTGAAGTTGGCCGCGTCGGCCATCCTGTGTACGTCGATGTATCGCATGATGCCTGTCTCCTTGTTATGTAATTGTTGCTGATGGTTCAGCTTAGGATGCAGCGTGCCGGGGGCGGGCCGCCCGACCGTGAAGAACGACATAATGGCACCAGAATCCCCGCCATCATGCCGCTGGCAACGCCTTTCGGGACATGACTCATCACGCGTTCGAAGCAGCCGGACAGGCCAATTGTCAGCAGAACCAGTGCGGCGGTGATATAGGCACCGACAGCTTCATTCAGGGACATCTCCGGAAACAGCGTAATCAGCAGCGCAGTTCCCGGAGCGGACCAGGCCGTGATGACCGGCATCTTCAGGCGCCAGCTCAGGAAGATGCCGGCCACCGCTGCGCCGATCGAAATGCCCCATACCCAGGATGCGAACATGCCATCGGACACGCGCGCAGCCTGGGCGGCCTGGTAAAAGATCGCGAGCGGGCCCGTAAACGATACAAGTACGGCCACGAAACCGGCGGCAAACGCAGAGACAGACGAATCAGATAAGGAAGTGCCGGAGCGTTCGAGCATTAATGGAGTTGCGCTTGGCACGTCATCCGAACGTGGGCATGGGGACCGATCTCGGTCGTTGTCCTGCATATTGTCTCCAGTGGATCTTATTTTTCGGATGCGCGTCTGTATCGCAGCGCAGCGATCTCGTGAATGGAGAGTAAGGAACTTGTCAAATGACGTCCAACACCGAATGAGTATCTACTCAATACCTGACCGGTATGAAGCATCCACGAATGGAATCGCAAGTCCAATCCTTGGGTTGGAATTGTTTTGGCAATAAAAGACAAACCAGCTGGAGGCATGCCTCATCCGCGCGGCCTTGCGCAAGGCGGACGGCAACATCACGCATGCGGCCCGTATGCTCGGCACCAGAGGTCCTGGGCGCCAGCGACAGGAGGGAACTTGAGATGGCCGACTGCACCAGCATGTGCCGCTGGGCGTCGCGTAATGGCGCGCAATCGTCAACGCCGCAGCTCCGCCATGATTTTTTCGGCCAGGAAGTCGCAGGGTGGACGCTTCGATTTCGTGCTTCGCGCAAGAATGACCTCCAGCGCGTCAATGTCTGGCAATCCGTGCGCCTGACCAAGCTGGACAAGATGACTGGGAACCGCACACCGCGCGAGAGGTGCCACCGCGAGCCCAGCTTCGACCATGCTGAGCAGTCCCATCAGGCTGGGGCTCTCATAAGACGTCCGATAGGTAATCTTCGCTCGCTCAAGGCTACGAATCGCGTTTTCCCGCGCCACGCTGCCGGGCAGGAAAACGGCAATTGGCAACGGCCTCTCTTTCCAGATATCGCGCGCGCTCGGTGTCGCAGCCCAGACCATCGGTTCAAACCGGATGAACTCTCCCGACAAGCCTTTCACGCGCGTCGCGCACACCAGGTCGACCGATCCATCCTTGACCATCGGTGCGAGTGCCACGCTCGGCAGTCCGATCACCTGGATCTCCACCTTCGGATAGGTAGCGGAAAACTTCTTGAGGATCGATGGCAACAGCGACGACGCATAGTCATCGGGCACGCCGATCACGACGCGCCCGGTGATGTCCGGTCGGACCACCGCAGCCCACGCCTCGTCGCGCAGGGCGAGCATGCGCCGCGCGTAGGTCAGCAGGACCTCGCCGTCCTGCGTCGGCGTGACGGTGCGCGGCTTGCGCACAAACAGCGGCTTGCCGATTGCCGTCTCGAGCGTCTTGATCTGCATGCTCACCGCCGATTGCGAGCGATGCACGACTTCCGCCGCACGGCTGATGTTGCCGGTGTCGGCCACCGCCACGATCATCGTCAGAACGTCCAGGTCGAGCGCTTTCATAAGTCTCAGAAAATCTGATAGATACGATCAGCATTATGCGGTTTTTTTAGACAACGGTGTCGTGCATAGTATCGGAAAGGAGCCCACCCATGAACGCACGCACCGACGCAACCATCCTCGACATCCCCGAGTTGTACTTTGCCCCCCTGCCCTCCGGCATCCGCATCCCCTACGTGGCTCGTGGGGCCGGCGAGCCGCTGGTGTTTGTCCACGGCTCCTTGTGCGACTACCGCTACTGGGACAGCCAGATCAAAGTCCTCTCGCAGCACTTCCTCTGCATTTCCGTCAGCCTTGGTCATTACTGGCCTGTCGACGACGCCGGCGTCCAGGGCGAGTTCAACTGGGAGACGCATGTGGCGGAAGTCGCCGAGTTCATCGCCACGATGGACGCGGGACCGGTGCATCTGGTGGGACACTCCCGCGGAGGATGCATCGCCTTCCACGTGGCGCGCGCGCATCCGGGTCTGGTGAAAACCTTGACGCTCGCCGATCCGGGCGGTCCACTGCACATCGACGGGACACCGGAAGCCTCGCTGCCGCCGGCCACCATTGCCCTTCGCGCCAAGGCGGCCGACTTGATCGAGAGCGGCGCGGTCGAAGCCGGCCTGGAGCTGTTCGTCGACTCGGTCAGCATGCCGGGCATCTGGCGCAAGAGTCCTCCCGCTTTCCGCAGGATGGCGATCGACAACGCGACCACGCTGCCCAAGCAGTTTCGCGATCCTTTGCCGGCATATGCGCGCGGCGCGGCAGCTGCATTGAAATGCAGGACCTTGCTGATCACAGGCGGGAAGAGCCCGCGCATGTACCGCGACAATGTGGATGCGCTTGCGGGCTGGATCGGCCATGTGGACAAGCGCTCCATCGCCGGCGCCTCGCACGGGATGAACGTCACGCACACGGGGGCATTCAACCGGCTGATCCAGACCTTTGTCAGTCAAGGGACCGAGTGTTTCGTGCCTAGTCCTGAAATAGGTTGACAGTTAAACGGTGCAAGATTCGCTAGATTCTTGTGTTCTCAGAAACGCCCGATGTACCTCATCGGGCATTTTGTATTCCAGAGCCAGATGCGGCCGCTGTTAGTTATGGATCTCGACGGCCTGGTTGATCATTACCGATGCTTGCTCAAGGGCATTGCTCGGCACGGGTCTTCAGCAAGTTCGGATGCTTGTACAACCAGTCGCCATCGCGCTCTCCTTGGATAAGGCAAAGTTTGACAACCGACTTCAGGAGTAGACAGCGCCAAAACAAAAAGGCCAGCTAATCGCTGGCCTTCCTTGCTGCGTCGAATTTCCCGACATCTCCCCACGTCGTTCTGCTGAACTCGCGAATCAGGGCTAGTGGCTTGAATCGAAACGCTAAATCCTGGTGGGCGGTGCAAGTTTCGAACTTGCGACCCCAGCAGTGTGAATGCTGTGCTCTACCCCTGAGCTAACCGCCCTTCTTTACTACTATCTACTGCTTTGCTGCGCTTGCATCGCTGCAATGACGAGCATTATAGGGGGAGTTTTGCGTTTTGTCACCCCTGCAGAGAATATTTTCTCCAAACACATTCCCCCTTCACCGCTTTGTCGAGCGCAGCCAGCACTTTGTCGTGCTCGGCAAGCTCGTCTTCAGGTGCGGCGATCACGATGATCTCGCCCAGCGGACCGGCATCGACCAGCTCGGCGCCGCCCGACGCTTCTACCTCGACGTCCATCGACAGCATGTTCTGCCCGCGCGTCATCGCCAGGTAGACGTCGGCCAGCAGCTCCGAGTCGAGCAATGCGCCGTGCAGCTTGCGGTGCGCGTTGGAGACGCCGTAGCGGTCGCACAGCGCGTCCAGCGAGTTGCGCTTGCCCGGGTGTAGTTCCTTGGCGTTGACCAGGGTGTCGATCACGCCGCTGCAGTGGTCGATGAAGGGCGGCAGGCCGGCGCGCTGGAATTCGTGGTTGAGGAAGCCCAGGTCGAAGGGCGCGTTGTGGATGATGATTTCGGCGCCCTGGCAGAACTCGCGCAGTTCGTGGGCGATCTCGTGGAATTTGGGCTTGTCGCTCAGGAATTCGGTGGTCAGGCCGTGCACCGCCAGCGCGCCCTCGTCGGAGTCGCGCTCGGGGTTGATGTAACGGTGGAAATTGTTACCGGTGAGCTTGCGGTCCAGGATTTCGACGCAGCCGACTTCGACGATGCGGTCGCCGGTGCGCGGGTTGAAGCCTGTGGTTTCGGTATCGAGAACGATTTGGCGCATGCGCTTGGGAATCAATCAAAAACGTGGAAAAGAACCGCTAAGTATACAGCTGCAACGCGTTCAGCGCTTGACCGACGCCGCACCCATGTTGGCCAGCGAATCCGCCCGTTCATTGCCCGGATGGCCGTTGTGGCCGCGCACCCAGCGCCATTCGACCGCGTGCTGCTGCTGGGCCGCGTCGAGCGCCTTCCACAGGTCGTCGTTCTTGACCGGCTCCTTGGCCGCGGTCTTCCAGCCGCGCGCCTTCCAGCCGTGGATCCATTCCGAGATGCCCTTCTGCACGTACTGGCTGTCGGTGTGCAGCACCACCTGGCATGGGCGGTTGAGCACGCCCAGCGCCTCGATCACCGCGCGCAACTCCATGCGGTTGTTGGTGGTGTTCGGCTCGCCGCCGAAGATTTCCTTTTCGTGGCCGCCATCGGCGACCAGCAGCGCGCCCCAGCCGCCGGTGCCCGGATTTCCCTTGCAGGCGCCGTCGGTAAAAATCTCAACTTTGGTCATGCTGCGTTACTTCCTTTATTGTTCGGATGATTGATGCCGCTCGTTGCGATTGGTCGCCGGCACCACGACCGGCGCCTTGCCCGGCTTCTTGTTCCATGCCGGGCCGATGATGTTCATGCCCTTGACGCGCTTGATCGCATGCACGATGTAGACGGCGCCCAGGTAGGGCCACCAGCGCCGTCCCGCGCCTTCGACGAAGGCGAAGCGGTTCAGCCACTGGGTGGTGCGGAATGGCGGTGCGTAGCAGCCGAAATGGTTGCGCGACGGGGCAAGATTCAGCAATTTTAACCAGTCTTTGAGACGTGGCAAAGAGATGAACTCGCCCGCCGTCGGCAGGTAATCGCTGCTGGTGAGGCGTCCCATGCCCTGGCGTATGCCCCACATGCTGGCCGGATTGAAGCCGCAGATGATGACCTGCCCCTCCGGAATCAGCACGCGTTCGACTTCGCGCAAGACCTGGTGCGGCTCTGCGGCGAACTCGAGCACGTGAGGCAGCACCACCAGGTCCAGGCTCTGCGAGGCAAACGGCAGATCGGCAAAGTCGAGCGCGACCGCGATCTGCTTGCCGCCGGCCGCGTAGACGAGTTCGTCCGCCGTCGACGTGCGCGTGGCCGCCTGCCATTTGTTGGGCATGCGGTTGGCGGCCAGCGCGTCGATCTGCGGCACGCCGATCTGGATCGCGTTGAAGCCGAAGATGTCGGCGGTCAGGCCGTCCAGGCATTCCTGTTCCCAGGCGCGCACATAGGCGCCCGCCGGCGATTGCAGCCAGCGGTCGAGCGCTATAATGGATTTTTCGGATGCCGCGCCGTCCATGCCACTCCTTCACTAATATGACCCAATCGCCGATCCCGACTCCCACCAAGCTGGCCGTATTGACGGTCCCTGCGTTCAAGGACAACTACCTCTGGCTCATCCACGACGGCGTCCATGCGGCGGTCGTCGACCCCGGCGATGGCGAACCCATCCTCGAAGCCCTGCGGGCGAATGGGCTCACCCTGACCGCCATTCTACTCACCCATCATCATGCTGACCACATTGGCGGCGTACCGCTCCTGCTCCAGCACGCCCGGTTACAGCATGCCGGCGTACCGGTGTTCGGCCCGCGCAACGACGGCATCGACGCCGTGACGCATCCGCTGGACGAAGGCGACCGCGTGCAGGTGCCGGGGCTCGACCTGACGCTGTCGGTGCTGGACGTGCCGGGCCACACGCTCGGCCACATCGCCTACGTGCGCGAAGATGAGGACGTCCACTGGCTGTTCTGCGGCGACACCCTGTTCGGCGCCGGCTGCGGCCGCCTGTTCGAGGGCACGCCGGCCCAGATGGCCGATTCGCTGGCAAAACTGGCAGCGCTGCCCGACGACACGCTGGTCTATTGCGCCCACGAATATACACTGTCGAACCTGCGCTTTGCCGAAGCCGTCGAACCGGACAACCGTGCCCTCAGGATGCGCATTGCCGCCGACAGCCAGGCGCGCGGCACCCATCTGCCCACGATTCCGTCGACCATCGCCATCGAAAAGGCGACCAATCCCTTCCTGCGCTACAGCGAACCGGCGATCGGCGCCAGCCTGGCCGCGGCCGGCCGCCTGGCCCCCGGTGCCGGTCCGATCGAGACCTTTGCCGCCCTGCGCGAGTGGAAGAACGTGTTCTGACCTGGGAGCGGCGCGCGATGACGCGAATCGACTGCTATGTCGACCTGGTCAGCCCTTATGCATGGCTGGCCCTGCGGGACATCGGGCGCATCGATGCGGCGGCCGGTGCGCCGGTGCGCCTGGTGCCGGTGCTGTTTGCCGGGCTGCTGAATGCGCACGGCAACCTGGGCCCGGCCGAGTTGCCGGCCAAGCGCCGCTACCTGTTCCGCGACGTGATGCGCGAGGCGGCGCGGCGCGGCCTGCCATTCGCCGGGCCGCCCGGCCATCCCTTCAATCCGCTGACGGCCCTGCGCATGTGCACGGCGCTGGCGGACGATGCGGCGCGCCGTTTGCTGGCCGTCGAGCTGGCGGCGGCTTGCTGGGAGCGCGGGGAGGATATCGGCGATGCGGCGGTGCTGGCGCGGCTGGCGAATGGCATCGGACTGGACGGTCCGGCGCTGCTGGCCGCGGCCGGGACCGCGGAGGTAAAGCAAGGGCTGGCGGTTGCGACGGCGCAGGCGGTGACGGATGGGGTGTTCGGGGTGCCGACTTACCGGCTTGCGGGCAGCGACGAGCTATCCTGGGGCGGGGACCGGACCGAGGCGCTGCTCTGGCGGCTGCGTGGCGGTGCGATCGACGAGGGCGCGCTGGAGGCGTTTCTGGCGAGGGCGCCGCTGGCCGAGCGGCGGCGCTGAAGCCGGCTGGACGCGTGGACGTTCGCGTGGGCACGTGATTGATGCCCCCGGCATCAATCACCCCACCCTACCTGTCAACGTGCCAGCATTTCCACGATCAGATTTCCTCGTACAGCGGCAAAGTCAGGAACTCCGCAAACTCCTCCGACGTCGACATCTGCTCGAAAATCTCGGCCGCCCGCGCATAGCTCGGATTATCCCCATTCGGCGCCGCCGCCTTGGCATTGGCCAGCTCTTCCGGAATCATCGCACGCACCATCTCGGCCGTGACCTTGCGGCCATCCTCGAGCACGCCCTTCGGCGAGCGGATCCATTGCCACACCTGGGAACGGCTGATCTCGGCCGTGGCCGCGTCTTCCATCAGGTTGTGGATCGGCACGCAGCCATTGCCGGCAAGCCAGGCGCCCAGGTAATGGATGCCGACGTTGATGTTGTAGCGCAGGCCGGCCTCGGTGATCGGCGCTTCCGGCTTGAAGTCGAGCAGTTGCGCAGCGGTGACTTCCACATCCGGACGCTGCTTCTCGATCTGGTTCGGCTTGTCGCCAAGGACTTTCACGAACTCGGTCATGGCCGGCTCGACCAGGCCCGGGTGGGCCACCCAGCCGCCGTCGTAACCATCGGTGGCGTCGCGCGACTTGTCGCCGATCACGCCCGCCATCGCGGTGGCGTTCTTTTCCGGATCGTTCTTGATCGGAATCAGCGCCGACATGCCGCCGATCGCCGGTGCGCCGCGCTTGTGGCAAGTCTTCAGCAGCAAGAGCGCGTAGGCACGCATGAACGGGGCCGTCATCGTCACCTTCGGACGGTCGGCCAGGCAGAAATCCTTGTCCAGCTTGAACTTCTTGATGCACGAGAAGATGTAATCCCAGCGGCCCGCGTTCAGGCCGGCACTGTGCTCGCGCAGTTCGTACAGGATCTCGTCCATCTCGAAAGCGGCCAGGATGGTCTCGATCAGGACGGTCGCCTTGATCGTACCCTGCGGCAGGCCGAGCTCATCCTGGGTCATCTTGAAGATGTCGTTCCACAGGCGCGCTTCCTGGTGCGATTCCATCTTCGGCAGGTAGAAATACGGACCGGCGCCGCGCGCCAATTGTTCCCTGGCGTTGTGGAACATGAACAGCGCGAAATCGAAGATGCCGCCGGAGACCCGCTTGCCGTCGACCAGTACGTGCTTTTCGTCGAGATGCCAGCCGCGCGGACGCACGACCAGGGTCGCGACCTTCTCGTTCAGCTTGTACTGCTTGCCGTTCTGTTCCAGCGTAATCGTGCCGCGCACGGCATCAACCATGTTGAGTTGGCCGGTGATCTGGTTGTCCCAGTTGGGGGTGTTGGAATCCTCGAAGTCGGTCATGTAGCTGTCTGCGCCCGAATTCAGGGCGTTGATGACCATCTTGCGCTCGACCGGCCCGGTGATTTCGACGCGGCGGCATTCCAGCGCCTTCGGGATCGGCGCGATCTTCCAGTCGCCGTCGCGGATGTGGGCGGTCTCGGCCAGGAAGTCCGGACGCTCGCCGGCGTCCAGGCGCTTGGCGCGCTCGGCGCGGGTGGCCAGCAGTTGCTGGCGGCGCGGTTCGAACTCGCGGCTCAGCTTCGCGACCAGCGCGAGGGCTTCCGGCGTGAGGATCTGTTCGTAGCCCGGCTTGATGTCGGCGCGGATTTCCATTCCGGCTGGGGTGGCAATGGTCATGGCGTGCTCCTGTTATGAATGATGGGTTGGCGTTTTGCTCTTCTCTCAAGTATATTCACTTCCGCATCACTAAACGAGACAAAAAATAACTTCATCTGTGCGTATAAGTCACAGATGAAAGCGATGGAGCACATGCCAGGATGGGCCATTTCCGCCAGATTTCCACCTTCGTCGAGGTCGTCGCCCGCGGCAGCCTGTCCGCCGCCGCCCGTGCCGAGGGCATCGCGCCGGCCATGATCGGACGCCGCCTGGATGCGCTGGAAAGCCGGCTCGGCGTCAAGCTGTTGCAGCGGACCACGCGCAAGCTGGCCCTGACCGACGAGGGCGCCGCCTTCCTCGAGGATTGCCAGCGCATCCTGGCCGAGCTCGAAGAGGCGGAGTCGGCGGTATCGGAGCGCAGCGCGCGCGCCAGCGGCCACCTGCTGGTGTCGGCGCCGGCCGGCTTCGGGCGCCAGCACGTGGCGCCGCTGCTGCCCTCCTTCCTGGCCGAGCACCGCGAGGTGACGGTCAACCTGAACCTGAGCGACCGCCTGGTCGACGTGGTCGGCGAAGGCGTCGACGTGGCGATCCGCATCGCCAGCCTGGAAGATTCGAACCTGGTCGGCGTGAAGCTGGCGGACAACCACCGTGTGGTGGTGGCGTCGCCGGCCTACCTGAAGCGCCACGGCACGCCGCAGACGCTGGACGAGCTGTCGCACCACAACTGCCTGGCGATCAGCAGCGCAGGCAGCCAGCGCGGCTGGACCTTTCGCGACCAGGGCAGGATCGTGACGCTGAAGGTCGGCGGCAACATGGTCTGCAACGACGGCACGGTGCTGCACGCCTGGGCACTGGAAGGCCGCGGCCTGGCCTGGCGTTCGATGTGGGAAGTGGGTGCGGATATCGCGGCGGGACGCCTGCTGCCGGTATTGGAACAATATGCCGCGCCTGGCAACGATATTCATGCGGTGTTTGCACAGCGGCGTCATTTGCCTTTGCGCATCCGCGTATTCGTCGATTTTCTGCGCCGTGCGTATTCGCAACCGGATTATTGGCGCAATACGTCATTAAATTGACAGATCTGACGAAGTTCCAGCAAGAAAGCAATAGCCGGAAAGTAATGCCGGGAACAAATCAAACAGGCAAAAAAAATCCCCGGAAATTCCGAGGATTTTTTTGCCGAACAAACAGCAGCGATATTAGATCGGCTGGATGTTGGAAGCTTGCTTGCCCTTCGGACCCGAGGTCACGTCGAACGAGACACGCTGGTTTTCCTGCAGCGACTTGAAGCCGGCGCTTTGGATAGCCGAGAAGTGAGCGAACAGATCTTCGCCGCCTTCGTCCGGGGTGATGAAGCCAAAGCCTTTGGAGTCATTGAACCATTTTACGATGCCAGTTGCCATTACAATTTCCTATTTCAGTTAAAGTGGAC
>Ga0308160_10001980_pt1 | contig 26493 bp, 37 predicted proteins | sample PhyFR1_FD_201036 | JGI IMG/M metagenome (GOLD analysis project Ga0308160, IMG submission 201036) | Phyllosphere microbial communities from UC Gill Tract Community Farm, Albany, California, United States - DLSLF.R1 | ecosystem: Host-associated > Plants > Phyllosphere > Unclassified | place: USA... | reverse complement strand
TCTTTACTCAATTCGGCACCGGCGTCGGAGGGCAGAATGAGAGCTCCGGTCTGAGGTTTGCCGTCTCCAAACACGATACATTCCTGGACTAGTGGAGAGTTTCCACGCTGATCATTAGCGCTAGTCAGAAGACGAACGGTGCTAAGCTAATCAACTCACGATGGCCAACTCGATAGGTACTGGATTGGTCTTTTCACCCAGAGTCTGGGTCAATGTATCATCCAATCGACCAATGTACTTGTACCAGTTCTTCTGCTGGGGATGTTGTAGTACCAAATCTTTCGTACAGTATGCTCCGTCTTCTCGGTTCGACAAGATCTTTGCGGGCCAACCATCAAGGACGACGACTTCGAAAGTATCGGATCCTTGGGGGATAAGCTCCATATATTGTTTAATGGGACCTTCGACTCGAAGCCAATTCCATCCTTTGTCGGTATCGAAATCTCGTCGGGATGTCATCAATGCCCCGGTCTCTGCCAGAGTCAGTCACGAACGACATCAGAGTAAGGGACATACCGGTGGTTCCGTACTGTGACATGAGGTTGACACCAGCTGCGACTAACCTGTCACCGAGGTCGTCAGGGACGGCTGCACCGGCGAACGAAACAGCCTCGAAGGATGCGAGGGCTTCAACACCCTCATCTGTCTCTCCGAGGAGCTTGAGGACGTAGGGTACTGCAAAGTGCTGAGCTGGTGGGGAAGGCGAGCTTCGAATAACCCGACAGATGTTGGCGGACGTGAGGGGGAGATGGGGTGGCATGAGAGTGAATGCCTTGCCGTGGTAGAGGCATCGGAAACTGCCTATCAGCGAAAGTCCTCAGAAAGAATATATCACCCACATGGAGAAATGGCCGAAACCGTGAAACAAGGGTAAAGCGCTGAACCCAGTCTTGGGCAGCGAAGTGGCCATATTCGCAATCAGCCCATAATGAGTGATAAACACAGGTTTTGGGAACCCAGTCGAACCGGACGAATGGAGAATCACACAAGTCCTCTTGGCTTCTTGTTCCGGTGTCAATCGAGCAGGTACCGAAGCGATCTTTGAATCCCTAACTCCACCAGGACCCCATAATGGGAACCTCTTCTCTGGGATAATGGTCACATCTATACCTTCCTCATGCAAAACCGCTTGAGCTTCTCTTGCTGCTACCTCGTACTTGGGCCCGTAGATCAAGTGTGTCGATTTCGTCTGTTTACATAGATGCGCAACTGCTGCTACCGAGTTGTTGATAGAGAGTAGTAAAGCGCAGAGACCGAGTTTGGCAAGTGCTATCTCGAGTAATGTCTCGTCGACTGCGGTCGATGTGAGGACTGCGATGACTTGTTCTTGGGGGATCTCGTCGGCAGGGCAAGTAAGGGGGAGATTTAGGGAAGAATAGTATCCTGCAAGTCTATCGACGGCTTTGGACAAGTCCGAGTATCTGCAGATCAGAATTGAGGTACCCTAGATAGTGGTAAGGACATACGTCAGAGTTTTGAGCTCCTCGCCAAACTCGGCAGCACCGGTATGAACAGCCCAATCATCAGGTTGTTTCGCTACCCGTCAATCTCCATTCCACATATGGCAGATAAGGACGTGGACTTACAAGCTCTGAGCTGGACCAGCTCAGTCAATGATTTGGCATAGAATACAGGAGCGGGCATCGTCGAGTCGATATGTGTTGGAGGCTAGACTAGACGAGCAGATGGTGATGGGAAGGAGATGTAGATGCATTGAGAGGTGGCCGGGCCGGTTATAAGTTACTTGTTCAGGTGGATACAAGTGGATCTGGGTGGATCTTGAAGTGGGTGAAAAGTCACGTGACAAAGTGGGTTTGGCTCTAGTGGCGGGGATGGGTGGGTGACCGCTACATTTGTGGATTAGGGTGATGAGACGCCGCGACTCCCCAGGAGACGGGCACACGTGAGGCCCCTATCAGCCGTATTCAGTCTGAGACCAAGGGCCGTTGGAAGACATGCTTCGAGATCGAATGGGCTTTACAAAAAGTGAACATAAAGCATTCAATACATCCCTTATTTCGACTACTTGTACTACTTAAACAATACTTTCTTCACCTCGAACAGGACTCTACGACTACACTAAGCCTGCTCAATGTGATCCATTGATACTTTCCTCTCATCCATACCCTGTGTCTTCTCGGTATGTTCGGAATCGGCGAATTCTAGCCAGATTAGCTCGTCACAGTATAAACTTGACCCTAGTAGACTTACGATCGGCCTTGGTGTACTTGAATTTCCTCGCAGTAATACGGTTTTCAAACAAAATGTCGATTTCACCAAACGTACGATCCTTGTTGATCAGCCAGTTCCCGGCAAAAGATTTGGGAGTAAGCATACCTTGGTCTCGGGCAATCTGAACCAGCACCAGATAAGCGAAAGCAAATTGGTACCAGCGTAAAAGAATCCTGCACCCAGAGGTCCCCATCCCCATCCTCCTGCTGCTCTTGGCTGGATCATTCGAGGGGTGACGGAATTGGAAAAGATACCAGTCAGATTGTAAACGAATCGGCCGAGAGTGATGGTCTTGTATCGGACTCGACCACTTGGAATTTCGGCTACGATGGGGTAGCAAGCTGGACCGACCGTGATCTGTTCATCAGCCAAGTCCCGTGTCGTCTTGTAGAGAGAACACACCATGTTGAAGAGGGTCATGATGACTAAAACAATTCCTATACCCAAGGAAGCACCCTCGACACGGGATTGAACAGCACCTAGTGACCCGATGATGATGAGACAAACCAGCATAGCTGCTAGACCGCCCATGTAGATTGTCGCTCGGCCATATCGGGATAGGAGGAACCAGCAAGCAACACCTCCAATGAGGTAGCAGCAAGAAAGGGAGATGTTGACGTTGAAAGCGTCCACTTCACTGAACCCAGCTTGGCGAAGGCTAAGAGTTAGCCCATGTTCTGTGAAGATATGCTAAAGTCTTACAAGGTGACTGCGAAACCTAGGATGGCATTACCACTAAGAATCTGAATAGCCCAGGTTGCCATATTAATTTCGGTCCTTCGTCGATTGGTCCCCTTGAAACATTCTAGGTAACTCGCACCGGCGACCTCGGCCCTCTCGAGTTGGGTGGTGTGTACGATCAAAGCGAGCGTGGCTTCAATCTCCATTTCAGAAGTGGCGGTCTCTTGTCTCAAACGTCGAAGACTTTTTCTAGCATCTTCAATCTTGTCTCTTCTGACACATGACCATGGCGAATCGGGGGCGAAATAGGCGACTATCAGTAAGGGAATCGGCCAAACCCATTGCAATGCGAAAGGGAGTCTCCATCCTGTAATGTCAGTCTTGCACATGATACAAGAACTTACCAAGATCGCCTTCGAGGTTGACGACAGCCCTGACGACTGCCGATGAGATGAGAATCCCCATACCCCAACACATGCAGACCCATGCCGTCACATATGGTCGCAGGACGGTAGGTACGACCTCACTCGCATAGGCGGTAGTCATGGTCTGGAATGATCCCCATCCGATACCGCACATGGCCATACCGAATGCGAGAACCGATAAGGAAGGAGCGAAAAAAGTGGCGAACACAGCACAGGTCATCCAAACGAGGAAAACCATTGTGGTCTTTCGAGGACCGATCTTGTCACATAGCCATCCGCTGACCATGAGACCAAACAGCTGACCGACGACCGAAGAGTTGGAAAGACCCGATTGCCACGCAGCTGAAATGGCGAATCCGCCGTTGCCATCGGGTATACCGAATCGTTGTTGGAACTGGGTTTGACCATAGAATGAGGTAATGACGACGACCTATGTCTGAGCCACTTTCCAATGCAAGGTAGCTTACATCGTATCCGTCCATGACCAGACAAACTGATAGCGCAAACGCCCACGCTACAGCTTTCTTGTACCGCTTCAAAGCTTGCCGGATCGTCAACCCATGTTCTGCGATATCGGCTTCTTGAGCTCGTCGAACAAGCTCCAATCGCTCCGGTGTCGACTCAGTGATATCGATACCCTTGTGGGCGGTTGTGACTGTTGCCATTTTGTGATGGACTTGTAGGTTGGATCGTGCGGAGTTATGGGGAAGATTCTTGCCCCCCGGGGTCAAGGCTTTATATGATGTCGACAACTTCGACCGCTTGTCCGCTTGTAGCTACTCTATGACGAAGGGTGGTGCCGAGCTCCGGGCCAGGGGCACGGATATACTGTATCACTCGGTCGACACTAGGCAATGTCCGGATACAACGTCGATCGACCAACATGGGGGTTCAGGCTGGAGTCAGTCGCAATTGCATCCGTGCGGAACTCTCATAGTACCACCGAGCGAAGAGGGGTCAGATCAGCTGACGGAAACCTCTCCCAATCTCGGCGGTACCCCACCAATAGCAATATCTTCCGGCCATACCCGGCGACCGAAGTTCCCGGTAACTTACCCCCGAAAATAGGATCTGCACAGTTTGTAACTTTCAGAATCTCGGTCTCTCTTCTATCCGTTCCACCATCCATTCGCAACGTCAATCTCGATAAGATGACTCGTATGTACATAGCCATATCCTGACTACAGTCCTGAGACATCCATCTCGGCCAGATGGGAACATCCCGAGCTGGCATTACCGACACACCCGAAACGGTCAGACGGGCTTGTGACCGTTGTCATGAGCGTAAAGTCAAGGTATGTATGGAAAGAGATCCAGGAAACCGATACTGATAGGCAGTGCGATGGACAGCATCCGTGTGCTCGGTGTGTCAGGAAGAAAGAGTCATGTGCATTTGATAAGCCCGTTTTACCTAAAGGACCGGCGCCGAGGTGAGTCCAGTGAGGCCGACGGACCCTTTGAGTTGTGACTTATCCGACACAGGCGAGAACGACGGGTTGCCGAGGGGGGTACGGCACAGAGGTATCATCCGTATCGCTCGAGTACAGCTACAGAAACGGCGTCTCCGGCCGTATTGAGAGGTCTTGAACATTTCGTCGAAGTCGGAAATGATGATGCCTCCAATCCTGCCGAGTGGGATCCATCCATACTGGATCCTTTCTCAGACTGGACCGCCTTTCTACGGAGCCGTCCATCATCACGACCAAGCTCTCGGCCACAATCACGACCCGTTAGTCGAGGGCCATCTCGTCCGACTAGTCCCACCAGTAATGATCATTCTCAATGGATGATGGTCCGATCGCGACCAGCAACGCCGCCTTCGTTTACGGTACCCGGCTATTTCCAGCAAGACTTGATCTCGACACTGACTCCAACACCGTTGGGTCTTTCCGCCCCGTTGTTCAACATACCATTCACGCCACCCGAAGACATCTCCCCAATCTTGACTCTCAGCCTAGAAACTCTGATCAAACCCCAACTCGACGTCTTTTTCGTCAGGATATTCCCAATGATGCCAGTCTTTCCACCCTCCTATGTCTTTTCCAAATTATCCGATCCAAACGCGATTCGATGTCCCGATTTTATCGCCATGATCCTCTCCATGGTCGCCCTCAGCTTGATTCATCCGTTGATGAGCCATGAAATGGTTGAAAAGGTGGCTCGAGCCAAGAAAGCCAAGGTCTTGTTGGATGAGGCATGTAGATTGATGGCGAGATGGGATCATGGATCGAATATTACACTTGAAGCTGTCATGGCGAAATACTTGATGTTTGGGACTTTGTTTGAGCTGGGACATGCCGGACCCGCGAGGCTGAGGCTGAAAGAGGCTGTCAATCTGGGGGCGGAAATGTATCTGGACAGGGTGGAGAGTTATCAGGGATTGGAGCCATTGGAGCTGAAAAGACGGCTGCGGATGTATTGGGTCTTGGCAGTGACTGAGCGGTAAGTGATCAAAGTAATCGTGGCTGACAGACAGTGCATACGCATTACAACGATCAGGATCTGTCGTTTTCAACGGCAGCATCAAGCGGATCACCTACATCGAGCTCGACCCTCCTTCAATATCCCTACATTACCTCACCCAGATCTTCTCCTACCTCGACCAAGACATCATCACATGCTGGAACAATCAATGTCCCCGCGCCTCCGGTCAGACATGCAACCACCTCACCCGCGACCGAGTCATTCTGATTCTTACCGCTTTGAACGGCTCGGCTCCCGATGTATTTGGCGAAGGATCCGAGAACGACTTTAAGCAATTGACAGATAGTCAACGAGCGGATCTCTTTATTACCTGGCAATGGGTCAAGAATCGTATATGGCGATTAGCGGCCATTCACGGGTTGACGACCGAGGACGGGCCACCAGAACTGGGTGTGGGGTACGTGGTCTCGGCCGCTGTGACTACAGTCGCGATATGCAGGAGACTACCTCTATCAGCAATGGAATCACATGGAACTGGATTCGTAGGTGAGAAAATCGAGGTTGATTGCTGACGAGGTAGCTGGAGAAACTATACGATATAGGCTCAATCTTGACGAATCTCCTCTCATCACCATCGATTGCTCTTCAAGCCACACTGGTATCAACCATACAGTCCACCTCATGGAGTGAAACGCTAGAGTCGCTGTGCTCGTTCCTGAGCCTACATAGAGGCGGGACAAATGACTTCGCCTCACAGCTAGCACAGGCAATCAAGATCGCGGGGTCGGTCAGGTTGTTGACGGCGGTCTAGGTATTTTGGTTTTGTTGTTAGTCGTAAACCATCTCTTGTAGCATTTGTGTCACTTGCACAGTTGTATCTTGGAAAGGATGTTGGTATATGAGTCATGTTTGTCCAATGCATGCTCGGTTTTAATCGCCTGGCTGATCAGCCATCTGACTCGATTCGGTCAGTGGTCGATTAGCCGAGACGCCGGTGTCGTCACCCTCAACGGAGCTGGTGTTGATCGGTATAGGGTAATGGTAGATACATACAATCGAAACAGCCTAACGACACGGACTAGCGGTGACTACTTTCCGTACCAGCTGAAGTCGGCAGTATGGATCGCCGAGTCGTCCATGAGTATCTTGAGATTGTAGGCAGCGCAGTCGATGTGGTTTGCAACGCTAAAGTTGGTAGCTGACCGATCGAGAACACCTTTCGATGGTCCATCCCCTCCGATCCCAGCTCGATGCACGATCCAGTCGAGGTCCTTTGCCTCGGTCGCCAAGTACTCCATCACGCTCTCGTTATCCTGATGCTGCCCCTCAAACCCGGCTGCTCGTACCACCGTGTTCCTCAGTAGCCAGAGCAACCACGACAGCTCTCCTCCGTAAGGCTTACTAAACCCTCCCGCCTGATACAAGATGCGCTTGACACCCTGGGTCCTCATTGCCGGCACAAGTTTCTTGATGAACGCTGTGACGATCTTGTTGGTTTTCTGGGCTTCCTTATCCCCGAGCATCACGACCACATGTGTTACCCCTTGGACGAGGGAGTTCATATCGACATTGTCGGTGATAGATCCTTCTCGTATATCCAGATTGTCGGACGATGACGACATCTTGGACGGATTGCGCACAAGTGCTCGAATGCGATGTCCGTCTGCCAGGGCGCGAGCGACAAAGTGCTGCCCGGTCCCGCCTGTTGCGCCAAACACGAGGATGGTCATACGTCCAATTGCAGAGGTGCTGAGAGTAGTCATAGTATGCTGCTAGCTCGACAATGGAGTCGGTATTGATTGTATGAAGGGGTGACGATCAAGACTCGCAACATCGTTTCGAATAAAGGAAGTATGGCCCAAGCAAGGGCTGCGGTCTTGAGTGCTATATATGGCCTTGACTCCGGCCACCGATGGCCGAACTTCTCATCCCTCCTTCGGCACGCGAGGTTGGTGTCTGCGAGTCAATTGTCTCGTCTGGGTTCATCGCGGCGGGAGGTTATCGTACGAGCTGATGCTAGAGAGGGTTGAAACGGAAAGCTCGGAAAGTGCTGCCTGCATGATGCAAGATGGTAAACTGATGCGCTGGGCGGGGTCCTTAAATGTACCCACCTATTTCCTGTCGAAGCGCGCTCCTCTTTCATCATCACTACCGTGCATCCTTTTCCTCTTGTCTCGGCCATGAATCTACCAGAGCAGAGTCTGATTACCATACCGCCTGGATCACAGACCATCAGAGATGCAGATGAGGAAGTAAGCAGCTGTGCTGCCTTTCTCTCAATGCAATTGACCATCAGATCATGGAGCTGTACATGGCCAGACCATCCGATGCTGAATCAACAGGCGCCTCCGCTCTGGGCTATCTCAAATCACACGACTCCATAATCCACGTCAGATTCGAGCTTGCTCCGACGAAGGAAGATGCATCAGAAACCATCGGTGTTGAAAGGCCGGATCGCAAGCAACGAAAAGCTGCCCAACGGCTCCGGAAAGCTCAAAGCGAACAAGGCGTCAAAGAGGTACACTTGAGGTTACATCAGGATCTCGGGACATTGAGCCGCGAGAAAGGAGATACAGGTACGGGTCCGGATTGAGAATGTGTGGTTGATGAGCAGGCAGCGTTCTCTGGAGAAGCAGGTGCGTATCGCCAACGCATCATCCCATCAACGTCAAACTGACCATTCAGCCTGTATCTCGCTCAACATATACTTCAAATATACCACTTCCCACCATCTACCGGCCCTGCTCTCTTTGACTTTACCCTACTCGCCCGTTCATCCGTATTAGAGCTTGGCTGCGGTACTGGACTTCTCGCCATTCTGCTATCTCCACTCTGTAGATCCTACACCGCGTCCGACTTGCTGGTCAATCTGCAACTGTGCACCCGGAATCTGCAGCTCAACTCGATCGATGTGGAGGAAGGGCAAGGAAACAGAGTATCTATGGAGGAGATAGATTGGTTCGACAGGTCCGCCGATCGAAAGTGCGATACCGACAATCAGGAAGGATACGACCTCATCTTGGCGGTCGACTGTGTCTTCAACGAGGCCCTTGCTGGTCCTCTCGTCAACACGCTGACTCGCTACTGTCGGGCTGGGTCGCGGACCATCGCACTGGTCGTAGTGGAGTTGCGTAGCTCGGATGTGGTGAGTGGCCCCAAATTACATTTCTGGCGAGATGGAGCTAAAATAAGGTATCTTACTTCCTGAGAGCTTGGATAGAGGCAGGATGGAACGTGGTTAGGCTATTACCGGAGCAGATGGGTCTTTGGGAAGGACGGCCAGGCAATTGGGTCGGATGGGTTGGCTGGAGAGACTAGGTAAGTTCTCTCAAGGCGTGACAAAGGGTATGCATGCTCACGCTAAAGAATCACCTAGCTACTAGTCAACTCTTTTGCGACTTCCGCTACCAATCAAAAGGATATCCGACGCGTCGTTGAACGTGTAACCGTATATCGATTCATCCACACGTTCTCGGAAGAAACGTGCGTAGATTCCTCATGTTCAGCTACCTTGCTAGACGCGACGGCTGACGATCAGATAAGGAACCACGCTATCTCGCTGATCATTTGACACGTCTGCAGATCCGATAGCATACATCGACATGTCACCGCGATCGACCAAGGCATCGTTTGTGGCCTCGGCAGGATGTCTCTCGGGAATGGTTGGGTGAGTCACCATCTGATTTGGGCAGTGTGGGGCGTCTGGCGCTGATGACTAGACCCTTTCATCAAGTTCTCAAGACATGGTTTGCTTTGCCCTCGACACTGCTCAACATCTCCCTTCTATCATTGGCCATAACGGTTTTATACATGGCATCAGATGGATGGATTTGGACTCCGCTCGTATTCGGTTGGAACTGTTTCATCAAACCTTTTTTCCATGGAAGCCAAAAGGACCAACAAGGACGACTGAACGAATTTTACGCCGGACAAGCCCATGTATACGACAAGACCAGGACGCACCTCTTGAAGGGAAGGGAGACAATGTTGCAGCTGTTGGCAGCACATCTAAAGGCATTGCCTAAGAGCGCTACTGGATCCCGCAAGCCTCGGATCTGGGTGGATATCGGAGGGGGGACCGGATGGAATGTCGAGCGAATGTGAGATCCAATTCTGGACTTGGCTGATGAACAGGGACGAATACCTGCCCCTCACCTACTTTGACAAGATCTACGTTGTGGACCTGTGCCAACCTCTCTTGGACGTAGCTCGAGAGCGGTGTCGCCAGAAAGGCTGGAATCATGTCGAGTTCCTCTGTCAGGATGCTAGTCAATTTGTGATTCCGGAATGGGAGTCGGGACAGCTGGATCCCAGAGGATCGCTTAGCGCGATCACCATGAGCTACTCCTTGTCTATGGTATGTACAGTAAGACCGGTGACATTGTTATGCTGACGAATCAGATCCCTACCTTTTATCAGCTTCTGGACCGATGCGACCAAGTGCTCGATCAGGATTCCGGGCTTATGGGTGTCGTGGACTTCTACACCTCAAGATCTCAGGATTCGAAGGAACGAGTACGTGCGAGTTCCTCAAACTTCAAATGCTCTGCCCAATCTTCGTCTCTCGCACTTGCCTCACACTCGTCCAAATCGGGCTCAGCTGACGTCAGGCGATCGGTACCCAAAGCAAAAACATGTCCTTTTTCCAGAAATGGTTCTGGGAAGTCTGGTTTGAGATGGACAGCGTCCACCTTCACGCATCCCGACGAGGTGAGCAAAGTGCTCGATATCCAGCTAACAGTAGACTACCTGGAATACAAAATGGGGACTATCAAGACATACAATGGCCGAAACAACTTTCTCAACACCTACTTTATCTCCATCCCATATTACGTATTCCTCGGATGCTCGCGTCGCCGAGACGTCTCTACCAATACAAAAGCGTTTCACGAGGACGCAGGAAGTAGCGTTGGGATCAACCAAGGAGGACTGTTAACACCGGTCTCGCCATTCATGAAGGTCGAGAACCCTTCCCATACTGCCGAAGCGCCAGAGTTCTTCTCCTTGGGACCCAGTATGCTAGAGAGCAAGGGTCTAGAGCAGACCATAGTAGACATGGGCGCACCTCTCAGTCCTTTCCACTACCAACTCCGAAAGGTGAGTCTTGCCATCGTAACTGCTGAGCTAATGCCAGAACTGGCGAGTCCCGTATCTAGAATCCAAAGTCCACGAGCAGTTTAGGACGCACATTTATGGATGGGTAAGTTGCTCGACATGTTTTTCGAAATACAGGGCTAATCGGCAGGTATGGGAAGACCCCAAAGTCGACGTCGAACGGCTCGGCATCAACTCTGAAGACAGCGTGCTGGCAATCACCAGTGCCGGAGATAATGTCTTGCATTACGCCCTCGCCGCTCGATGTAAAGCCATTCACGCGGTCGATATGAATCCGTGCCAGGGTCATATCTTGGAGTTGAAGCTCGCAGCGATCCACGCATTGGAATATGCCGATTTCTGGCTTATTTTCGGTCAAGGTCGGCATCCGGATTTCGAAAAGATCTTGACTACCAAACTCTCTCCATACCTTTCATCGTAAGCTCTACAGCTCGCTTCAGCTGTCAATTGCTGACAATCAAGACATTCCTACGCTTACTGGAAAACCCATGCGAATCAATTCAGTCGCAACTTTTATTATCGAGGCTACTCGGGTTGGGCATTACGAGTCAGTCAAGTCGCATTCGCGCTTGCTGCAGTCAGGGGCAATGTCAAGAAGCTATGCCAGGCAACGTCAGTGAAGGAGCAAGAGATAATCTGGAGGAAAAAGCTACGCCCGGTTCTGCTAAACAAGATCTTGATGAAAGGTTTCCTTGGTAACCCGTGAGTACCCATTTTCGCTCTCCGTGCGAACAAATCTGATAGCATAGGATCTTCAACTGGCATGCCCTTGGTGTTCCTCAGAATCAGATGAATTGCTTTCTCAAAGATGGGACTATCGAAGACTTTGTCAAAGCGACTTTTGACCCCATCCCAAGCTTGGCGACGCTCAAGGTGAGTGTCGGTCCCCTACGCAGGCTCTTCCGGGGTGACTACGATATGCCGCTGACAATCAGGACGACAACTACTTTTACTACTTGTGCCTGACCGGCCGATATTCTCGATCCTCTTGCCCTTCTTACCTGAAGCCGGAAGGATTCAAAGCTCTAAAGTCGGCTGGACGTACCAATACTTTCAAACTACATACCGACACGATTCTCAAGTGAGTCATCTTCACACTCGGCTTGGTCGGTGGACGCTTACGAATAGTGTACTCTGCGGATTATCCGATGGCTCCTTGACCAAAATCATCGTGATGGATTCTATGGATTGTACGTCGTACTCTGCACGAAAGATAGTCATGCTAAGATACAGGGTTTGATCCGGTCCCAGCTTCTCAACCTCTACCCACACCCAAGAGGTCGACTGACTCAGGCAAGACCCCCGAAGCCGCTCTAGACGAGCTGAGGTCCGAGCTCGACTACGAAATCCTAGAGATGAAGCGGGTCTTGGCTCCTGGTGGGCATGTCGTATGGCGCAGTGCTGGCAAATATCCTTGGTACATCCAACGGTTCGAATTAGCTGGCTTTGAGGTCGAGGCGGTGGATATCAGGGAGGAGGGAAAGGCTATTGATCGAGTCAACTTTTACGCCTCTCTCTATCGGGCCAAGAAGATCGCTTGATCATGGAGTGATCTAGCTATGAGGTTGGCGACAATGTGTGAGCCTTTGACGACGAATATGTATGCATGTGTTGATTCTCTACGTGATTGCCTTCTACCGTCTTGTCTCTCTGTAACACCCTATTTGGACGCCTTGAAGTCTCGTCCAATCCGCTCCGTCTCCGATACAACGTAGTCTTCGTAGAATCGAGAAACATCAGTATGCTTGGGCTTCCAACCCAAAGCTTCGGCATTGGCGCTGATACCTCGACTGTTGGTGCCCGAGTAATATTTGGTGCCTCCAATCTTTTCGATAGCACCGTAATATTCCGTCAATTCGTCCTCGGTGAAGCTGTCGGGCTCTGACGACTCGGTCCACCCATTCTTGTGCATTGTCTTGGCAATGTATTTTGTTGATTCCAGCAGCTGATACTCTCCAGCGACGGCGAGGTAATTTCCATCGTATCCGTGAGGACCAGACTTCAATGCGGTCTCGTAAACCAAGTCGAAATGGCTGGCGAGATCTTCAATGTGTACGTGAGCCCAGACATTGAGTCCTGACTGTAAGCATCGTCACACTATATGGACTTACCTTTACCAACCATACCGGCCCTCTTCCTATCCATGCTCGATTCGACCTGCTGAGGGATCTGCTTGGAATGTTTCCCGCTCAATCCAATATCGTATACCCCACCCTTTCCCTCGGACCAGATAGTTCCTGGGAAAATCAAGTAACTCTCGCACCAGCCCTTCTTGTCGGCTTCGTAGATGGATAGATCGATCTTGCGGTGGAATGCAGCTTCAGTTAGGTCGTTTACGTTGACTACGTGAGGAGGTTTTGGGGATCCGTCGGTGTAGATCTATGGGTCAGCTTGATATTGGAGTCAAAGAGGTGGACTTACGGTTTCAGACTTGTATTCTCCACGAGCATTATCCGCGAGAGTTCCAGTACCAGAAACATGGATGAATGTAGTTTTCTTTCCGTCCTTCTTTCTCTTTTCCATACCCTTTAAAAGGGCATTGACCAAGTCGGGGTTATCAGAGTCACCAGCTTCGATAGTAATGTCGTGTTCGATCACAGTCTTGGTGAGTAGGTCATGGTCTTCGAATGAACCCGATAGAGGCTCGACCGTAGTATCGGCATTGGAGAGACCCTTGATGAGGTCGAATTTGCCTTTACTCCTGCACAAGACAGTGATTTTTTTGGGTTTCGAAGGACCGCTGAGGAGCTGGTTGAGGTAGCATCCGCCGACATAGCCGGTAGCGCCGAGCAGGAAGATAGTTGGGTTTGCGGGAGGGGACATTGTGAGGTGTTGGTGTGAATGGTACAATGCTTGTGGTGTTTATGGTTGATAAGAGGGGACACTACTCTAGGCTGACGTATAAATTAGGAAGCTATGACGCAAGAGTGGAGGCAGCTGACTCATGATGAACGCGAAGGTCGGGCCGAGTCACTTCTTGTACCTCAGCTCGCATACTTGGGACATGAACCACCTCTTGCAATACATGCGGTCAACAGCAACTGGACAGGGGTCAGCAAAGGTGGCGGTAATGCTTCCAATATTGATGCATCACACCTCTCCTATTCAATCGGTATAGGGTGTTCCCGGGCAAACGGGCGCTGAACAACATGATGGGGTCAGGGGATGAAGCCATCGCCTTTGGTGAAGCAATGTGACGACCTCTCGTGGCTCTTGGCCTGAGGCAGGGTATGGAACGGTAGACTACTCCTTCTGTCATGAGTCCGCGATGGATTTGCCGCTGTTCCGCGGGGGTCGGTCAGGTGACTAGGTTTTTGGGCTTTTCCACATTGTATATAAATCCCTGTAGTATTTGTAGGTCAGATCACGCCTGGATGGCTCCTACATTGCCGAAGCACCTTGCCAATCTCTGTACAGTATGCATGCAATATTTGCTCGCAAAAGAGAGGTGATAGCCCGCCCCGCCACTAGCCTAAATTATTCCCGCGGGGTAAGGGTATGTAGACCCCGGATCTGCCGATCATCTAATGTCACCATCACCATTTCACCTTTTTCTACATACCTCCCGTCTTAGTCGAGCTAGAACACTCAACGAACATCGACAGAGCTCGTAAGGAGCTACCCTATTTATCGCGCTACATATAAGAAGCATGACCGCCCGCCTACACGAATTGTTGAACCTTTTGTGAGATTATGTCGTCTTCGACCTCTTCGTCGCCCTCTTCCACATCGTCCTCCCCGACTCACACTCCTACTTCAGGGGTGACGATACCCACCACGACTGTCGTAGGCATTGGTGCTGGATTTGTCGCGTTTGCTTTGAGCATTCTCTCGGTGCTCCTGCTCATTCGATTCATCCGTCTAGCCCTCAACGCGAGAAGAGAAAATATCCCAGTCCGTCAAGCATGGAACGACCAAGGGGGATTCTGGGGATGGCTTCACGGAGTCGGATCGCGGAATCGAGATCAATCGATAGATAGACTGAGACGGATGGAGGAATTGGAAAGAGCTGGATTCTGGACTGGAGGGGGTGGATGGTATTCTAGTGAAATTGCCAGGATGAGATTATGGAATGAAATGAGGAGGGAGGGGTTGAAGTTGAAAGAGGATGTTGGAGAGAGGCCTGAGATCTGGGAGATTGGCTTGGGGGAGGGGAAGCCGGATATGGCTGATACGGAATGGAACGAAGAAGAGGAGGTTTTTGAGGTGTATCATGTGAGTTCATGGTTCTACACCCATCCATGGCCCTTGGAGATAGCTCCGCGGGTCACTTCTCCATCCCGAACTTGTAGCCGATTCTAGTCAGACACGCGGAGGCGATGAGGGATGACTGACCAGGCAGCCTCTATCCATCGGTCCAACGCGGATTCCAACGAGCAGTACTCCCTCAGAACCAATCATCCGCTTATCCCTCCTCATTGCACTGCCTACTCCCGAGGTCAAGAAAGTCAAGAGCAATCTGCTTGGCTCTGACGAATTTGCCGATCTGCCAGACATGGTCATAGGCTCAACGTACTTTACCCCTACCACAAACTCGAGCCCAACCGGAAGCGACCCCCGGTCACCGACGACGATACCGAGCGGAGAAAAGGGCGATCTCAAAGGCGAGGTGGAAGTTGCGCATCTGGAATATGGCATTGCCCCCACCCGGGGGTCGCGGAAGGCAACTTGGATAAAGAGAGGGGATAAGTGGGTTATTGAGGGATTGGGGGATTGTATGAGTACGGGTATTTCTGGGAATTGAGGGTTTGTTTCTCTCTTGTCCGAGCATATTTGAGGGATGTGGGAATATAATCAGTTTGCTCAGCTTTAATTGTAACAGATTTGTTGAGAGTGTTGATATGCATAACGACACGATGGGATGAGTGGTAGTGCTAGTGGTGATGTACATTATGTATCAAACAGTCTGTCCGTTGTATCACCTCCCAGTTCAAGGAATGGTCCTTACCCAAGTCCAAAAGGTTTGAGGGTTATCGCCACCACCCAGCGACCCTAGTCTTGATACCATCCCAATTATCGACCGCTGGCCTGACATCGAGATGGAAAGCCATGTTGAGCTTGTTTTTTGGATCGGGTCGGCCGGTATAGAAATCGATAACATATCGGACATTCGTTCCACATCGATCTATTAGCCAATCGTGTCGGTCAAACGGTGGTGTGTATCTGTTCGTCAGCCTTCACCTTCCATACGGCATACAGCTAGTGACTCACCCTAAAGCAGTCATGATCCATGCCTTTGGTGTCCTGTCTTTTGGTCTTCCCACGAAACTGACCAGCCTCGGTCCACCACACCTATCCGCTCCAAGACCCGCTTCCCACATCAAGACCTGCTCCCATGCTTTTTCGTTGACGGCATTGTGAATCGGTACGATCGTCCTCATATCCCTTGCTTGGGGTTTATGGTTCTTCCTCATCATCGCATTGAAAAATTGCTGTTCGGATGGATAGACCCATTTCCCATTCTCGTCCTGATGACCTCCATCATTTGAGGAGTAGGTCGTACCGTTCGAGTTGGCCGGTAGGGACGGTTCAGGTGAAGGTTGGTTGGGGGAAGAGGATGATCGTGGGATTGAAGAGATGACTCTTTCGTTGGACAGGCGAGAGAGAAGTCCTGGGCGCGATGAAGACGCTTCGGCATTTGCAGGAGCTTCGGGCGTCAGGGGGTGAGGTGCAGCGTTGTTAGCGGCTAGCCAAGCAGATCGGGTGGTATGGTCAACTGGACATTGATCGGCTGAGCCAGCGGGGACCGGATGCTGTGGCGGTAAAGTCGACGAAGACGCCTCTACGTTCCGCTCGACTACTGGTGCGCTAGGTGTACTGGGAGTGAATGGCCACATTGCTGGATAAGCTGTCGATATGAGCACTTTTGGACCAAGAGATGCCTTGAAATCTCGACTCAGGCACAGGTAGAATATTGCCACGTCATGAGCCACGTTCCCGTTACTAACCTTAATTGCCAAGGGATAGCAAGCGCAGTAATTGATGGCTGGACCTTTGACGTCACCTGTACTGTGATCCAAGAGCGGTCAGATCCTGGCAAGGGGGTCAGTCACCGTCATGCTTAGCTGCACTTGCTGACAAAGGGCTGGACTGCGTTTCCTGATGGTGACGATCAAATGAGCCAGGAAAAGAAGCAGAAAGGTACGAGACTACTCATGACGTCGCGTCGTCGTCATGGCAATCAATAGCTTCTATAACTACCAACCCATTCATCCCTCGTCTTCTCTTCTCTCTATTATACTCATTACACTTCCATTACACTACAAACATCAACTAAAACAACAACAATGTCTACTCGAGCACACTACCCATCGTAAGTCTCTCCTTCCCATCGACTGCCTGGCCGCTGACTATCAGTGGTGAACCAGGAACTACCGGCCGAGAGCCATTCGAGGAGGGCCGATCTTCCGAGCCTGGACAGTACGACGGTCTCAGTGGTCAGGAGGGTATGGGTGGAGCTGGTGGTCTAGCTACCGATGCTCATGACGGTACCATCGCCAGGGATACTGGTGTCAGGGACGGTGAGGTCGTCGGTCTCGGTGGACCCAAGGACGTTAGTCTGTTCATTACATTAATGCTTGCATATGCTGATGAATTAGTCTGGTTTCTCTTCCTCCAACCAGACTGGTTCCGACACTGTCGGATCTGGACCCGGTGCTGGACTCGGTGATGGTGCTGCTGGTGCCGGTCTCGGAGCTGGATCTGCCCAGAACCAGAACTTTGGTGCTGAACACTCTTCCGTATGTCCCTCCTCTCCTTGAAGGTTGTTTGTCAACTTACGTCAGGTCACCCACGGAGACTCTTACGGCTCGCGAGGCTCTGGTATCGACAGGACCGGTAACCTCGACCAAGATGCATACAAATACGAGTCTTCCGGCGCTGATGGACCCACTACCGGTGGTGCTGCCAACACCGACATGTTCGACACCGACCGATCCGGAGCTACTGGCAACTCGTATGGTGCTACCGATAGCTACCCCGATCTAGAAGAGACCAAGAGCAGGAAGGGAACCGGTGGTATTGGTGGTATCGTTAGTCAATCCTTTATGTGTGAGATGCTTCTCGCTGACTCGCAGCTCGGTACATCCGACAAGGATTTCACTGCCAACCCAAGCCGAACCGGCAAGGGCGCTTACAACGATGACGATGCTCACTTCAAGACCAACACCGATGGTCCCAGTGGACACACTGCCTTGACCGGTCGAGAGGGTACCACTGACAAGAACCCCGTCGCTCAGGCTGAAGGTCAGACTGGTCACGGCGAGAAGAAGGGTTTGATGGAGAAGGTCAAGGAGGCTTTCCATTAGTTTCTGAGAAGATGTAGTAGAAGTCAAGCAGAATTATCAATATCGGACCTAGTCCATGATGTATCCTTAGTCTATCCGTCTGTGTGGGAAAGTCCTGTTCCCCCTTTGGAGTAAGGCTCGCCTGGCCAGTTCTAGGTCTGGCCAACAGGCACACTACGCGTGTGCATTCTCCTCAGGCCCGGCCCAGCTGCTGCAGTGCGTTTTGAAGCTGGTCGAGTGGCAAACTGCTGCGAGAAACGTGACGTCAGGGGATAGTTGATTCCAGCGAATTGTGGAGCAGATTAGATCCCTTCTCCCTCCCGGATTCCAGCGGCTCACGCTCGTAGCCGCGTCCTGAATTCCTCATCTTTCGCCCCCTCCCTTCTCCCCAAACCTCACCAAGAGGAACATGTAGTATTTGCGTCCTCGAGTCTTGGTGTGTAGGCACAATACTATACACTTGTACACTCTATTGCCGAGCTGGCGTGGCAACACATAAGAATGTTGGATCACGTCAGCAACATCGCCCTGAACAGAACAACACCATTCAATATCCATACACCTCATGGATTCATCACGATTACCTTGTACACAGTACCGTCTACCTCTACCGATACATTATCCACCTTTAGCGCTCACAATTCGGCATCCAAAGGGAAAACATCGGCACGACCCCCTCCACCAAAGCAAAAACACTTTCAAGTGTTGGTCGGGCTAGATGCTCACATGAAGTGAAAAGCTTCTACAGTCTTTGGGTCCAGACTATACCAACTCCGTCGGACCAATATCATGTCGTCGAGTCGCCCTGATCAGTCTTCGAATCCGATGTCACCTCCAAAGGCAAGACCTGGTCAATCGGTAAAGATGCCTCCTGATGCTCAAATGCAACACGATGATGGGTCAAAGGCACGTAAATTCTCGGCACATGATGACTTGCTTACATCCAGGTACAATATCAGCAGCCCCAGGCTCAAGCCCATATTCAACCTCAACTTCAGCCTCAAGCTCAAGCTCAACCCGGAATGCCCGAATCACCTTATCCATATTATACTCCAAGAGAAGGAGAAGTGATTTGGCCACCGGGTCCATTCGATGCTTCGCAACAACCGTATATGGGAGCTGGTCCCTCTAGAATACCTTATGATCCAGGCGCATTCCCCTTTGGTACCCAAGGTCAAACTTCACAGTACCCGACATTGGACCGAGCGTTTGATTCTGGAAATTATCATGGCATGACTTCGCCTCCCTCGACAAACACAGACCCCTCGACGAATCTCATGACTCCCAATTATCCCTTGTCCAATTCCAATACCAGTCAACAGCCTTTGCGGTCCAACGATGGTTTCGCCGGAATGTCGAATGTCGGTAGTTCGAGTCAGAATCAACAATATCAATCAAATCAACATCCCCAATATCCGTACAATCCACCCGATACCCAACCGATACAGGGTGAATCGTGGCATGGTCGTCGCCACTCCAGCGGGCTAAACAAGACATCAGGCCAGTGGGATGTCCCGGACTACGGAAGCGTGAGAGGTCATCCTGGACTGGATTTCAGGCCATTCATACCGGTAAGCCCGGTGTAGTTGTGCACTCTCAGCTAGATTTCGCTGACCCCTGTAGCCCAACTTTGATCCAAACCTCTACAATATCCCCCCGCCATCATCCTCCGGACTCGTACCTGATCGGCCGCAGGTTGCAACCCGGTTCTCTGACCCCTCCACATCCCTCTCTGATCAGTCGGTCACTTCGCCGCCAGAGGAGGGTAATGGAGAAAGAGCGAGACGCAAAACGAGTCACGATATTGAAGGGGATGATGAAGAGGAATGGAAGCATCTCTCGGAAGCCGATCGAGCAATCGCCAAAGCCAACAAGCGTCGAGGTCAAAACAAGATTGCACAACGGGCATTCAGGGCTAGGACGCGGATGAACAAAGCTCAAGTAGGTTACACTGCCAGGACTGGATGCTGATATGATAGACGACGACAGATCTCGCTCATCTTACTGAATTGAATCAAGCACAGGCCAAGAGATTGGACGAAATGACTGCACTTGTCGCTACGTTGCAGAAGGAGAATCTGGAACTGAGAATGGCGGCAATGAGCGGCCAACCTCCACCTCCTAGACCACCACCGGAACCTTCAGCGCCTACACGTCAAGCGGATCCTCCTGGCGACATTGTCGCAAGGGATTTCCAGCACGAGTCTGCGGACGAACACGTATCGACGCCAGCGAGCAAGAAACGGAATTCGCGGCAAACCAAAAACGAACCTGGTTCTGGTCCGCCCAAGACCGGATAGACATCTTGCACGTATGGTAGATGATGCATCCCACCACGCGATCTGAGCTCGCAGTTCACGCAATGATAAGATATCATGAGACGCGATGTCTCACTGATAACAAGTTGGATCTCAGACCTGGATACCAAGACCAGACGACTCCGAGACATATTGTCTCGAGTCCGCTCACCCACTCTGATAATTCTATCTCTCATCCAGACCGACCAGTTTACCCGTTACTCACTTTTAATTCGATACCAGGATGAGTATATACACCAGAGGATTTGGTGCGGACCACGAGGGATCGGATGCCGACCACGCCTTGACTGCCGAAGAGCAGTATGAACACATCGCCTCTATACTATCGATCGTCATCACGGGCCTCACAGTTATAGGGGCCATTTGGATCGTAACTCGGACTGCCAAAGTCCTTATCGCTTGTCGAAAGAAACGAAAGCAGACACTGCCTTCAAGGCGATCAACGGAGGATACAGACGAGGAAGTAGGAGGTGCAAAGCGGACGAGGGGGTTGCTGTTGATCGGGCTTCTAGTGGCGGATGTGTGGGTAGGGATCAGTTGGTTAGCCCCTGCAGTCATGGGACTACGGGATCAGCCATTGAGGGGAAATCAATGTCAAGCTCCAGGGTTCACACTGGCAACAGCTCTATGGTGGCAATATGGTTTCTCGATCGCTATTGCCATGTCGACTTTCTTTGCTGTTCGACATCCGCTATCGACCATCAAGCGATTACAAGAACAATACGTCAAGGCGATCATTTGTCTGGTAGTTGTCACTGGTCTATTACAAGCTCTACTCTGGGACCGGCTTCATGGATATACCGACTGGGGACAATTCTGTTATTACGGTTCACCTCGATCTCGAATCTCGGAAATCATGCAATTCCTACCTCGACTCCTGTCGTCATTTGTTATTGCAATCATTTACGCCTTTTTGATCCGATTCCTATGTCGACCCGATCTCGCCGCTCCGTACTCGGCTCCATTACCGGCTCAGAATCCATCTGCGATTACTTTATGTGAGGAATCAAATGGCAAGGCCATACCACCATGGGAAAAGATGGTTTTGCCCGACTACTCGAAACTGTTGGATGATCAAGGCAAGATGGAGAAACTTACTGGATCACCGAAATTACGTGGGCTGGCCATGTCGAGACATCTTAGGTCGTTTAGTAATGGTTCAGCATTGACTATTCCGGATAAAGCATGGTTGAGGCACGGAAGGACAGCTAGTGCGGTATCGGAAGTGACGTTTGTGTCGGATACCACTCTTGTTCCTTCAGGATCACCATCACCTACTTCAAGCCGATATGGGGATTCACTACACCCAGACATCAGTCGTTCAAGGTCCCCATCGATTATCACTATCCTAGAACCACCCGTCAGACCAGCTTTGGCAAGATCAAGACCCTCGACCGCTCCTGCACCTCGAATCACTCCACCAGCACCCTTAATGCAAGCCACCTTGTCTCTACCGGTGACTATCGAACGAAGAATGTCGAGATCTTCAACGGTCACTGCGGGAACTGCGAATGATATCTCGTCATTCAGGGGAATGCTTTGCGATCCATCATCTTCTGCTGAAACTGGGACCATGTGCTCTAGATCCCCGTCTCCAGTGATGGACGATCAGGGTCGGATGGAAAGTATGGCTAGTGTGAGGAACAGGAGGACTTGGCAGTTGTTGATGTGGTTCCCAATGACCGTAAGTCAGATGTTGTATGCTTGCAGGACCAGTAGCTGATATAGGCAGCACATCTTCTTGTTTGCCCTCACCTTGTAAGCTTTCCGGAGCCGGAGAAGTCTGGTCAATAAGCTGATGAGCAGATTCCGCTTGATCTGGTTCGCCGTCCGGACCTCTGCTGTCGAGATGGACAATACATGTCGAGGAATGGATATCCTAACTCTGGTAATCGTCATGGGTCAAGGCGTAGCGGATATCGTCGTGTTCGGTAAGTCTCCCAATCTAGCAGCAGTCTTGGCCCATGCTAACTTTCAGGCTTTATCGAGAACCAGTATGTTCTGTCTGATTGACTTTCCGGATTAGTAGCTGATCAAATAGTACCCGCTCGGCATATAGGCGTCAGGTCGAGAGCTGGATGCCGAAATCAAACTCATCAGCTTGAGGGCCATCCTCGTCCGTGACTGGACCGCGGTCACCAAAAATCAAATTCGTTCCTGCCGAACGTTTGATCAGCCCGTCTGAGTAGTTGTAAAACGTCCGTAGAGAACTATACTGGCCAAATGAATTTGTTGTACAATAAAAATGATGTTCAGCCAATTAATCAACAGACTTGACTTTCCCCTTCGCCCAGATATCCTAAGATGACCTGATAATGAGAGATTTGTGAGCAGGGTTCGTATGGCGCTCGCTCATCCTGTCTAGACATTCCGAGCTGGACCGGTGATAGTATAGGAAGTTGAAAAGTGCCATTGTCACGTCGAGTCAATCAACAGATTAGGGGTCGTTCAACATGGGTGACACTCAGCAGCGATCTCATGCTCGAGTCCATACCGAACTTTCCACACCATAATCAGGTCCCGATCAGAGCATCTGACCGACGCCTCGTCGCGGAGCAGCGCCACGGCACGGATTGCTGATGCCATCTTTGCCAAATGCCGTCTAGCAGTCTTTCCAACGGACGGTGTCTGAACGCAACGATCAAAGAGGTGGCATGATGATAACAGCTTATAAAGCAAGCCTATTTGCCTTGCGGCCGCTTAGTAATCATCCAATTCCCACAAATCAAAAGAGCCGAAATTGAAATACCACCTGGACTGGAAGCAGATCCGGAGATCACCGCTTACGCAATACAGGACCGGATGAATAACCCTTGCAAAGGGAAGAATGACGAATGCAATCAACGTCCGTAAAGGGAAAAGATGTTCAGGGCAACGAAGATCACATAATCAAAGCAATCACAAGGGTTCAGAACCAAAGACGCGAGATGGGTGGATGGAGCGGACCGCATCACACCTAAACTTGCAATGTAGATCAATCGTGTTCTGGGGTCCTTGATTCCGGCACGCCAATCGGGGGAGCAAGCATTCTCTTTTGTCCTCCGGTGTGATCACCGTGAAGCGAAATTGTGTCGAATTATACGAGCGAGGGGACAGACCTAAAGGCTCTAATGTGCGAGCGGGGAGGAGGGAGATGCATAATATTCCTGTAATGTTGATTGATCAGCATGGTATTAGGCGATGAAGCTGGTGCTCTCGTTGTTGCCTTTGCCTCGGAATTGTGATCTGCACAGCCATAGTCAGGTTTTTATGTCAATCGATGTTGTGCAGGAACGCCGAGTCGGGCACATCCATTCCTGACCGAGGTCAACCCGTTGAGCGCAAAGACATGCATACATATGATTAGAACAACAAAACTCTTGTCCAACTCTCTCTTCTTCCATCAACATCACTTGTTCGTCTGCGGCATCGGGTTTGCTCTCCTCGCAGCTCCAACGATTCCCCGACTGTTGCCGTCCCTAAGGTCCCAACGCCACTTCTTATAAACCCCTAGATTGACGGCACGGCGTCGTCGGTTCTACCCTCTTCTATCCCATCCATCCAGTTCATATAAACCCTTTCCGGGATCGTGCTCAAGCCCTGTGGGACCTGGGAACTGTTTACACTTAGATTCCCGCTACGAAACGGTATTGTGGATCAGACCACTCCACCTTTCTTTTCCGCTGTTACCATCTACCATCCATATAATTTCTGCTATCCTTGTATAATAATACTAGACGTGTCAGCGGGAACCGACACTAGATCCGGCCCGAAAACGAAATAGACGAGTAGTAGACTGGAATTTGTTGGAAAAAAAGGAAAGTTCCCGAAAGAGAGGCACAAGAGCCAAGGTGAAAATACCAAGGGGATTCAACAAAGTCAAGACAATCCGCTCCACCTACACCCAAATCCGATTTACCCCCATTCAACACACCTTAGTCAACTCTTGCCGAATCAGCCGAGATCGTCAATTACTGTAATCCGGCCGCGTGTTACAAAGTTTCGGTCTTGTGTCGTGCATAGGATCGACGGGCGATCACTCCCATCACTTTGTAACAATCGTCAACTTGTAGGACTTTAATTTAACTTTCCACTCCATCCCGGTATTCGACATTGTTCGTTCGTTCCCATAGACTGTTATATAGAGGATTAGAAGGAAGCCGGCATCGACTGTGGATCAAACGCCTCTCCATCATTGAGAGGAGATAGAATATTCAAGATAGGTTCTACCATCTTTGACAAGGTAGTGGATTGGAATTACGAACCCGTAAGTCTCATTCTGTCACTCCCGTGTGTGTGTATGTGTGGCGTGGGACCGGATCAAAAGGAGGGGCCGAAAGGAGGTTTGATGGAAGGCAAAGGACATTCGCACGCGTTTGAGGTTGAAACATCATCACCCCTTCATTCCACTCCACCCTATGGATGGTCTGCGCCATCCGAAGCACGACACGCTCTGCGCCCCCGCCCCACTCTTCCCTGTTGATACATGCAGAGACGGAGAATTATAGCTGATCACATGAATATCCCCCTCGAAACCTTCACTTAATGGCGATCATCCTTCTATCCGACTCCTTTATCCCCATACAATATACCCCTCGACGATCAATCACACGCTTCGGATGATCATCCGACACGTCTATATAATGTAATCCGACCACATCACATCACATCCGCGCCCACAACTCGCTATCATGGTATACGACATGCTCTACCCTCCTCCACTATACTACAACTTTGACTCGCAGGTTTGTAAAACCTCGCATACACCCGGCAACTACGGCCAATCACCTATAAAACCAGCTACGCCTATTATGAAAGTTGAAGTCGACGGTCCCAATGAAATCGCAGAGCGCTCCGACTCGATGCAACCGCCAACCAGCACCACGTCGCAAAAGCCAAAAGTGACCTCGCCCACTTCTACCCTGGCTCCCACTCGAAAGTCTTCTGATGGAGGCGTCAAGAGAAGACAAAGTCGGTTCGACCCAATGGGCAGTGATGCCGAGGACGAGGGATATGGAGAGTACAGGCACACGTTCAGAAAAATGAATGATGAGGATAAGAGAGGAGATAATTTCACTCTTCCGGGCATCAAGAGCTTGTTGAATCCCTCAAATGGTGAGCAGTCTATCGTATTCATGAGCTCATGGTCAGATCGAGAACCGACTGGATCATCATCCGCATCCGTATCCAGCCATCAAACATCCCTTCCATCACTCGCATCAAACTCGCCAGGCGGGTCGCCTTCGACCATCAGATCATCACGGTACTCGTCCATGGCCTCTGGTTCGTCAATGGGAGATGCCCATCAAGGATGGTGGAATCCCAAATTCGAGCGTCCGCCTTCGACTACACAGCTACCTGCTTCGCGAGCCTCCCCGATCCTGCACAATTTACAAATTGACGATCACGACGCCAAACGTCGCAGATCCGACCAATCACCCATCGTCCGCGATCGTGATGAACAGAATAGGCTGAGGTGGATGGCCCAATCTCGAAATGCTTCTTACCCAATTGCCAACAACAGCGGATCGTCATCTCAGAACGATTCTCGCATGATGCACCCACCACCCTCTGCGCCTAATGCCAGAGGCTCTATATCCCATCACGACTCGTTTCCATTCGACAGACGACCCTCCGCTGCGAATCGTACATTATCGCTCGTTTCTGGACCACTGAGTCGATCGTTTGCGGAAATGAGTGCGACAGAGAGGGACAAGGAACGGGAGAGGCAGGGCTCGATGTCGGGTTCGAATGAGATGCCACCGCCTTACGGTGCGCCTGTCCCAGACCGGCGCGGATCGGCCATGTCGATTGCCGATATTCAAAACCAACGAGCCCACACAGCGACACCGCCCGACAGGTTTCGTGCTCAGACCAATCCATCCGGATCTCATTCACCACATCTTCAACATTCGCGCTCGAGTCTCTCGGAACTGATCAAGGCTCAGTCGGGGGATGGAGCTCCCCCAACAGCGAATCGCTTCGAAACCCATCCACTTGAAAAGTCATCCCTCTCCGAACCTGGTTCCACGG
>Ga0308160_10001979_pt1 | contig 26496 bp, 23 predicted proteins | sample PhyFR1_FD_201036 | JGI IMG/M metagenome (GOLD analysis project Ga0308160, IMG submission 201036) | Phyllosphere microbial communities from UC Gill Tract Community Farm, Albany, California, United States - DLSLF.R1 | ecosystem: Host-associated > Plants > Phyllosphere > Unclassified | place: USA... | reverse complement strand
ATCTCGGGTGCCTCCAGGGTGCCCCATTGTGCCAGGCGTCCTTCGCCAATATCGTAACTAACCAACGAGATCGGCAAGGTGGCAACCCCAACCCCGGCCCGCACGGCGTCGCGTACCATGACCAGCGAAGACAGGCGCAGCACGGGGTCGACCGCGATGCCCACATCGTCTTCCTTCAAGGTCCATGACGTAGCACTTGCGGCACCGCGCACCACGGCCGGAACCGGCACGCCGTCCTGCGGCCGCGCCAGCGTGGGCGGGGCGACCACCACCAACCGGTCGCGCAGGAAGATGCGGCCGACCAGGTTCGCATCCGGCGCCGGGTTCACGCGGATCGCCAGGTCGTAGCCTTCCTCGACCATGTCCACCGGCCGGTCCTCGGTCGTCACTTCCAGCCGCACTTCCGGATAGGCGAGGGCAAACGATGCCGCCAGCTTGCCCATCGCGGTCTGCGAAAACAGCAGCGGCGCGCTGATGCGCAGCCTGCCGCGCGGCGCGGCGCCGCCCGAGGCCACGTCCGCCGCCGCCTCGTCGATCTCGCTCAGCAGGGCGCCGGTGCGCTCGTACAACGCTTGTCCTTCCTGCGTCAGCTTCAGCACGCGCGCGCCGCGTTCCAGCAGGCGCACGCCCAGACTGCTCTCCAGTTCGGCAACGCGGCGCGAGAGCGTGGCTTTCGGCCGGCCGCTGGCACGCGCGGCACGGCCAAAGCCGCCATGGCGGGCAACAAGGTTGAAATCGGCAAGAGCGAGCAAATCCATAGGTGTTCCATTGGCGAGACGGTATGTCCAATTCTAACGACTATCGCATCGCCTGTGGGACATCTACCATGCAAAGCGTCAACCGACACTTTCAACCCACCCAAAGGAGTTCACATCATGACCATTCTCGTAACCGGCGCCACCGGCAATGTCGGCCGCAACGTTGTCGACCAACTCGTCGGGCGCGGCGCCAGCGTGCGCGCCCTGGTGCGCAACCCCGCCAAGGCTGACTTCCCAGCCGGTGTCGACGTCGTCCAGGGCGACCTGCTCGACGTCGATTCGCTGCGCAGCGCCTTCCAGGGCGTGTCGACCCTGTTCCTGCTGAACGCCGTCGTGCCCGACGAATTCACCCAGGCGCTGATCGCCCTGAACCTGGCGCGCGCAGCCGGCGTCCAGCACGTGGTCTACCTGTCGGTGATCCACAGCGACGTCTACCTGAACGTGCCTCATTTCGCCGGCAAATACGGTGTCGAACGCATGATCGAGGCACTGGGCTTCTCGGCCACCATCCTGCGTCCGGCCTACTTCATCGACAACGACCTCACCGTCAAGGACGTGGTGCGCAACTACGGCGTGTATCCGATGCCGATCGGTTCGAAAGGATTGGGGATGATCGACGTGCGCGACATCGGCGAGATCGCCGCCATCGAACTGCTGCGCCGCGACAGTGCCGCCGGTCCGCTGCCGATCGAGCGCATCAACCTGGTCGGCCCCGACACCCTGACCGGCGCAGGCATCGCCGCCATCTGGACCGACGTGCTGCAACGCCCGGTCGCCTACGGCGGCGACGACACCGCCGCGTTCGAGCAGAACCTGCGCGGGTTCATGCCGCCCTGGATGGCCTACGACATGCGCTTGATGGCCGAGCGCTTCCAGAGCGACGGCATGGTGCCGGAAACCGGCGACGTCGAACGCCTCACCACGCTGTTGAAACGGCCGCTGCGCTCCTACCGCGACTTCGCGGCCCGCGTCGCCGCCTCCGCCTGATCACCGTTCAATACAAAGGAGCCCATCATGATCTATTCGACTGCCACCGTTCCGGTCAATCCGGAGGGCGAGACCCCACTGACCCGTGCCCAGGCCTGGGCCGGCCTGGTGCTGAAGGCGCGCGACGCCAGGCTGTTCCTGCCGCCCGGCCTGTGCACGCGCTGCGAGGTCGTGAAAGAGGGCATGGACCACATCGTGCGCGAGGCCACCATCGGCGGCAAGGCGCTCAGCGAGCTCATCGCCTTCGAGCACGAGGCGAAGGTCTCCTTCTTCCAGGCGGGCGGCCCGCGCGAAGGCGTGATCGTCAACGAGCTGTTCGAGGATGCCGAGGGCGCGCTGCAGCTGCGGTTCTACTGCTATCTCGGCCTGCGCGGCAAAGCCCCGGGCAGCCTTGAGGAACAGGCGGAACAGGCGATGATGGACAGCGGCCAGGGCTACCGGGCCGCGCTGCGGTCGACCCTGAAGCGTACCCGCGAACTGCTGGCGGCAGGCCGCCTGTGAGGCTCATGCCAGGAACCACTCCCGGCTCGCCTCATCGGCCGGAAAAAACGATTCCAGCCGCAGCTCGTGCACCGTCACATCGTGCGGCGTGCCGAGCGTGGTAATCGTGGTGAACAGGTTCAGCGCCACCCCATCCTTGCGCAGCTGCATCGGCAAGAAGGGCAGGGCAGCGCGCTCCAGGTTCGGCTGGCGCGCCGCCCCGGCGATGCCGGGCAGGGCCATCAACTCGTCCAGCAGCCGCGTCGCTTCGCTGCCGGGACCATCGCCCATCGCCTCGCGCTGCACCCATTGCAGCAGGCCGCTCGCCACATCTTCCCAGTTCGCCAACCAGGGCCGCACGCCGTCCGGATCGAGCATCAGCTTCAGCACGTTCACCGAACCGTCGCGCGGGATGGCGGCGTCGGCCGGCATGCCGAGCAGCCAGCGCATCAGGCGTGCGGCCGGCGCGTTGTGCATCACCAGTTTCCACAGGCGGTCGACCACCAGCGCCGGGTAGGGCGCCTGCTGGGCCAGCATGAAGTCGAGCGCCTGCATCACCGCGCCCATCTCGGGGTCGGACAGCGAACGTTCGCGGTAGGCCGGCGCAAAGCCGGCCGCGAGCAGCATGGCGTTGCGCTGGCGCAGCGGGATGTCGAGCACGATGCCGAGTTTCACGATCAGGTCCCTCCCAGGCTGCGCGCGGCCGGTCTCGAGAAAACTGAGGTGGCGCTGCGAGATGCCGGAGTCGAGCGACAGGCGCAGCTGGCTCAGGCCGCGCTTGCCGCGCCAGTAGCGCAAGGCGGCGGCGAAGTCGCTGAAATAGCTGCTGGCCGTACCGGCATCCGCCGCGCTCGTGTCCATCAGGCCTCCGTGTCTGCTGTCGCCCGATTCTGCGCCATCGCGTCCGCGAACTCAAGCAGGTCGCGGTTCACCTCGGCCTGGTGCGTGATGAACATGCCGTGCGGCGCGCCTTCGTACACCTTCAGCCGCGCATCCGGCAGCAGGCGCACCGTGGCGCGCGCCGTCAGGTCCAAGGGCGCGCTGGTATCCTGGCCGCCGGCAATCACCAGCACCGGCACATCGACGTCGCCCAGCTCGGCCCGGAAATCGCTCTGCACCAGCGCCCGATTGCATTCGACCAGCGCCTGCAGCGAGGCGCCGAGGGCCATCTGCCTGATCCAGTCCTTGATGCCGGCGGGTGTCTGCGCATGCACGAAGGGCACCATGTTCTCGTCTATCCACTGCGGGAAGTCGCGCATCAGCCCCTCACGCCGGAAGTGCTCGAAGAAGGCGGCGTCGATGCCGTCCGGGTTGTCCGCCGTCTTCAGCACGAACGGCGTCATGGTCGCCAGCAGCACCGCGCCCGCCACGCGTGCGCTGCCATGGCGGCTGAGGTAGCGCACGATCTCGTTGCAGCCCATCGAATGGCCGACCAGGACGGCGTCGTGCAGGTCGCGCTGTTCGAGCACGGCGGCGAGGTCGTCGGCCAGGGTGTCGAAGTCGTAGCCGCCGCCGGGATCGCCCGAGCGGCCATGCCCGCGCCGGTCGAAGGCCACGGTGCGGTAACCGGCTTCGTTCAGGGCCAGCATCTGGTAACCCCAGGATTCCGAGGGCAGCGACCAGCTGGCCACGAACACGATGGGGCGGCCGCTGCCCCAGTCGCGGCAGAACAGTTCTACCCCGCCGGCTCCGCGCAGCATGTTGTTCATGGCGTTCTCCTCAAGCCGCGCTGTCGAGAAAGCCGGTAACGCTGGCCAGGCGGCCATCGCTGCCGAGCGTCGCCACGTCCATGCCGCGCACCACCTCGGCGCCGTCCGGCCCGTGCAGCGTCCAGCCGAAGCGCAGCACGTCGTGGTGGGCGTCGGGCGTGCCGTGCAGGGCAAAGCGATGATCGGGGAAATGCTGCTGGGCGGCGGCGATCAGTGCGTCGATGCCGTCGTGGCCGGCGCCGGCCATCATCGGGTCGAGGTAGTGGGCGTCGAGCGTGAACAGGCGGGCGACCCGGGCGCGGCGTGTGGGCGCATCGCGTTCGTTCCAGGCGTCGAGGTAGTGGAGGGCGAGGGTGCCGGCGGTGTCCATGATCTGTTCCATTGGAGGTGGGTGGATGACGGACCCATTCTGGCGAAGGAGACGCGGTGCGGCGATTACCTCCCAGGTAATGACAGAGATGGCGTGCGAACGAATGTGCGGCACAAAACCGAAAACCGTACAATAATGGTAACAATGCTGTTCGCACACGTTGCCGTCCAATAACCACTCCCCCATGCCGACCACATCCGCAGCCAAGGCCAATCCAGCCTATGAAGTGAAGCAGTCCCCCATCCACGGCAACGGCGTCTTCGCCAGCCGCCACATCGAGCCCGGCGAGCGCATCGTCGAATACAAGGGCGAGCGCATCAGCTGGGACGAAGCCACCGAGCGCGCCGAGAAAGCCGGCGGCCCGGTGAACCACACCTTCTATTTCAGCCTGGCCGACGGCCGCGTGATCGACGGCGGCCGGCGCGGCAACGAGGCGCGCTGGATCAACCATGCCTGCAGCCCGAACTGCGAAGCGTACGAGGAAGACGGCCGCGTCTACATCCATGCGCTGCATCCCATCGAGCCGGGGCAGGAACTGAATTACAATTACGCCCTCATCTACGACGAGCGCCACACGCCGGCCCTGAAGAAGAAGTTCGAATGCCGCTGCGGCACCCCAGGCTGCAGTGGCACCATGCTGGCGCCGAAGCGCCGACAAAAAAAGAAAACCTGAAGTCCAAGGATCGCACCCATGAAGCCCATCGTTCGCAGCCTGCTCGAAACCGACCTGTACAAATTCACCATGTGGCAGGCGCTGCTGCACCGGCATCCGAACGCCCATGGCGAATACGAATTCCGCTGCCGTAACGAGCCGGCCTATCCGCTGGCCGAGCTGAAGGAAGAAGTCGAGCGCGAGCTTGACCACCTGTGCGAGATGCTGTTCAGCGAGGACGAGATCAGCTACCTGCGCAGCCTGCGCTTCATCAAAAGCGACTTCGCCGACTTCCTCACGGTGTTCCGCTTCCAGCGCAAGTTCATCACCGTGGAAACCGACGGCCCGCACCTGCGCATCCGCGCCGTCGGCCCGGTGGTGCACGTGATGGGCTTCGAGATCTACGTGCTCTACATCGTCAACGAGCTGTACTTCCGCCGCTTCGACAAGGAACACGCGCTGCGCGAGGCGCGCGTGCGCCTGGCCGAGAAGGTCGAGCAGTTCCGCGCCTTCGAACTCGAACCTAAGCGCGCCAACAACTTCGCCTTCTTCGACTTCGGCGTGCGCCGCCGCTTCTCGGGCGAGTGGCAGGACGAAGTGGTCGAGACCCTGCAGCGCGAGCTGCCGCAGTTCTTCAAGGGCACCTCGAACGTCTACCTGGCGCGCAAGTACAACCTGGTGCCGATCGGGACCATGGCCCACGAATACATGCAGGCCTTCCAGTCCTTCGGCGTGCGCCTGCGCGATTTCCAGAAGGCGGCGCTCGAAGACTGGGTCCAGGAATACCGCGGCGACCTGGGTACGGCGCTCACCGACGTGGTTGGCATGGACGCCTTCCTGAACGACTTCGACCTCTATTTCGCCAAGCTGTTCGACGGCCTGCGCCACGACTCGGGCGACCCGATGGAGTGGGGCGAAAAGGCCCTGGCCCATTACGCCAAGCTGCGCATCGACGCGCGCACCAAGCGCCTGGTGTTTTCCGATGCGCTTACCGTGCCGAAGGCGCTGGCGCTGTACCGCCACTTCGCCGACCGCGTCATGCTCGGTTTCGGCATCGGCACCCAGCTCACCAACGACACGCCGTATCAAGCCATCAACATCGTCATGAAGCTGGTGCGCTGCAATGGCCAGCCGGTGGCCAAGCTGTCCGACACGCCGGGCAAATCGCAGTGCAACGACGAGACCTTCCTGGCCTATTTGCGCCAGGTGTTCAACCATCCGGAGCAGCGTGGAGGCCAGCCATGACGCGCGGGATGGCGAAGTTCGGACTGGTCTGCGCGGCGCTGCTGGCGCTGCCGGCCCTGGCTGCCGACGACGTCGCCGGCAGCATCGAGGGCGTCTATAAACGCCGCTTCATGAACACGATCAACGCCGGCGCCGACCGCCCGGCCGAACGCTACCTGGCCGAGGACGTGGTCGAGATCGTGCGCCAGGACGGCGACCACGTCTACCTGCGCGCCTATCTCGAATTCGCCAACGGCCATACCTGCAGCGTGTGGGGCATCGCCGGGCGCGAGGGCGAGGACTTCGTCTACCGCCAGCAGACCATGCCGGCCGCGGGCGAGGCGCCGTGCGCGCTCAAGGTCAGCGTCCAGCCCGGGAAGATCGTGCTCGACGACCGCGATGCCGCCGGCGCCGCCACCTGCCGCGCCAAGTGCGGCGCGCGCGGCACCCTCAGCGGCTACACCGTCGAGCGCAAGGCGCGCCGGCCGATCCGCTACATGAACCGCTTGCAGGAGTCGCGCCAGTACCGCGAGGCGGTGAGCGAGTTCCAGGGGATGCAGCCGCCGCGCAGCTGAACCGCGCTATCGCACGGCGCTTGGCAAAGCGTCATGATCCAGTCACATTCCGGGCTTAAGCTGCGCTGCCCGCCATGGTGGCCAAGTGGCCAGCGGGTACAACCGCTGCCCCTTGACCGCGCATGAAAAAACCAGCCGCTCCCAGCCCGTCCCGCACCAACACCATCCTGGCCATCGTCTGGCCCGTCCTTGCCCTTCTCTGCGGCGCCGCCCTCTGGGCCGCGACCATCCTGCGCGCCGACGGCGACGCCGAGCGTTCGCGCCTGCTGCTGCTGAAAGAAGCCGATACCTACGCCCAGGCCTACGAGCAGTACGTCACGCGTTCGATCGCGCAGATGGACCAGATCACCATGCAGCTCAAGCACAGCTGGGAGCATGGCCAGCGCCAGACCCTGCTGGAAGACATGCGTGCCGACGGCATGTTCACCGACCATGCCTTCGTGGCGGTCGGCATCGTCGGCCCCGACGGCAAGGTACGCTCCGGCACGCGCCGCAACGGCCTGCCCGACACCATGTTCGACGCGGCTTACTTCACCCAGCACAGGAACAGCAATTCGAGCGCGCTGCGGGTCGACATCGCCCCAAGCGCCTTCGACGCCACGCGCGAAGTGGTGCTGTTCACGCGCCGCCTCGACCGGGCCGACGACGAGTTCGACGGCATCGTGGTGATGGCGGTCGATGCCGCCTACTTCACTTCCTTCGTCGGCCAGTCGACCCTGGGCGCCGACGGCCTGCTGGCGATGGCCGACACCGACGGCCGCTTCTGGATCGAGCAGGCCGGCGACGAAACCGGCCGTCCCGGCGGGCCGCGCGTGCTGGACCAGCGCAGCGTTGCGGCGCGCGCCGGCGGCCCGCGCCTGGTGCCGAGCGAAGGCTTCGCCGACGGCGTCGCGCGCGCCATGGGCTGGCGCGATTCGGCCGTGTATCCGGTGGTGGCGATGGTGGCGCTGTCGCAGCGCGACGGCAGCGCCGCGGCCCAGGCCTACTGGGAAGAGAGCCGCGACCGCGCCGTGGCCGGCAGCATTGCCCTGGCCCTGATGGCGGGCCTGGCCAGCCTGCTGTCGCTGCGCGCCGCAAACCGGGCGCGCGAGCACGAAGCGGTGCGCCTGGCCTACCGCACCGCCACCGAAAGCGCCAACGACGGCTTCTACATGGCCGCCCCGGTGCGCGACCGCAAGGGCCAGATCGTCGACTTCCGCATCGTCGACTGCAACGAGCGCGGCGCCTCGTTCTACGGCATGACGCGCGGCGACCTGGTCGGGCGGGCGGTGTCGACCATGGACCGCGGCGCATCCGGCGCCGAGATCGTGGCCACCTACCGCACGGCGATGGCGACCGGCTTTTTTGAAGAAGACCGGCGCATGCCGGTCGATACCCGCCTCGCCTTTGCCTGGGGCCGGCGGCGCCTGGTGCGCGTCGGCGACGGCCTGGCCGTCACGCTGCAGGACATCAGCGAGCGCAAGCGATACGAAACCGAGATGGAGCGCCTGGCCAACCAGGACCCGCTCACCGGCCTGCGCAACCGCAGCTGGCTGCTGAACCACGTGCCGACCTTGCTGGACGCCGCTGCGCGCGAAGGCGGCCTGGCGCTGCTGTTCGTGGATCTCGACGAATTCAAGCAGGTCAACGACACCCATGGCCACATCACAGGGGATGCGCTGTTGGTTGCAGCGGCGCGCCGTCTGGGCGCCCTGGTGCGGCCAGGCGACGAGATCGTGCGCTTCGGCGGCGACGAATTCGTGGTGCTGATGCGCCCGGCGCGCGACACCTTCCAGGTGGCGGCGGTGGCCGAACGCATCGTGGCCGCCTTCGCGCGCCCGTTCGCGCTGGGCGAAGAACTGCAAGCCAGTGTCGGCGCCTCGATCGGCATCGCCATGTTCCCGCGCGACGGCGCGGATGCCGGCACCCTGATCAGCCATGCCGACATCGCCATGTACGCGGCCAAGAACGAGGGTAAGGGCCAGCACCGCTTCTACGACGAAAAGCTGTCAGGTGGGATCCAGAAGCGCGCGCGCCTGAAACAGGAGCTGCTGGACGCGATCGCCGGCAAGCAGTTCGTGCTGCACTACCAGCCGCGCGTCGACCCGGTGTCGAACCGCCTGCTCAGCATGGAAGCGCTGCTGCGCTGGCGCCATCCCGAACAGGGCATGGTGGCGCCGGGCGAATTCATACCGTTTGCCGAGGCCAGCGGCCTGATCGTGCCGATCGGCGACATCGTCATCGAGCAGGCCTGCGCCCAGTTGGCCGCCTGGCGGCGCCAGGGCGCGCGGCTGGTGCCGGTGTCGATCAACGTCTCGGCCTGCCAGTTCGAGCGCGGCGGCATCGCCGGCCGCATCGCCGCGGCGCTGGAGCAGCACGCCGTGCCGGCCGCGCTGCTCGAAGTCGAGATCACCGAGTCGGCCATGATGGACCACCGCGAAGACATCCTGGCCGAGCTGGCGGCGCTGCGCGCGCTCGGCGTCAAGCTGCACATCGACGACTTCGGCACCGGCTACTCCTCGCTGTCGCAGCTGCGCACGCTGCGCATGGATGTGCTGAAGGTCGACCGCGCATTTACGGCGGAACTCGACGGCGGCGGCGAGGGGCGCGTGTTCTTCGAGGCGATCGTCTCGATGGCGCATGCGCTGGGCATGGCGGTGGTGGCCGAAGGCGTGGAGACTGCGGCCCAGTTGCAGGTCTTGCGCGAGCTCGGTTGCAACGAGGTGCAGGGCTACTTCATTTCGCGCCCGCTCGGCGCCGACGACATCGCAGGGCGCTACCTGGCGCTGCCGGTCGCGGCCTGCGCCTGACACCGCGCCGAAAATGAGCTGAATTCGCGCAAGGGCCACGCTGCGTAGCGCCGCCCTTGCGCGTGCCCGATATACTTCCCGTATCACCTTTGGAAAGCACACCATGTTCGCAGCAGTGGACCTCGGATCGAACAGTTTTCGGCTGCACGTCGGCGAGCCGGCCGGCGGCGAAATACGCATCCTGCGCAGCGCGCGCGATCCGGTGCGCCTGGCCGCCGGCCTGGATGCAAGCGGGCGCTTGAGCGAGGCCGCGATCGGCATCGGCGTGCGCAGCCTGCAGGGCTTTGCCGCCATCCTGGCCGAATACCGGCTCGACGCGGTGCGCGTGGTCGGCACCAACACCCTGCGCGTAGCCAGCAACGCCGCCGAGGTGCTGAAGCAGTTCGAGGCCGCCATTGGCCATCCGATCGAGATCATCTCGGGCGAGGAAGAGGGCCGCCTGATCTACATGGGCGTGGCGCGTGCGCTGGGCAAGCACGAGGCGCGGCTGGTGATCGACATCGGCGGCGGCTCGACCGAGGTCATCGCCGGGCATGGCGACAGCATCGCGCAGGTGGAATCCTTCAGCATCGGCACCCAGCCCCAGGCCGGGCGCTTCTTCGGCGACGGGCGCATCGCGCGCAGCGCCTTCCACGCCGCCGTGACCGCCGCCCGCGCCGTGTTCGAGGATGCGGCGCCGAACTACCGCGACTACACCGGCGGGCCGGCCTATGGCTCGTCCGGCACGATGCGCGCGATCGCCGACACCATCGCCAAAAATGACCTGGGCGACGGCCTGCTCTCGCTGCCCAGCCTGTACGCGCTGCGCGAACGCCTGCTCGGCTTCGGCCACGTAGACGCGGTGGCGCTGCCCGGCCTGAAGCGCGAGCGCGTGGTGGCGGTGCTGGGCGGCGCCAGTGTGCTGATCGGGGCGATGGAGGAATTCGGCGTGGCCCAACTCACGGCCATCAACGCCGGCCTGCGCCTGGGTGTGCTGTCCGACCTCGAGCTGCGCTCGAAGCACCAGGACCGCCGCGCGCTGGCCATCGGCGACTGCATGCGCCGCTTCGGCGCCGACACTGCACGCGCGCGGCGCGCGGCCGACATCGCGCGCCACTTCTACCTGCAGCTGGAAGCGGTGGATGCGAGCTGCCTGGATTATTTGTCGTGGAGCTGCCTGCTGCACGAAGTCGGGCTGGCGGTGTCGCATACCGGGGCGCACAAGCATGGCGCCTACATCGTCGAGCATGCTGATCTGCCGGGGTTCACCACGCGCGAGCAGCGCCTGATGGCGACGCTGGTGCTGGGGCACAAGGGCAACCTGCGCAAGGTGAAGGAGTCGCTGTCCGAACCGGCATTCGCACGCATGGTGCTGGCGATGCGCCTGGCCGTGGCCTGCATGCACGCGCGCGTGGATGGGGAGCTCGATGGCGTGCGGCTGGCGATGGGCTCGCGCATCGAGCTGACGGTGGAGGTGGACTGGCTGGACCGGCACCCGACCCTGAGCGCGTGGATCGAGCGCGAGCGGCTGGCGTGGGAGGAGCTGGGACGCAAATTCGTGCTGCGCGGGGTGTGATCGGTACGGATGCTGAACTTTGCCGGGGTGAAATCGTGCCCATCCAACATAGTTTCGTAGGGTGGGCACTTGTGCCCACGCGGTCTGAACATTCGCATATGGCGCGGCGTGAAAACCATCGCATCGCTCGCACCGCCGCTTTTGTTTCGTGGTAATGGTGGGCATCGCTACCATACCGCGTGGGCACAAGTGCCCACCCTACGAAAAGCGGTAATCCGACCCGCCGCATATCGACGACGCTTCTGATGCACTGTCCACAAATGCACGATTGACCAATCACATGAATGCATGCGCCCGGCGGTAATACGATGCCGCACCATGTCCCGCTACCGCCGCGCCATCACTGGCTCCACCTTCTTCTTCACGGTCGTTGCGTACCGGCGGCGTCCCATTTTCTGCGACCCGGCCATACGTGCCGGCCTTCATCAAGCGATTCGCATTGTGCGCGCTTCGCGGCCATTCGTTATCGACGCGTGGGTGCTGATGCCCGATCACATGCATTGCATCTGGACCTTGCCGGAAGGTGACGCCAATTATTCGAACCGCTGGTCGCAATCAAGCGCTTCGTATCGAGCGGGGCGGGGCAGGCCTTGCATGATGCATCTCTGTTGACCGCATCCCGCCGCAAGCATCGTGAGTCGACGATCTGGCAACGCCGGTTTTGGGAGCACCAGATTCGGGACGAGAAGGATTTTGAGCGGCACATGGACTATATCCACTTCAATCCAGTGAAGCACGGGTATGTGGGGCAGGTCAGGGAGTGGCCGCATTCGACGTTTCATCGGTATGTGCGGCAGGGTGTGTATCCGGATGATTGGGGCGGGGCGCCGGGTATCGGCGAGATGTTGATCGAGTAGGGGGCAGGAGTATGAGTGCCGGGATACGGTGGTGGTCTCCATCGGTACCATACTGTGGTCCGTAGGGTGGGCATGTGTGGTGCTGGCATTTAGCCAGCCCCACTGCCCACGCGGTCTCACCGGTTGTTATCGCGGAACGCGTGGGGCGATGGCGTGCCGGGATGCGGTGGTGGTTTCCATCGGTACCATACCGCGTGGGCACGAGTGCCCACCCTACTAGCGGAGCTTGCCGATCAGTTCTGGCCCCACGGCGAGTTTGATGAACGCCGGGTCGCCGTCTGGTTCGGGCTCCGGGCCGCGCAGCCACAATACGGAACCCTTTCGGATTTTCCACGGCTGACTCTCGCCGGCCAGGATCAGCGCCGCTGTCTGGCCGAGCTGCGGCTGATGCCCGACCAGCAATGCGGGGAAGCGGTGAAGCGGCCACCCGCATGCCGCCAGCATGGCTTCCGGCGTCGACTCCGGCCCCAGGCCCTCATGGATCGTGTAGCGCCGCCCCAATCCATCGGCCGTCTGCACGCAGCGCACCGTGGGGCTGACGAAGATGCGGCAGCCCTCTGGTAGCTGGCGGTCCAGCCAGGCGCCCATGCGCGCGGCGTGGCGGATGCCCTTCGAGGTCAGCGCGCGTTGGGCGTCAGGTTCGCCGGGTTCGGCTTCGGCGTGGCGCCACAGGATCAGTTCCATGCTTGGTTTCCTTGTCGGGTTCGCCCGGCGCGGCTGCGCCCAGCATGTCCATCAGCACCTGCTGTGCGCTGCACGGCGCCTGGCCGGCGCGCGGCTTGCGGCGCCGGTAGTGGCCGTCGCTACCGAGCTCCCAGGCCGCCACGTTGTCCTTCAGGTAGGGATGCAGGCCCTCGCGCAGCACGCGCTTCTTCAGCGCCGGCGACTGCACCGGGAAGGCCACCTCGACGCGGCGCAGCAAATTGCGGTTCATCCAGTCCGCGCTGCTCAGGTACACGTCGTGCTTCAGGTTGTTGCGGAAGTAGTAGACGCGCGTGTGCTCCAGGAAGCGCCCGACGATCGAGCGCACCTTGATGTTCTCCGACAGCCCCTTCACGCCCGGACGCAGCGCGCAGGCGCCGCGCACGATCAGCTCGACGCGCACGCCGTCGTTCGAGGCGTCGTACAGCGCGCGGATCACGGTTTCATCGGTCAGCGAATTCATCTTGGCGATGATGCGCGCCGGCTTGCCTTCGCGTGCGATGCCGGCCTCGTTGCGGATCGCACGCACGATGTCCTTCTGCAGCGAGAACGGCGCCAGCCAGATGCTGGCCAATGCCTTCGGCCGCGTCAGGCTGGTGAGGTGGATGAAGACCTCGTTGACGTCGGCGGTCAGGTTGGCGTCCGCCGTCAGCAGGCCGAAGTCGGTGTAGAAGCGCGCCGTGGTCGGGTTGTAGTTGCCGGTTCCGAGGTGGGCGTAGCGGCGCAGGCCGGACGGCTCGCGCCGCAGCACCAGGGCCATCTTGGCGTGGGTCTTCAGGCCGACCACGCCGTAGACGACTTGCGCCCCCGCGTGCTCCAGCCGTTCGGCCCAGTTGATGTTGGCTTCCTCGTCGAAGCGCGCCATCAGCTCGACGATCACAGTCACTTCCTTGCCGCGGCGGGCGGCGCCGATCAGCGCTTCCATCAGGTCCGAATGCATGCCGGCGCGGTAGATGGTCTGCTTGATCGCCACCACCGCCGGGTCGCTGGCGGCGGCCTGGATGAAGTCGATCACCGGCTGGAAGGACTGGAAGGGATGGTGCAGCAGCAGGTCCTGGCGCCCGAGCGAGGCGAAGATGTCGTGGCTGGCCAGGCGCACCGGGTAGCTGGACGCGAACGGCGGGAACTTCAGGTCGGGCCGGCCGTCGTTGTTGGCGATCTCCTGCAGGCGGCTCATGTTCACCGGGCCGTCGACCTGGAACAGGCGCGTACGGTCGATGCAGAACTGCTCCAGCAAAAAGTCCGACAAATGCGCGGGACAGTTGCGGCCCACTTCCAGGCGCACCGCGAAGCCGTACTGGCGGCTGTGCAGTTCGCTCTGCAGGGCCTGGCGCAGGTTTTTCACTTCTTCCTCGTCCACCCACAAATCGCTGTTGCGCGTAACGCGGAACTGCGAGCAGGCCACCACTTCGCGGCCCGTGAACAGGTCCGGCAAGTGCGCCTGGATCACCGAGGACAGCAGGCAGTATGAGGCGCCCGGCATATCCGACAGTTCATCGGGCAGGCGAATCACGCGCGGCAGCACGCGCGGCGCCTTCATGATGGCGATGCCGGTGCCGCGTCCGAAGGCATCCTTGCCCGAGAGTTCGACGATGAAGTTCAGGCTCTTGTTGATCACGCGCGGGAAGGGGTGGGCCGGGTCCAGGCCGACGGGCGTGAGCAGGGGCCGCACTTCGCGGTCGAAGTACTGCTTGACCCAGGCACGCTGGGCGGCGTTGCGGTCGCTGCGGCGCAGCAGGCGGATGCCTTGCTCGGCCATGCGCGGCAGGATGGTGTCGTTCAGCAGAGCATACTGGCGCGCTATCAGGCGCCGGCATTCGTCGCTGGCGCGGCCGAGCGTCACGTCCAGGTTGTCGGCGACGCCGTCCGGGCCGCCTTCGAGCTGCTGGGTTGCCAGCAGGCTGGCCACGCGCACCTCGAAGAATTCGTCGAGGTTGCTGCTGACGATGCACAGGAAGCGCAGGCGCTCCAGCAGCGGCACGCGCTCGTCCTCGGCCTGGGCCAGCACGCGGCGGTTGAATTCGAGCAGCGACAGTTCGCGGTTCAGGAATGGGGCGCCGGCGTCCAGCGGAAGCGGGACAGGCAGTGATTCGGGTTGCACCTTCTTGTCCATGCGAGGCCACGGAGTGATTCGAAGGTGCCAGTGTAGGTAGCAAATATGACAGCATCGTTACCGCTGTATCGGCAGAGCAGGGCGCGGCTTCTGTTATCCTCATGCTTGCATATCCTGCAAGCCACCAATCAAGGAGAACGACTTGAAAGCCATCGCCGCAATCGTGTTTTCCGCCGCCGCCGCGGCTGCCACCTTCGCCTCGCCCGCCCTGCACGCGCAGGACGCTGCGTCCCCAGCCGCTGCCCAGGCCGCTCCCCAGATCGCCCCCGCCTCTGAAGCCGCCACCCGCTGGCTCGCCGTGATGGATGCCGGCAAGGCTGCCGAAGCCTGGGATGCCGGCGCGCCCGTGATGCAGTCCGCGATCACGCGCGACATGTGGAACAAGGTCGGCACCGACGCCCGCGCACCGCTTGGCGCCGTGAAGTCGCGCAAGCAGACCTCGGCCAATTTCACCAAGACCCTGCCGGGCGTGCCGGAAGGCGAGTACGTCGTGATCCAGTACGCCACCGACTTCGCCAACCGCGCCGGCGTCACCGAGACCGTGGTCCCGATGCGCCTGCCGGACGGCAGCTGGAAGGTGACGACGTATTTGATCCGCTGATTCGTGATCCGCTGATCAACGTTTTGCGCTGAGCTTCCAGAGCTGGGTCGGCAGCGCCGGCGGCGCCTCCGGCTTGAAGAAGGCGGAGTCCTGGATGTGCGAGGTGGTCACATACACCGTGCCGTCCGGGCCCTGGCTGAACGTGTCCGGCCAGCGCAGGCGCGCGTCCTGCACCAGCGTGCGGATGGCGGCCTGCGGGCCTTCGTCCAGGTTGCGCGCGCGGATGGCATCGTGCTCCACCGACGTCAGCAGCATTACGTTCGTGCCCTGCGGGATCAGCAGGCCGTCGGCCACCCCGTTCAGGCCGTATTCCTCGACGCTGCCTGATACGTCGCCGCCGGCCATGCCTGTCGTCTGCAGGACCTCGGTCGGGATGCGGTACAGGGTGTCGCCCTTGATCGCCTGCCAGTACAGGTACGCGCCGTCGTTCGAGAGCTCGATGCCGTCGGCCGAGAACTCGACGCCGCGCCCGTCCGGGCGGCGCAATACTTCGCCGTCGGCCTTCACGTTCAGCCCTTTCTTCATTTGCGTGGAATCGTCGCCGTCGAGCAGGCGCACCGGCTTGCCGCTCTCCAGTTCGACCACGATGATGGCGCCGACCACGCCGGAATCGGTGATGTAGGCGAACTTGCCGCTTGGCGCGAAGCGCACGTCGTTCAGGTAGGAGCCCTGCGGCGCGATGTCTTCGTCAAAGGCGATGGTGCGCACAGCCTTGTTCGTCGCCAGGTCGATCTGCACCAGCTTGGCGCCGCCCGACACCATGTGGCTTTGCGCCGGCGCGGCCGGGTCCAGCACCCACAGGCTGCCGCGGCCGTCGGCCACGATGCTCTGCACGCAGACCCAATGGTCCTCGGGCGAGATGTCGTCCTTCTTCGCGTTGCGCCAGGCGTTCCATTCTTCGTCGGGGTAGGGCTTGATGCCGCCATCGGCCAGCACCTCGGCCACCGACACCGCGGTGTCCTCGGTCCAGCGCGGGAAGTTGACGAAGATGCGGTTGTCCTCGGACACCGAAACGCCGGTGACCTGGTGCTCGAATGCGGCGACCTGCTCGATGGTGAAGCTGCCTCCCTTGAAATCTGCTTGCTGCGTCATGGGTTTCCTTTCGATAGGGTCAGGCCGCCTTGCGCTGGCTGCGCGCCGGCGGCGTCGGGTTTTCCTGTTCGTGCTTTAAACGTTGCTGCAGCATGGCCAGCACCGCTGCTTCCTCGGGCTGCAGCGCGTGCAGGTCTTCGCTCAGGTGCTGCTCGGTGCGCTCGCGCATGGCCTCCAGCACCGAGCCTTCCAGATAGGCGTCGAGCACGGCCGGGTGCACGTAGCACTTGCGGCAGATCGAAGGCGTGTTGCCCAGCTTTTCCGCCACCGACTCGATGGCGCGCACGATGTTCTTCTTGGCCTGGGTCTCGGAATCGAACTTCTCGAATTCCTGCAGCGCCAGCGCCGCCAGCACCGTGCCCGACCAGGTACGAAAATCCTTGGCCGTGTAGTCTTCGCCGGTGATGGTGCGCAGGTACTCGTTCACGTCCGACGAGTCGATGCTGTGGGTCTCGCCTTCCTCGTCGATGTACTGGAACAGTTCCTGGCCGGGCAAATCGCGCGTGCTGCGGATGATGCGCGCCAGGCGGCGGTCGTGTACGTGGATCTTGTGGTACACGCCGCTTTTTCCCCGGAACTTGAACTCGACGTCGCTGCCGTCGACCTTTACGTGGCGATTGCGCAGGGTCGTCAGGCCGAAGGACTTGTTCGTGCGCGCATACTCCTCGTTTCCGACCCGCATCATGGTCGCTTCCAGCAGGTAGACGATGGTCGCCAGCATTTTCTCGCGCGGCAGGCCGGGCTGCTTCAGGGCCTTGTCGACTTCGGCGCGGATCGTCGGCAGCGACTTGCCGAAGTTGATCATGCGCTCGTACTTGACCTCGTCGCGCACGTTGCGCCATTTCGGGTGGTAGCGGTACTGCTTGCGCCCGCGCGCGTCGCGGCCGGTGGCTTGCAGGTGGCCGTTCGCCTGCGGGCAGATCCAGACGTCGGTCCACGCCGGGGGAATGACGAGCGACTTGATGCGTTTCAGGGTGGCCTCGTCCTCGACCGGTTCGCCCTTGGCGTCGAGGTAGCGGACGGTGTCGCCTTTCTTTTCGCGCCGGATGCCGGGCTTGCTGTCGCTTACGTAGCGCAGGCCGGCGGCTTTCGCGGCGGCCGGCGGGTCGGCGAGGGGGAGGGTGGTGTCTGCGGCTGGGTCTGCGCTCATCGTGTGTACCGGTCAGGAGTATTGCCTGGGACCGATCTTACGCTTTCCGTTTTTGCGCACTGTTCGGGACCGCACTGTACAAGACAGTACGAGAGACCAGGCAAGCTTCTGCAAACCGATGGAGGCTCCTGCCGATGATAACCTGTAGCGCTTCTTGGTTCGCTCATAGATGGAGTTTTAAGCGTCTTAATCCCTCAACTATAGACATGCGTATATCGGTAATCCTATTATAGAAGTGCTTTTATCGCCTATAATCGGCTATCTATAAGGGGGCTACAGATGCCAAAAAAGCTGCTCGACAATCAGGATTTGCCGACTTTGGTTGCTGAACGCCTGAACGTCTGGGGCCGGTGTATCCATGCCCAGCGCCTGCGCCAGCGCGTCAAGGCAGCAGACCTGTGCGAACGGATGGGAATATCGCAGGCCACGCTGCGCCGCCTGGAGCGTGGCGACCCCGGGGCTGGCGTTGGCACCTACATGACAGCGCTGCTGATACTAGGCGTGATCGACAAAGCTGTACCAGCCCTGGACCCGGTCTTTTGGCACGAGACCGGAAGCAGACGAGTGCGTACCCATAATGAAGGAATTCAAACAAATGTTGATTACTTCTAAACCTTTGTTTGTCTATCTTCAGCGCCCCGATACGGGTGACTGGGTCACGGTGGGACGCTACCAGGCCGGTATCGAAGGGACTGGTTATTTCAGGTATGCCCCGAGTTATGCCGACGCCGGTCTTAATTGGGCAATCGATCCCTTGAAGCTGCCCTTCCACCCCGACGTCGAGATGGCGGCGCCGCGCTATGGCGGCCTGCATGACGTGCTGCGCGACGCATGTCCGGATGGCTGGGGCCAGGCCTTGCTGCGCCGTGAACACAATCTTCCCCAGAACACGCCGATAGCACGCTATCTGGTCCTGGCCAGTAATGCCGACCGCTGGGGGGCGCTTGCTGTCGGCACGCGTCCGAAGCCTTCGGTAGCGGCGCTGGCCATACCCAAGCTGCCGCAGCTGCAGCAGGTCATCGAGGAACTCGCTGCCCTGAATGCGCAGCAGCCGCCCGTACATGCGCGGTTGCGTCGGCGCCTGGTGGAAACCGCTAGCATCGGCGGCGCCCGTCCCAAGGCCACGCTACAGGACGAAGACGGCGGCTACTGGCTGGTAAAACCCAGCCTCTCCAGCGACGTGGCCGATGTCCCGCGTCTTGAGCACTTTGCCCGGCAGTGGGGGGCTGCCAGCGGCCTGCGCTTTGCGCCCACGGTCCTGCACCCCGCTGCGCCAGGACAGGGCGGCCGCAGTGCCGTGCGGGTGCTACGTTTCGACCGCGAGCGCGAACGGCGCGCATTGTGCGTCAGCGCCGCCAGCCTGTTGCAGACCGAATACCCGGGCGGCCTGTCGAGCGACCGCTGGAGCTATCCGCGCCTGGCCGAGGAACTGCGCTGGATCGGTGTGCCGGCCGAGGACCGCCGTGAATTGTTCGGCCGCATGGTGTTCAACGCCGTCTGCGGCAACGACGACGACCATCCGCGCAACCATGCCATCGTGTTCGATGTCGATCGCGGCGGGTGGCGCCTGGCGCCTGCATTCGACGTCGTGCCGAATCCGGTCGAAACGCCGGCCTACCTGGCCATGCAGCTGTCGACTGGCCGCTTCGACATCACGCGCGAGGCGGTGCTGGCCGACGCGCACCGCTTCGGCTTTGGAAACCGCGAGGAAGCGGGCGCCTGGCTCGATGCGCTTCTGGACCGGATCGGCGGCACCTTCGACGCCGCCGTGGCGACGCTCGATGGCGCCTGGCGTCAGCTTCTGGCCGAGCGTTTGCAGACCAACCTGGCGCTGCTGGGATGATTCAGCTGGTTGCGCCTTGCGTTTCACCACAACGAGCATCAGGCCGAGATTTTCCTTCCACCTAGTAGCTAAAAAGACGCCGTTCTACCTGCTGTGCATAGCGCGCATTGTCATTCGCGTTTTTTTTCATGCGCTGCGCGTAATCGTTCGATAAACCTCTTTCCGCGGAAAATTTATGGATACACTGGCCGCTGAGCTCAGCCAATGACCTGGCCATTTCGTACCCGGGTCAAGGTGATTGGCCGGCTCGCCACGTATCTAGTCGTCGTTCTTCAATCAATAAAATGAAGGGGAAGCGTCATGATTAGTTTGAAAAAAGCCTTGTGCGTACTGGGTTTCGGACTGGGGGTAGGCTTTTCCATGAGTTCGTGGGCAATCAAGCCGGACTGCGGCCTGTGTGCAGCCTGGAAGGAAGACTGCCAGACGACTGGTAACAGTTTGTCGTGCCGCCGTTTCGAGGAACTGAACTGCTTTACGGTTCTGGCGTTCTGCCCTTGAGGCGAGCCATCGGGCGGATGGTCTTGGCTATCCGCCCGCCCAATGGCGTTCAGGCACGATACGGTCGGGTTGGGTCGCAGCAAACGTGGTTCGCCATCAAGCGCTGTAACACCAAAGCATGAGCTCGTGTCTGGATGTCAGACTTGACCCCCGCTGTTTTTGCTAGCGATACCGCGCCTCCACCAGATCGATCTCCCGCAGCACCTTCCTTGCGATATCGTCCGACACCTTGCGCTGGTGCGTAAGCGCCAAAATCGCCTCGCGCTCGGCCTGCAGCGCCGCCAGCCGGTATTCCTTCTCGGCCTGTTCCGCCACGCGGATGCGCGACGGTTCGTTCGCCGCCAGCCCGGTGCCGAGGCGGTGCTCGTAGATGCCGCGCACGTGGTCCACCGCACTGGCGTGCACGTCGGCGTGCTCGCTCTCGCCCAGGTGGCTGTGGCCAACGCGTTCGATCGCGGCAATCGCCGCCACCGCCGCATTGTGGCGCGCCAGGTCTTCCTGCGCTTCCTCGGTGGTTTCCTCGGGCACTTCCAGCCCGCGCAGCACGCGCGGCAGGCCGATGCTGGCGACGATCAGAGAGACGATGATCACCGCGCTGGCAAAGAAGATCGCCAGGTCGCGTCCCGGGAAGGCTGCGCCGCTTGGCAGGGCCAGCGGCAGGGTCAGCACGCCGGCCATGGTGATGGCGCCGCGCACGCCGGCCAGCGAGGTCGCCAGCACCAGGCGGAAGTTGGGCTTGTAGACTTTCTGGCCTTGCAGGCGCGCGTTCAGCAGCGTCAGGCGCAGCGACACCCACACCCACACCAGGCGCAGCACGATCAGGGTCAGGCTGATGAGGAGGGCGATGCCGAACAGCTTCCATGGCGTGAGGGACGCGTCCGGGCCGGCCTGGCGCAGGGCGCGCTCGATGATCTCGGGCAGCTGCTCGCCCAGCAGTACGAACATGCCGCCGTTCAGGGAAAACTGCACCGTGTCCCAGACCACGGCGCGGCGCACGCGGGTGGTCGCCAGGGCGCGCCCCGACAGTTCCACGTAGCTCATGGTGACGCCGGCCGCCACCGCGGCCAGGATGCCCGACGCGTGGATGTGTTCGGCCACGAGATAGGCGCCGAAGGGCAGCAGCAGATTGACCAGGATCGGCGAACCGGGTTCCTCGCCGAAGCGCTGGCCGATCACGCGCTGCACGAACGACACGGCCACCGTCACCGCCACGCCCACCGCGATGCCGGCCAGCGCCACCCACAGGAAGGTCAATGAGGCATTCGCCAGCGAAAAGGCGCCGGTCATGGCGGCGGCCACGGCGAAGCGGAAGCACACCAGGCCGCTGGCGTCGTTCAGCAGCGACTCGCCTTCGAGGATGTGCATCAGGCGGTGCGGCACGTGAATGCGCGAGGTGATCGCGGACACGGCCACCGGATCGGTCGGCGCCACGATGGCCGCCAGGGCAAAGGCCACCGGCAGCGGCATCGACGGCACCAGCCAGTGGATCAGGAAGCCGGCGCCGACCACCGTGAAGATGACCAGGCCCAGGGCCAGTTCGAGGATGGTGCCCTTGTCGCGGAACAGGCCGACCTTCGGGATGCGCCAGCCGTCGAGGAACAGCAGCGGCGGCAGGAACAGCAGGAAGAAGATCTCGGGGTCGAGCGTCACGCCATGTCCGAACACGCCGGAAATCACGGCCCCCAGGGCGATCTGCACCAGGGGTGCCGGTACGCCGAAAGGCAGCATGCGCACCAGGTAGCCGCTACCGATTACCGCCAGCAGCATTGCCAGCACCACACTTACCGATTCCATCGAGTCTCCTTCATTTTGAGGCACGATGATACGGCATTGTCGCTCTGCCATGTTTTTCGCGCGCCGAACAGGACACCCATGGCGGCGTTGCGCCGTCTTGCCGTACTCGCGTACTGTCTGCAACAACGCGCCTTGCCCTGGGCGCCCTGTTCGACGCGCGAGCCGCAGGCCTGCGCGCGTTTAAACAGCGAACAGCGAACAGCGCGATACGCTTATTTACGCCTCAAGGCCTTGCCCAGCATGTTGCGCAGGTCGTTGACGAAGGGCTTCGGATCCTTCGCCTCGAACACGTAGTAGCGGCTAGCCGGCCGCACGAAATCCAGGCAGTAGCCGGCCAGTTCGGGCAGGCGCCGGAAGCGGATGGTCTTGTCCTTGATCTTGTCCTGCCCGAAAAGGATGCGCAGCAGGCGCTTGGTCTCGGGCACCATGAAGCGGCAGCGCACGCCGCTGCGGTAGGGCGTGTTGACGACGTTCTCGCCCAGCCCGAACAGGCGGTAGCACAGCCAGGGGAAGCTGGCGCCGGCGTGGTAGGCCAGCGGCAGGCTGCCCCAGAAACGCCCGTTCACTTCCATCAGCGCGGCCTCGTCGCGCACCGGGTCGTAGCGGTACTCGACCATGGCGATGCCTTCCCAGGCCAGCTCGCGCAGCAGGGCGATCGACTTCTCCATCAGCGCCGCGTGCTGCTCGCGCGCCACCGATTCGCACTGGCTGGAAAAGCCGCCTTCGGGCGGCCACTCGTGCAGGCGGCGGTGCTGGAAGGTGTAGTGGGCCTGGCCGTCCTTCATGAGCACGAACTGGCCCAGGCCGTAGCCGGCGCAGTATTCCTGGATCAGCGGCCAGATGCCGGCCGGCGCGAAGCGCGCCATGTAGGCGCGCAGCTGCTCTGGCGTGTCGCAATAATGGGTCTTGGCCACCGTGAGCCCATGCGGGCGCAGTTTGGCGCCGACGCCGTGCGGATTGGCCCACTTCAGCACCACCGGAAAGCGCAGCACGCCGCACAGGGCGTCCAGCTCGTCCAGGCGCGTGATCTGCTCGCTGCGCGGCGCGCGCACGCCGACGCGCGCGGCGGCTTCGTAGGTGCGGTCCTTGTTCAACACGCTGTCCAGGCGCGCCTGGTCGGCGAACATGATTTTGAAATTGCCGAGGCGCGCGCGGTGCCGGTTCAGCATCGCGATGTCGCCTTCGGACACGGCGAACAGGCAGGCCGTGCCGAGTTCCTGGCCCAGTGTCACGAGTTGCGCCACCTGCGCCTCTTCGCCGGCGTCGCGCACCAGGCCGCGGCGCAGCCAGCGCGAGGACAGGCCCAGGCCTTCGTTGTTGCGGGCCACGCCGTACACGGGCACGCCGTGGCGGCCGAGGTCGCGCACGATGGTCAGGCCGATCGGCGTGTCGATGCCGAATACGACGGCGGGCAGGGTGGAAGTCAGGTCGGTGGCAGGTAGCTGGGCGCGGTCCATCAGGCGGTCTTGGTACGGGTGGTCGGTGGATCGATGCGGGCGTTCGGCAGGTCGGCGGCAAGATTGGCCACGGCGTCGCGCACGCGCACGAAGCAGGTGTCGAAATACGGATCGCCCAGTTTATAGGGGTCGTGCAGGTGCGGCATCGGCGGCTTGCACCACATGCCAAGCAAGGCGATCTGGACGTCGTCGCGCGGGCCCAGGCGGCGCCGCACTTCGTGGGCCTGGCGCACTTCCATCACCAGGAACAGGTCCCCGGGCCGTACCTTGAAGTCGGGCCAGGAGGTGGCGCGGTGGGCCGTCATGTCGACCCCGGCGCGTTCCGACGCTGCCAGCGCCTGCTTCGGCGAGCGGCCGCCGGTGCTGGTCGACAGGCCGAGCGAGGCCACGTTCAGGCCATGGCGAACCGCTTCCATGTGGGCGAAGGCGCTGCGGCAGATATTTCCATGACAAACAAAGACCGCGCGCTTGACGCTGGCCGGGTCGCGCAATGTGAAGCTGCGCAGGCGGCCGGTGGCATGTTCCAGGTGGGCGAGGGCGGCGCGGATCATGCCGCGCCAGGTGCCGTAACGGCGGTCTATCGTTTGTTTCATGTGGGACGGGTATAGGGGCCGTGCTTTCGCGAGAGCAGCCAGCGGCCGTATTTGTGATAGGCAACCTGGGCCGCCATGCGCGGCACGGTGTGCCGCAGGGCGCCCTTCAGCAGGATGTTGCCGGCGATGGGGGAAGATGCCGAGGCCGATACCGGCAGAGCGTTCGCTGCCGTGGCCAGGCCGCAGCCGTCGAAGCGGTCGCGGTGTTCGTGCAAAAAGGCGCACAGCTGGACCAGGCGACGCTGGGTCTGGCTGTTGATGCGGGTCTGGCTGAAGGCCAGGTCGCGGTTCTGCACGTATTCGAAGGGGTGGGTCAGGATCACCACCAGCGGGATGCCGGCGGCGCGTGCCTGTTCCAGCAGGCGCCGGGTTTCGGCAAAGCTGGAGCCGGCGATGGTCAGCGACTTGATGTGCTGCTTGCTGCCCAGCGCCCAGTCGGCAAAGGTCAGCACAGGAAACTCGCGCACGCCGTGGCGCTCGTGCTGGCCGCTGTACAGGCGGTACTTGCTGTCGCCGCAGTCGAAGATCGCCACCGCCACATTCGAGGCATACGGAATGCCGGCCTTGGCCAGCGCCTGGTACAGGGCGTCGTCGTGGTGCATGTTGCCGCTGCGGAAAACCTGCGGTCGCGGCAGGCCCCAGTCGGCAAAGGTGTCGATGCCTTGCTGGATCAGCGCGGCGGAGTCGTCGATGTCGCGGCTGTGATAATTGTCTTTCGGGCGGCCCTTGCTGGCCACCTCGCGCCAGTCGTCGCGCTGGAACATGGTCCAGCAGGGGTGGGAGTGCAGCTGCACCTCATGGCCCTGTTCGTGGATCCGGCGCGCGATGGCGCGCATCGGGTCGTGCTTGAAATAATTGCGCTGCAGGGTCTCCACGAAAAACGTGGCCTGCACACCGTAGCGGCCGAAGGTGTCGAGCATGAAGCCCAGGCCCTGCGACTGGCCGCCGACCTCGCACCACACCAGGGGCTCGGCGACGGGTGTCCGGGCGGCGTTGGAAAACGCGCCGCCGATGCTGAATTCGGTATCGATGGTGATGCAGACACGTGTGCGCATGGTATGAAAAATGCCAAAAAAATACTGCGGATCATAGCATGTTGGTCAACTTTCCAGCCGTCACCAACCGTGCGCGGCCTCCCGCGCCGCGCCTTGCGCATCGATCCCGTTTATCCGGTATGCATGAGCGGCTCGACCCCGGCGGCGGCCTTGGCTTCCGCCTGCGCCGTTTGCGCACGGCGCCGCGCAGCCAGGAACCAGGCCAGCCACGCCAGGCAGGCCAGGCCGCTGGCGATGCGTCCCGTCGTTTCCGCAGGCAAGCCAGCCCAGCTTAGCGCCACCGTATGACGGCCCGATGACAAATTTGCCAGTGCCAGGCCGGTGGCCGGGTCGGCCGCCAATGGGCGCCGCTCGCCGTCCACCGTCATCGCCCAGGCCGGGTAGGCCAGCAGCGGCAGGCGCAGCGCCACCGGGCGCGGCGTGTCGATGACGAAGGCCAGCGCATGGGTCTGCGCCAGGGTCTGGCTGCAGGCAATTCCCAGGCGCGCGCATTCGCCGCCCAGATTGCCGCCGGCCAGCCAGGCCTTCCACTCGGGCCCGCGCACCGCCGGGATGTACTCGGGCTGGCCGAAGCGGCCCTGCATGAAGCTGGCCCGCTCCGGAATCGGTTTGGCGCCGCGCACGATGCCCAGTTGCAGCTGCAGGGTCATGGCGCATTGCGCCGCCATCAGCAGCACGGCCAGGGCGCGGAGGGGCGTGCTCCAGCGGCGCCAGGCGCCTTCGTTGAGCTCGATGACGAGGGCGATGTTCGCCAGCAGCAGGGCCAGGAACATGAACCGGTAGGGGAACTGGATCTTGCGCATCGGTTCGAGCAGCGCGTACAGCGGGTAAGCCAGTTCGCTGGCCAGCAGCATCGCCGCCAGCGCCGTGATGGCGAGCTTGCGCGCCCCGGCCGAACCCGGCGTGGCGGCACGGCGGCTGGAGTACAGCACGAACAGGCACAGCACCAGGGCCAGCAGCGACAGCGGCCCCTGGATGGCGAACCAGCGCAAGCCGTGCGCCAGGTAGGAGAAGGTGGGCAGGGCAAAGGCGCGGCGCCAGTCGAAGTTGGCGCCGCCGGTCCAGCCGTCCGGATTGATCAGGTGCAGCTGGGTGACGGCCGGCCAGACGAAGAAGGCGGCCAGCCCCAGGCCCAGCACCACGCCCGCGCTCCAGTGCAGGTGGCCGGCCAGGGTGCGCCGGCTCGGGAAGGCCAGCGCCAGGCGCGCCAGGCCGGTGCAGGCCAGGACCATCGGGGCGCTCAGCAGGTGGCTGAGGCAGATTACGGCCAGCAGCAGCGCGAGCCAGTGCGCGCGCGGCTGCTGGCCGGGGCCGGTGCGGATGCTTTCGGCCACGAACAGCAGGCAGAAGGGCAGGGCAAGGGTCCAGGGATAGGCCGCCATCTGCACCGCCAGGAACAGCAGCACCGGGCAGGCCAGCACGAACAGGGTGCCCGCCAGCGCCGGGCCAACACGGTAGGCGTGCAGGAAGCGCTGGCGCACGACGATCCCGAGCAGCAGCGACGGCACCATGGCGGCGCCGACCAGCGCGGCTTCGCTGCGCAGGCCGAGCAGGCCAAGGGCGCTGGTGAGGTAGTAGAACAGCGGCTGGTAATAGAAGAAGGTGGGGTCGCCCAGGCCCTCGATCGAGGCAGGGGCCCAGC
>Ga0308160_10001977_pt1 | contig 26510 bp, 20 predicted proteins | sample PhyFR1_FD_201036 | JGI IMG/M metagenome (GOLD analysis project Ga0308160, IMG submission 201036) | Phyllosphere microbial communities from UC Gill Tract Community Farm, Albany, California, United States - DLSLF.R1 | ecosystem: Host-associated > Plants > Phyllosphere > Unclassified | place: USA... | reverse complement strand
GCTACTGCTGTGTTGCGTTTGCCAGTGAGTTCACTATAGCGACTAGTGCCGTACGGCAAGTTGACTATGCACAACTTTGCCGCATGGAAATTAAATATTCGTGATGCGTAGGACGATCGGTTGCCAGAATCGATGAAGTGCCGAAAATCAAGATAGATGCCATGAAGAATAGTTGCCTTTAGTACAAAGCCGGGCTATCCTGTCTTGCTTGACCGCTAAAAAATGTGGCAGCGCTGATGCACCGCGTTGTGCCTTGGCCCAGCGGCTTTTCTGTTGTTCTTGATTAGTAACGACATGGATTCCCTGCTGCAACACATGGTGGCCATGACCGGCCACCGCGATCACACCATGCTGGACATTTCCGTCGTCTCGGCGGTCCAGGAATTGTCGGGCGCCGCGTACACCCGCGTGCTCAACATCGCCACGGTCGGCGCTCACAAATTCGTGCGCTCACGGGCCTGCATCAATGCCGGCGGCGTGGCCTGCCCCGAAGAGCCGCAAGACAGCGGCCCCGGTGAACCAATTGCCGACTACCCTGACCTCGAACGCTGCCTGCGCCAGCACGACGCCCGCGCCGAGTCGATCGGCGCCGACGGCCTGCGTCACCTGTGGCTGCCGATCTGGTTTGGCGAGCGCGCCGATACTTGTCTAGAGATCGCCTACACCACGCCATTCACGCCGGAAGCGCTGTACATGGTCAGCGGCATCGTCAGCGTCTACCGCAACTTCCAGAACCTGCTTGATTACAGCGAGCGCGATTCGCTCACCGGCCTGTTGAACCGCAAGACCTTCGACGACCAGTTGGCACGCATGCTGAATGCGGCCGATGCCGATGCCAGTACGGATATCAGTACTGCCAGCGCGCAGGCGTACGCAGAACGGCGCCATCCGAATGGCGACGAAAAACAATGGCTGGCGGTGGTCGATGTCGACCATTTCAAGAGCGTCAACGACCGCTTCGGCCATTTGTACGGCGACGAAGTGCTGATCCTGATCGCCAACCTGCTGCAATCGTCATTCCGCGCCCAGGACCGGGTGTTCCGCTTTGGCGGCGAGGAATTCGTGGTGCTGCTGCGTTCGACCACGCTGGCGCACGCGCGCCGCATCATCGAGCGCTTCCGCGCCGACGTCGAAACCCACGTCTTTCCGCAGTTGGGGCAGGTCACGGTCAGCGTCGGCTTCACCAGCGTGAGCGCCGCCGATTCGCCGGTGCTCACCCTCGGCCACGCCGACCAGGCCCTGTACTACGCCAAGGCCCACGGCCGCAACCGCGTCTGCCACTACGAAGAGCTGGTTGCGAGCGGCATGCTGCACACCGTCGCCGTCAACGATACCGCCGAATTCTTCTGAGGCGCTGCGCCAGCCTGTTCAAGCGTCGGCCAACCCCATGAAGCGCCGCGGATCCACGTTCCAGCGGGCGTGCGATTCGTGGCGCACGATGCGGTCGCCGCCGCCGAAACCGACCGCTTTCGACAGGTCGACCGTTTCGGGCCGGATGTACGCCCCCTGTCGGGTATGGAAAAACACATTCACCTTGGGTGTGAGCAGGCTGGTGGGATGGGCCTCGACCACCACGCCCAGGCGCTGCGATTCCAGCAGCACCAGCGTGCCGACCGGATAGATGCCGACGCAGTGCATGAATTCCTGCACCAGCACCGGATCGAAGTGGAATTTGCTCCACTCATGCAGTTTGCGCAGTGCTTCGGCCGGGGCGATCCCCTTGTGATAGCAGCGGTCCGACGTGATCGCATCGTAGACGTCGACGATCGCCGCCATCTGCGCCAGTTCGCTGATCGCGCCCTGCGCTTGCCGGTCCGGATAACCGCTGCCGTCAAGCCGCTCGTGGTGGTGCAGCGTGATGTCGAGCGGGATGGCCTCGATGCCCGGTGTACGCAGCAGCAGATCGTAGCCGTCGCGCGGGTGGCGCTTGACGATCTCGAACTCGGCATCGGTAAGGCGCCCCTCCTTGTTGAGGATGGCGTCGGGCACCAGCGCCTTGCCGGTGTCGTGCAGCAGGCCGCCGATGCCGGCCTGGTGGATCAATTCGTCGTCCATGCCGCGCGCGCGACAGAAGGCCACCATCAGCGCGCATACGCTGACCGAGTGCTCGAAGGTGTAGTCGTCCTTGTTCTTGATGTGCAGGAGGCTGAGCAGCGCTCCGGCATTGCGCAGGATTGATTCGGTGATGCCCTGCACCACCGGCGCCACTGCGTCGAGCTGGGTCACCTTGCCCAGGCGCGCCTCCCGCATCACGCTGCGCACCACGCCGCTCGCCTGGCGCCGCAGGATCGTGGCGCGCTCGAGCTCCGCCCCCAGGTCGGCCTTCGGCGGCGCGCCAGCAGCGCGCGGCGCGTCCGCCAGCGCCACCACCTCGGACTCGGTCTGTGCCGACACGTCGGTCATGCGCACGGCATCGTCGACGTCCATGCCGCGGCTGCAATCGATCACCACGCCACGGATGCGCGCCGCAGCGATCTTGCGGATCTCATCCTCGGTGCTCAACAGAAAGCGGTTGCGCACGAACGGGTGTTCCATCCAGCCGCAATCCAGGTCGTGGATGAACATGCCAACCTTCAGCTGCGAAGAATCCACTTTTTTCAGCATCGTCTGTTCCGTAATGTCGTTATGCCTGCGCCATGCCTGGCCGATGCGCCTTATGCACCCAGTATAACCAGAACATTGCAACAGATAAGCAAATGTTGCCTGTAAGACACAGTTGATTATGAAGGCCAGCTTCAGGTGATCCGCCGGTACCGGCACGCATCACTTGCCACACCCTGCTTGACGTTAACGTTAACGTCATATACCGTACAAGCATCCTCGTCCTCATCCGAACACAGGGACCGCTTCCATGAACGACATCACGTCCGCCGCCCGCCTCGACCTGCCTGAGCAGCCTCTGCTTGCCAACAAGGTGCGCTTCGTCACCGCCGCTTCGCTGTTCGACGGCCACGACGCCTCGATCAACATCATGCGCCGCATCCTGCAATCGAACGGCGCCGAAGTGGTCCATCTGGGCCACAACCGCTCGGTCGACGAAGTCGTCACCGCGGCGCTGGCCGAAGACGCGCAGGGTATCGCCATTTCGAGCTACCAGGGCGGCCACGTCGAATACTTCAAGTACATGATCGACCTGCTGCGCGAGCGCAGCGGCGCGCACATCAAGGTATTCGGCGGCGGCGGCGGCGTGATCGTGGCGCAGGAAATCGAAGAACTGCATGCCTACGGCGTGACGCGCATCTTCAGCCCGGAAGATGGCCAGCGCATGGGACTGGTCGGCATGATCCGCTCGATGCTGCAAGCCTGCGACGTCGATCTGTCGCCTTATGCGCCAACGTCGCTGGCGCCGCTGCGCGAGGGCGACATTACGGCGCGCCACCGCCCGCTCGCGCAGTTGATCACGGCGCTCGAAAGCGGCAAGATCGCGCCAGGCCTGCGCCAGGAAATCGTCAGCGCGGCCGACGCCTTGCGCGTGCCGACGCTGGGCATTACCGGCACCGGCGGCGCCGGCAAGTCGTCGCTCACCGATGAACTGATCCGGCGCATCCGGCTCGACCAGAACGACCGCCTGAACATCGCGCTGATCTCGATCGATCCGTCGCGCCGCAAGTCGGGCGGCGCCCTGCTGGGCGACCGGATCCGCATGAACGCGATCAATCCATGGAATGGCCAGAGCCGCGTGTTCATGCGCTCATTGGCCACGCGCGACGCCGGCTCCGAAATCTCGCAGGCGCTGCCGGACGTGATTGCCGCCTGCAAGGTGGCCGGCTTCGACCTGGTGATCGTCGAGACGTCCGGCATCGGCCAGGGCGACGCCGCCATCGTGCCGCACGTCGACACCTCGATGTACGTGATGACGCCCGAATTCGGCGCCGCCTCGCAGCTCGAAAAAATCGACATGCTCGATTTCGCCGACTTCATTGCGATCAACAAGTTCGACCGCAAGGGCGCGCAGGATGCGCTGCGCGACGTGGCCAAGCAGTACCAGCGCAACCGCGAATTGTGGAGCCAGTCGCCGGACCAGATGCCGGTGTACGGCACCCAGGCCTCGCGCTTCAACGACGACGGCGTCACGGCGCTGTATCACGGCCTGCTGCCGAAGCTGGCCGAACTCGGATTGAAGGTTGAAACGGGCAGCCTGCAGGCGCCGGCGCAGCGCTACTCGAGCGCCAGGAACGTGATCGTGCCGCCAGGCCGCGCGCGCTATCTGGCCGAAATCGCCGACAGCGTGCGCGGCTACCACCGCAACGTCGGCAAGCAGGTAAAACTGGCGCGCGAACGCCAGCAGCTGCAGGAAGCCAAGCGCATGCTGCTGGTGGCCGAGCGCGGCGCCGATTTCGATGACCTGATCGCGCAGCGCGACAACGCCATGGATGGCGAAGCGAAAGAGCTGGTAGCGGCCTGGCCGCAGCTGCAGCAAACCTATGCCGGCGACGAACACGTCGTCAAGATCCGCGACAAGGAAATCCGCACGCGCCTGGTGCACACCACGCTGTCGGGCAACCCGATCCGCAAGGTGGCGCTGCCCCGCTTTGAAGACCATGGCGAAATCCTGCGCTTCCTGATGCTGGAAAACGTGCCCGGCGCCTTCCCCTACACCGCCGGCGTGTTCCCGTTCAAGCGCGAAGGCGAAGACCCGACCCGCATGTTCGCCGGCGAGGGCGACGCCTTCCGCACCAACAAGCGCTTCAAACTGGTCTCCACCGGGATGGACGCCAAGCGCCTGTCGACCGCCTTCGATTCGGTGACCCTGTACGGCGCCGACCCGGCGCTGCGCCCCGACATCTACGGCAAGATCGGCAACTCGGGCGTTTCGATCGCGACGCTGGACGACATGAAGGTGCTGTACGACGGCTTCGATCTGTGCAGTCCGTCGACCTCGGTCTCGATGACCATCAACGGCCCGGCCCCGACCATCCTGGCGATGTTCATGAACACCGCCATCGACCAGCAGATCGACAAGTTCGCGGCCGAGCATGGCCGCGCGCCAGGCGCAGAAGAAGCAGCCAAGATCCGCGCATGGGTCTTGACCGCCGTGCGCGGCACGGTGCAGGCCGACATCCTGAAAGAAGACCAGGGCCAGAACACCTGCATCTTCTCGACCGAGTTTTCCCTCAAGGTGATGGGCGACATCCAGGAATACTTCGTGCATCACGGCGTGCGCAATTTTTATTCGGTCTCGATCTCGGGTTACCACATCGCCGAAGCCGGCGCCAACCCGATCTCGCAGCTGGCCTTCACGCTGTCGAACGGCTTCACATTTGTCGAAGCCTACCTGGCGCGCGGCATGAACATCGACGACTTTGCGCCGAACCTGTCGTTCTTCTTCTCGAACGGCATGGACCCGGAATACACAGTGCTGGGCCGGGTGGCGCGGCGCCTGTGGGCGGTGGCGATGCGCGACAAGTACGGCGCCAACGAGCGCTCGCAAAAACTGAAATACCACATCCAGACCTCGGGCCGTTCGCTGCACGCGCAAGAGATCGACTTCAACGACATCCGCACCACGCTGCAAGCGCTGATCGCGATCTACGACAACTGCAACTCACTGCACACCAACGCCTACGACGAGGCGATCACGACGCCGACCGACGAATCGGTGCGCCGTGCACTGGCGATCCAGCTGATCATCAACCGCGAATGGGGGCTGGCCAAGAACGAGAACCCGAACCAGGGCTCGTTCATCATGGACGAACTGACCGATCTGGTCGAAGAGCAGGTGCTGCAGGAATTCGAACGCATCGCCGAGCGCGGCGGCGTGCTGGGCGCGATGGAAACCGGCTACCAGCGCGGCAAGATCCAGGAAGAGTCGATGCTCTACGAGCACAAGAAGCACGACGGCTCGCTACCGATCATCGGCGTGAACACCTTCCGCAACCCGAAAGACACTGGCGCCCCGGCCACCATCGAACTGGCGCGCTCGACCGACGACGAAAAACAGTCGCAGCTGCAACGCCTGGACGACTTCCATGCGCGCCACGCCGACGCCGCCCCGGCCGCATTGATGGCGCTGCGCCAGGCCGCGATCGACAACGAGAATGTGTTCGCGCGCCTGATGGATGCGGTGCGCGTATGTTCGCTGGGGCAGATCACGACAGCGCTGTTCGAGGTGGGGGGGCAGTACCGGCGCAATATGTGATCCCGCAGGAGATGCAGCGCCGCCAATGTGTTGCATCGACTACAACGAGATTGCCAATCCCATAAGAACGCACCATCAACTTTGGTGCGTGGTAACATCGCGTCAATTCTTATTCTTTTGGCAGTTATGCGTACCCGCGTCTGCATCACCATCGACACCGAATTCACGATCGGCGGCGCGTTCGCGGATGCTGCACGCCACCCGGTTGCCGAACAAAACGTCTATTGCAACGTCCAGGACCGCTCGGAAGGCCTGGGCTTCATGCTCGACACCTTCCGCCAGCATGGCGTGCAGGCTACCTTCTTCGTCGAGACGCTCCAGCGCAACTACTTCAAGCACGATCCGATGCGTCCGATCGCGCGCCAGATCGTCGACACCGGCCATGAAGTCGAGCTGCACACCCACCCCTGCTGGACCATCTTCAAGCACGACGATTGGCGTGAACGGGCGCGCACGGCCAAGCGCATGGACGATTTCAAAGACCGGCCGCTGGACGAGTCGGTGGCCATGATCGAACAAGGTATCGCTACCTTCAGCGACTGGGGCCTGGCAAAACCGAAGGCCTTCAGAAGTGGCAACCTGCAGCACGACGCCACACTGTACAAGGCGCTGGCCAAGGTCGGCATTGCCTACAGTTCGAACGTCGGCACCGCCATCTTCGACAGCGGCGATCCCGACTACCGCCTGTACAGCGGCCACCACCAGCGCCATGGCGTGATCGAGTGTCCGGTGCTGTCGTTCTCGGACTGGGCGCTGGGCAGCAAGAAGCATATGAAATCGCTGACCATCGCCGGCACCAGTTTTGGCGAGATGCGCACGCTGCTCGAAAAAGCGCGCGCGGCCGGCATCGAAACGGTGGTGATCCTGACCCACCCGTTCGAATACATCCACTGGGGCGACTATGCGCTCACCCGCACCCGCGCCCATCACGTGACCCAGGCGCGCCTGCGCCGCCTGTGCGCCTTCCTGCAGCAGAACGACGACCGCTTCGAAGCGTGCGGCCTGGTGCATGCGCTGGACGCCGACGCCACGGTCTCGGACCGCAACACCCTGCTCGACGTCTCGCTGCTGCAAAGCGTGCCGCGCATGGCCGAGCAGGTCATCTATGACAAATACGGGCGCTGGGCACTGAACCGGCAGCCCGCCAGGGCATCATGAGCACTTTTATTGAGCATCGCTACGGCACCTTCCGCGGCCTGGTAAGGACTGCGCTTGGCTACGCCGAGCTGGCGGCCGGCCGCCTGTCCGCTTTCAAACTGCGCGACCCGGCTTCGGTGCGGCGCGTGGTGTTTGTCTGCCACGGCAATATCTGCCGCAGCGCCTATGCCCACATGGTCGCCAACCGGCTCGGCATGAACGTGGCTTCGCTTGGCCTGTCGACCAAGACCGGCAATGCCTCGCCGGCACCGGCGCTGGGCGCCGCCCAACGCCTGGGCATCGACATGACGGCGCACCGCGCCGTGGCACTCGATGATTTCGAGGTCGAGCCGGGCGACCTGTTCCTGGTGATGGAAGTGCGCCAGGCGCACAAGCTGCGCCGCATCCTCGGCAGCCGGCGCGATGTGCACGTCAGCCTGCTCGGCCTGTGGGGCCAGCCGCCGATGCCGCACCTGCACGATCCTTACACCTTGTCCGATGCCTATTTCGAGACCTGCTTCCGGCGCGTCGAACTGGCGGTCGAACGACTGGCGCTGGCGTTGCCGCAGCTGCGCATGCCGAAAACGGCAAGCGCGCCAGGCGCTGGCGTGACTGCCGCTGGCGCGGCCATGGCGTCGCAGGGTTGAGCGCATGACCGCGCCCATCGAGCAACGCACCCTGCCCGCCGTCGTGGTGGGCGTCGACACCCCGATCGGCCTGACCGTGGTGCGCGACCTGGGCCAGGCTGGCGTGCCGGTAACCGGCATCGGCCGCAGCGCCAACGCGCTTGGCCTGAGCTCGCGCTATCTGACGCGCGGCGTGGTGCGCGCGCGCGACGCCGATGGCTTCATCGAGCAACTGGTGGCGCTGGGCGCCGAACTGGGGCCGAGCTGCCTGTTCGCCGTGTCCGAAAACGACATTACCCTGCTCAACGCCCATCGCGCGCGCCTGACCGGCTTCACCATCATGTTCGCCGACCAGGCGCGCATGGATTCGGTACTGAACAAGGACCAGACCTACGCTGCTGCCGCCAGGGTCGGGATCCGTACGCCGCGCACCGAGCAGCCGGCCTCGATGGCCGACGTCGAGCGTATCAAGGATGGCTTGCGCTACCCGGTGGTGCTGAAGTGGGCCAATCCGCATGAAGTCGCATCGCGCCTGAGCGCGACCGGCCTGGCGCTGGACAAGACCCACTACTGCCACTCGGCCCAGGCGCTGCTGGCTTATCTGGCCCCCTACGAACCGGCCGGCGTCTATCCGCTGGTGCAGGAATACTGCGCCGGCTATGGTCTGGGCCAGTTCGTGCTGATGAAGGACGGCCAGCCGCACTACACTTTTCAACACCGGCGCCTGCACGAGTGGCCGCCCGAAGGCGGCTTCTCGAGCATGTGCGAATCGCTCCCGGGCACGGCGCATGCCGAGCAGATGGCGAAGTCGATCGCGCTGCTGCGCGAACTGCGCTGGGAAGGCATCGCGATGGTCGAGTACCGCCACGATCCGGCCACCGGCGAATCGGCGCTGATGGAAGTCAATGGCCGCTTCTGGGGCAGCCTGCCGCTGGCCTGGCATGCCGGCGCGCGCTTTCCGAGCATGATGCACACGCTGTGGGGACGCGGCCAGCCATTGACGGCGCCGGCGTACCGCAGCGGCGTGCGTTGCCGCTACATGCTGCCCGAGACCAAGCGCCTGCTGCGCATCCTGTTTGCGCAGCACAAAATCGAAGACAAGAACCTGCACTTCCGGCGCCTGCCCGAGCTGCTTGGCTACCTGGGCGGCTTCGTGCGTCCACGCAGCCGCTACTATGTGTTCTCGCTGGCCGACAGCGGCCCTTTCTTCAGCGACGTTGGCCAGATGCTGAAAAAGGCCGGCAGCGTGATTACGGCGCGCTTGCCGCTGCTGCGCCGGAGCGCCGCGGCGAAAGGCCGCTAAGCCGATAGGCAGGGCGCGACCCCGGTCGTAGAATAGGCTGTCGCATCAATTCGAGGCCAGCATGCCGATCCAGCCGGAACAACTCGCCGCCCTGATGGCCGAAGTCGAACAGGAAGACCCGATCGACTTCGCCGACCTGCCCTTTCCTGAAGACGAACTGCGCGCGCTGGTGGCCAGCCACCTGTGCGAGATGGCGGCATCGATGGACAACTTCAGCACCGAAGACCGCTTGATGACGCTGCTGGCGGTATCGGCCAAGCTGGTGCTGGAAAATTTGGTGCTGCACGTGCAGCTGCTGCGCCGCCACGGCCTGCCGGTGGGCGAAAACGTCGACGCCCTGCTGGGCCGGCTGCGCAAGAACCAAGGTTGAGCGTTGCGAAACCTGCATCACCGCAAACAAAACCGGCGCGCAATCGTTAATTTTTCCATGCGGAAATTACCTTTTCGTGTAACGCATCACATTTGCAACACTTGTTCCGTTTGTGCGGTTCTCCGTGAATTCCTTCGGGTATTATTGTTGTTGAAGAAACTCGTCCATATCCCGGACGACAGCCAGACCTACCGAGGAAGCCATGCCGCGTCACGTTTCGATCCCTACTCTCACCGCCGCCCTGCTGTCCGGCGCCCTGGTCCTTGGCCTGGGCGGCTGCAGCCGCGATCAGTCGACCCCGGCCCTGATGGCCGAAGCCAAGCAATACCAGGAAAAAGGCGACCTGAAAGCCGCACTGATCCAGCTGAAAAACGCGGTTGCGAAGAGCCCGGACGACGTCAATGCGCGTCTGCAGCTGGGTCTGCTGCACCTGCAGCTTGGCGACGCGGTCTCGGCCGACAAGGAACTGCGCCGCGCGGCCAGCCTTGGCGCCAGCCCTGAACAAGTGCTGGCGCCGCTGGTGCGGTCGCAGCAGGCGCAGGGCAAGTTCAAGGAGTCGCTGGATGAACTGAAACCGGAAGCAATCGCCAAGTCGGCGCCGCTGCTGGCGCTGCGTGGCGACGCCCTGCTGGCGACCCAGCAGCCAGACGCGGCCAAAGAAGCCTATCAGGCCGCGCTGACGCTGCAACCGAACAACGGTGCGGCGCTGACCGGCATGGCGCGCCACGCCATGTTGACCAACAACCGCGAAGAGGCCGAACTGTACGCGATCGCGGCCACTGAGAAAGACGCCAGCAATGCAGACGTCTGGAGCTTCCGCGGCGCCATGCTGCGCGCTGCCAACAAGCCCGAAGAAGCGCTGGCCGCCTACGACAAGGTAATCGCGCTGCGTCCGAACGACGTCAACGCGCGCGTCGAGCAGGCCTACCTGCACATCAACCAGGGCAAGTACGATCTGGCCAAGACCGACATCGATGCCGCCCGCAAGGCCGCGCCGAATTCGCTGCTGGCGACCTACGCCCAGGCCTTGCTCGACTACAGCCAGGACAAGCCAGCGCAGGCGCGTGAATCGCTGCAGAAGGTGCTCAAGGCGGCGCCCGAGCACATGCCGAGCATCCTGCTGGCTGGCGCGGTCGAACTGAAGCTGGGTTCACTGCAGCAGTCCGAACAGCACCTGCGCAAGTACCTGGATAACGACCCGAACAATCTGTACGCACGCAAGCTGCTGGTCCAGGCGCTGCTCAAGAGCGCGCAGCCGCGCGACGCGGTGGCGGTGCTGGCCCCGACCCTCGAAAAGGGCGGCGCCGATGCCCAGTTGCTGGCGCTGGCCGGTGAATCGTATATGCAGGCGCGCGACTTCGGCAAGGCCACCGGCTACCTCGAGCAGGCCGCCAAGCTGGCGCCGGAAGCGGCCGTGGTGCGCACCTCGCTCGGCCTGGCGCGCCTGAACCAGGGCCAGCAGGGACAGGCGATCGCCGACCTGCAGCGCGCCACCGAACTCGATCCGAAGTCGCCGGCCGCGCTGGCCGCGCTGGTCGAGGCCGAAACCGGCCTGAAACACTACGACAAGGCGCTCGCCGCCGCCACCCGCCTGCAGCAGTTGCAGCCCGACAGCCCGGCGCCGCTGAACATGCAAGCCTCGGTGCACATGGCCAAGGGCGACCTTGCGGCCGCGCGCACGGCGCTGGAAAAGGCGGTGGCGCTGCAGCCGACCTACTTCCCGGCGGTGACCCAACTGGTGCGCCTGGACCTGGTCGCCAACAAGCCCGAAGACGCAAAGAAGCGTTTTGAAGCGCTGCTTGAAAAAGACAAGAAGAACTTCGGCGCCATGGTTGGCCTGGCCGAACTGGCGATGCTGCAGAACCGTCCCGACGAGGCCACCAAGCTGCTCGAAAAAGCCCAGGCCGAGAATCCGGATGCGATCTCCGCCGTCATCAAGCTGGGCGGTCACTACCTGAACACCAAGCAGGCACAGAAAGCGCTGACGCTGGCGCGTAACCAGCAGATCGCGCATCCGACCAATCCGGATCTTCTCGATCTGCTGGGTCAGGCGCAGATCGCCAACAAGGATGCCGGCGGCGCGCTCGATACCTATAACAAGCTGGTCAATGTGCTGCCGAAGTCGGCGCTGCCGCAGATGCGTCTGGCGCAGACCCAGGGCCTGCTCAAGAACGAGGCCGCCGCAGCCGAGGCGCTCAAGCGCGCGGTGGCGCTGCAGCCCGACATGCTGCAGGCGCGCGTGGCGCAGATCGAGCTGGAGATCCGCCGTGGCCGCACCGGCGAGGCGCTGGCGCTGGCGCGTCAGGTGCAGAAAGAACAGCCGGACGCGCCGACCGGCTGGCTGCTGGAAGGTGACTTGCATCTGGCAATGAAGAAGCCGAATGAGGCGCTGGCCGCCTACGACAAGGCGTTCGCGATGCAGCCAACCCCTGGCCTTCTGGTGCGCAGCGCCGGTGTCCTGCGTCAGCAGGGCAAGAACGGCGAAGCGCAGGCACGCGTAACGAATTGGCTGAAGAAACATCCGGATGATCCGCAGGCTCTGATGTTCCTGGCCGAGATGCACCTGGCCGCCAACCAGTACAAGCCGGCAATCGGCCTGCTGGAGCAGGTCGTCAAGCGCACGCCGAACAACGTCCCGGCCCTGAATAACCTGGCTTGGGCCCAGCAGCAGGAAAAAGATCCACGCGCGCTCGCCACCGCCGAGCAGGCCTACAAGCTGGCCGCCGACAGCCCGGCGGTGATGGATACGCTGGGCTGGCTGCTGGTCGATCAGGGCAATACCGAGCGTGGCGTGCCATTGCTGCAAAAAGCCGTGGCGGCAGCACCGGCGGCGCTGGATATGCGTTACCACCTGGCGGTGGGCCTGAACAAGGCGGGGAAAAAAGCGGAAGCGCGCAAGGAACTCGAAACGCTGTTGGCGCAGAACAAGCCTTTCGCCCAGATCGAAGATGCTCGTTCGTTGCTAAAAACGCTGTAAGCGCTTAGTATCCGAAAACCAAAAAGTTGAACAGGACCGCGCGCACGAAATCACAAAACAGCGCGGCATCGTGCCAAACTCCACCCGCTTTGCGGCGGGTGGCGAACCTAGGAAGTCTTGCGATGACCAACCACGAGAAACTCATGGAAGACGAGCCAGAAAGCGCCGTCGACGAATTTCTATCGAACACTCACATTGCTGAGGACCGGGATAAGATAGCGGACTTCGAAACAGAGGATGTTATCGTGAACCAAGATTCGTACGGAATCCGGCTTACCGATACGCCTGATGGGCGCAATTCGGCCAGTATGCTGGTGAACAAGATGTACGCGTGGCGCGGCTACGCGGGCACGCACCAGCTTTCGGATGACCCGAACCGCATCACGCTGACCGCGACCGACAAGGGCGACGTGGTGGGCACGCTCACCATCGGGGTCGACTCCACGATCGGCCTGATGGCCGACCAGATCTTCCGCGAAGAACTCGATGCCCACCGCGAAAAAGGCGCCAGGTTATGCGAATTCACCAAGCTCGCCTTCGACCCGTCAGTGCGCTCCAAAGCATCGCTGGCCAATCTGTTTCACCTGGCCGTGATTTATGCGCGTGATATCCATGGCTGCACCGATATCGTGATCGAAGTCAATCCGCGCCATCGCCGCTTTTACCAGCAGATGCTGGGCTTCCAGCGCGAGGGCGAGATGAAAACCAATCCGCGTGTGAATGCGCCAGCGTATCTGCTGCGTATCAGCCTGGATTATGTTACCGAGAAGATCAAGCAATTCGGCGGCACCTTCGCCGAAGACACCACCGAACGCTCGTTCTATCCGTATTTCTTCTCGCCGCGTGAAGAAGAAGGCATTATCAGTCGTCTGCGCCGGATCGACGAACATCAGGCAGTCTGAATGCGCTGCGGCTTGAACAGCCGCGGCGTTTTTGCAATTGACGCGTCAATGCCGAGCGCCAGTCGCGCTGTCATTCCTCTGCACATCTTCGCAATACCATCCATTTCACCATGACGAAACCATTTCGCTATGAGCAGGCGTTTGCCCGCAACATCGGCTGGGTCACGCCGGCCGAACAGCAGCAATTGCGCGGCAAGCGCGTCGCCATTGCCGGCGGCGGCGGCGTCGGCGGCGTGCATCTGCTGACCCTGGCGCGCCTGGGCATCACCAAGTTCCGCATTGCCGACTTCGACACCTTCGATGTCGCCAACTTCAACCGCCAGGTCGGCGCCATGATGTCGACCCTCGACCAGCCCAAGGTCGAGGTGATGGCGCGCATGGCGCGCGACATCAATCCCGAGATCGAGATCGACGTGTTCGCACAGGGAATCGACGCCGGCAACCTGGACGCCTTTTTGAAAGACGTCGACCTGTACGTCGACGCGCTCGACTTCTTTGCTTTCCAGGCGCGCCGCGACACCTTCGCCACCTGCGCCCGGCTCGGCATTCCGGCGACCACGGTCGCGCCGCTGGGCATGGGTGCGGCCCTGCTCAACTTCATTCCCGGCGGCATGACGTTCGAGGAGTACTTCCGTTGGGACGGCCTCGAGTCGGATGCCGACAAGGCAGTGCACTTCGTGGTGGGCCTGGCGCCGGCTGGCCTGCATCGCCCTTATCTGGTGGTGCCCGAGGCAGTCAATTTCGTCGAGCGACGCGGTCCTTCGACCATCATGGCGTGCCAGATCTGCGCCGGCGTGATGGGTACCGAAGCGCTCAAAATCCTGCTCGGACGCGGCCAGGTGCTGGCAGCGCCGCATGGCGTCCAGTTCGACGCCTACCGCAACAAGGTGGCGCGCACCTGGCGTCCGGGCGGCAACCGTAATCCGCTGCACCGCCTGATGATTGCAGTCGGCAAGCGCCAACTGGCCAGGGACATGGCAGGAGCCACACCATGACGACCGTCGACAGCACCACCCCAGCCTACAAAATTGCCGACCTGGCGCGCTGGGCGCCCAGCGGCGACAATATGCAGACCTGGCGCTTCGAGATCGCCGCGCCCGACCACCTGGTGGTGCACGCGCACGACACGCGCGACCACTGCGTCTACGACCGCGACGGCCACCCAAGCCAGATCGCCTTCGGCGCCCTGCTCGAGACGATCGCCATCGCCGCTAGCGGCCTCGGCTTGCGCGCCGAGCTCACACGGCGGCCGGTAACAGCAACCCCGGCCAACGGCGCCGAGCCGCTGCGCCTGGTGTTCGATGCGCGCTTCGTGCCCGAACCGGGGCTGGCGCCGGATCCCTTGATTGGCGCGATCGAGAAGCGTACCGTGCAGCGCCGCGCAATGCGCACCCGGGCGTTGACGGACGAGCACAAGCGCATTCTGCAATCGGCCGTCGGCCCCGGTTATGCGCTGGCGTGGATCGAAGGCAGCGGCCCGAAATGGAAAGCCGCGCGCCTGATGTTCAATAATGCACGATTGCGCCTGACGATGCCGGAAGCGTTCGAGACGCACCGCTCGATCATCGACTGGAATGCCTGGGAAAGCACGCACCGCGTGCCAGACCGGGCGCTGGGCGTCGATCCGGGCACCCTGAAGCTGATGAAATGGGCGATGGGCAGCTGGGGCCGCATGTCGACCGTGAATACGCTGATGGGCACCTGGGCGCCGCGCCTGCAGATGGATCTGGTGCCGGGCATGGCCTGCGCCGCGCACTTCGTGCTCAAGGCGTGCAGCAAGCCGGAAACGATCGACGATTATGTTGCGGCCGGGCGCGCATTGCAGCGCTTCTGGCTGAGCATGACAAATCTGGGCTTGTACATGCAGCCCGAGATGACGCCGCTGATCTTCTCCAAATACGTGCGCGAGAATGACGACAAGTTCAGCGCCAAGCCCGGCCTGTGGGAATTCGCCCAGCGCCTCGAGCGCCAGACCGCCGAACTGGTCTTCACCGATGCCTTGCACCCGGTGTACATGGGGCGCCTGGGCTATGGCCCGGCGCCGAAGGCCCGTTCCAAACGCCGTCCGCTGCAGGAATTGCTGGTCGGCTGAAAAAACACCTGATGGATTGACAAGGCGGGCCGCGGCCCGCCTTTTTTACGTCCGGCAATGCCGTCAGCCGACGATAAGCGACAAAAAAAGGACGAAAAAAAAGAGCGGGCAATGCCCGCTCTTCTTCTTACGCTAAGAAAGCTTAGGCTTTCTTGGCGCGCTTGCGGCTGATGACGCCAGCGCCCAGCATGGCGATGCCGAACAGGGCCAGCGAACCTGGTTCTGGGACTTCTGCGGCCATTTCGCCCAGCTTGAACTGGCCGTTGTTCGAAACGAAGAAGTACTGGCCAGGAGCGTTGGCATAGGTGCCGCTACCGCAGCCAGGACCGGTGAAGCTAGCGAATTGGCAAGCAACTTCAGGCACCAGGTTGCCGGTTGGACGCGACAGGGTGTTGGCGTTGGTGAACGCGAACGACAGGATCGATTCCATCGACAGATCGTCGCCGTTGCCGCGGAAGAAGTAGCCAGCTGCCAGGCCGCCTTCGACTGCACGCGCGGTCACGCTGACCTGACCGTTGTTGGTCGGGCTGCCGCTTGCATCGACGTTGCCGCCGCCGCCAGGCAGGACTTCGAACGAAGCGATCATGGTGCCCAGATTGGCGCCGTAGATGCCGTCGGTCGAGGTGAAGCGGTCGGTGTTCGACTGGTACATCTTGATCGTGCCGCCGGTGAAGCTGAACGCGCCGCCGAACGAGCCGGTGCCGGTTGCTTCGAAGGTTGCGGTGATATTACCGCGTGGATCGATCTGGTTGAAGTTGCCGGTCTGGCGGTTATCGCCGTATGGAATTGCGAACACAGCGTGTTCTTTGAAATTGAACGAACCGGCGGTTGGGCCAGCCGACAGCTGGATGAACGCGTTACCGGTGATGTCCAGGTACTCGCTGACCTTCACGCCGCTGTTGTAACCGGTGCCGACCGGGTTGAAGACCCAGTCATTCATCACGGTGTCAGCGCTTGCGGTACCAGCCATCGCCAGGGTCACAGCTGCAGCGCAGCCCAGTTTCTTCAGGAAATTCATGTTCGTCTACCTCGTCTCTAGGTTAATCGGTTGCACACACACACGTCGTACTATTAGCAAGCGCCGTGCCAGCGCGGGCACTTCTTTTAAAATCAAGGACTTAGTATGAAGAATTAGCTTGGGAACAATAGCTGTGTAAAAATTCCCGACACTTTACAGGCTGTTTTTTGGTCTGTGAGCCCGAATATTTCTTTGCAGACAATCAATCCTGTTCAAGTGGATATCAAAAATACAATCTCGGGGCGTGCACAGCCTGTTCGGGTAGACATACAAGGCCGTGGCGGCTGCGGGGTGCACAGGATCAGTACATTCAGGGATCGCAGTACCACTGAGGCGCCTGACGGTGCAGGTTCAGGAAGTTGTCGTGCTCGGAGGATACCGGCAGGCGGCGCCCAAACGTCGCGTCAGCTTTGTCGCTGGCGAGAATATCGGCCAGCTTGACGTTTGCCTGGCAATGTCGGGTTACTCAGGAATAAGAGGGTGCTGTGCGAACAAAGCGCGAATCCAGCAGTCGATGGCAAGCGGCATGAAGATCGGTCCATGCCTGCGTCGTAATAACACAGCCAATGCCATGCCATCACACTGCCGATCGAAGAGGGAATGTAGAAACAGGTGGCGAGCAATGCCACCTGTCGGGCACTCGATTCATTGCGAAACGAATGCTGGCTGTAAAACTGACCGAAAACGACTTAGAAGAAACTTTCCGGAATAATCAGGACATCGCCAGGACGCATCATGACGTTGGCCGAGATGTCGCCATCACGGATCAGGTCATCCAGACGCACGGTCAGTTTTTCCTGCTTGCCATCGACATTGCGCACGATACTGGCCTTGTTACCGGCTGCGAATTCGGTGACACCGCCGACCGCGATCAGCACGTCCATCAGCGACATTTCGCGGCGGTAGGCCAGCGCTTGTGGACGCGCAGCCTGACCGATCACACGGATCTGCTCGGCGTAATTGCCGATGAAGTTGGTGACCACCACTGTCACCACCGGCTGCTGGATGAACTTGGCCAGTGCGCCTTCGATATCACGCGCCAGCTGGGTCGAGGTCTTGCCGGCGGCCGGCAGGTCTTCTACCAGCGGCGTGGTGATTTTTCCGTCCGGACGCACGGGCACCGACATCGATACTTCCGGATTGCGCCAGACGATGATGTTGACCGCGTCGCCGGGGCCGATCAGGTAGTCGGGATTGACCGGCGCCAGCGCGGCGGCGCTGGGAGCGGGAGGCGTAGCGCATCCGCCCAGCACCAGCAGGCAGCCCACGGCGCCAGCCGCCATCATACGTTTGATCCACTGCGTCATCTTGCTCACCTCGACTCTTTGCGGTCTGCGCCGGTTGAACCAGCATCGACTTGCGATTAAAAAATTGTTATTTCACCATCAAAACAGCGTTATTGTATATCAGAGTCTTTGCGGAAACGCCGTGCACGAATGAAATTGTTGGACTACAGCGCCACACCCATCGAGGCCGCTTGCGCCGCAGGGCGGATGCGCTCATGGCCGCTGCAGCAGGGCGCGTACATGGCTGACCGGCACCGCATACGTGATGCCGCTCGGATTGGTAATCGCCGTTTCCTTCAGCCCTTTTACGAAAACCATATTCACCACCGCCAGCACAGTCCCAGTGTCCGGGTCGTAGACCGGACTGCCGCTATTGCCTGGATACGCCGTGCCATCGAGCTGATATACCGTGAACGGCGCCCGCTGCAACTGCGCGATGGCGCGCGCATCGAGTCCGCGCGCACTCAGCGATGGCCGCACCACTGGCGTGATCGCCGCCAGCAGTGCGCGGTGGGTGGCCGGGTACAGTCCCAGCACCATGCCAAGCGGGAAGCCGGTAAACGCCAGCGCCTGCCCTTCGCGCGCTTCGTCGCGCTCGGCCAGGTTCAGTGCCGGCAGCGGCGCGCCCTGCAGCCGCAGGTGGGCCAGGTCGTGCTCGCGATCGAGTCCGACCAGGGTGGCGGCGCGAAACGCCACCGCGGCGCCGTCGCCCACCACCACGCCCAGGGTTTCCTTGCGCGCGCCGTCGAGCATCTCGGGCACCACATGGGCGTTGGTGATCACGCTCAAGCCGTCACCGACCACGAAGCCGGTGCCGGCGAACGTGATCGCCGGGCTGCGCGTCTGCAGGTAGGTGCCGACCCCGACCACCGAGCGCTTGATTCGGGCCACGGTGTCGGGCAAGGCGCCGGCGGCGGGCAGCGGCGCCGCGAGGGAAGCGCCGGCCAACAGACTGGCGAAGCCGTGATGCAAGAAGATTCGTCGTTTCATGGGCAGTTCACATTCATCGGGTACATCTTGTAAGGGCCGGTAGAGGCTCGCAAAAACCGCTACGGATCGGTTCTGAAACACATGTGGTTGCACTGCACAAAAAATGCGTCAATCGTGCAAGCCCTTTCGAATATTAAACATTACAATAACCATCTTTGATTTTCAGCAACTATCTAGGACGCTGTTCTCAAAGACTTCCGTATCGTTCAAACCGGCTTGCACAACGTTACAAAGTTTCGCAACTTACAACGCGCACAAGCGTCGAATGTTTGCGATAATGCAACACTCTGACCCGTAAAAATGTGGCCCGATGCAATCCCGCGGTTGCAACAAAGAATTTGTGTTGTAAGCCGTTTGTATTCTGAGCGGAGAATTGCTTAATTTTCCAGCACGCAATTGCAATTGCTCAGTCTACAAGCGATCATGCAGGGTGTTTATCTATTGAGTCCGGCACCTGCCGGACCATGACTCGAGACCGACAAATGGCCGAAATCACAGCCTTGATTCTGAATTTCTTAAAAGCACTTGGCAAGTATCGCTGGCATGCGGTCGCCATTACCTGGGTGGTCGCCCTGGCCGGTTGGGCCGTCGTGCTCAAGCTGCCGAACCAGTATCAGGCCTCGGCGCGCGTCTACGTCGATACCCAGAATATCCTCAAGCCGCTGCTGTCGGGCATGACCACGGTGCCGAACCTGGACCAGCAAGTCCAGTTCATGCGCCGCACCTTGCTCAGCCGTCCGAACGTGGAACGCGTCGTGCGCGAAGTCGATCTGGACGTCAAGGCGCTCAACGCGCGCGAAATGGACAAGATCGTCGACGAGATGACCTCGCGCATCAAGATGGCGGGAACCCAGCGCGACGACATCTATACCATCAGCTACACCGGCAGCAGCGCCAAGGAAGCCAAGGACGTGGTGCAGGCCTTCCTGACCATCTTCGTCGAAGGCAGCTTTACCGGCAAGCGCCAGGACTCCGAGAAGGCAGTCGAGTTCATCGACGACCAGATCCGCGGCTACGAAGAGCGGCTGTCGGCGGCCGAGAACAAGCTCAAGGACTTCAAGCTGCGCAATATGGGCTTGTTGCCGCGCGAAGGCGCCGACTACAATTCGCGCATGGTCTCCACCAACGAGGCGCTCAACCAGGCACGCCTGGAACTGAGCGAAGCGGAGCAGGCGCGCAACGCGATCCGGCGCCAGATCTCGGGTGACACCAGCGGTGGCCCGGGCAAGCGCGCGTTGCCGGTGTTGACCGACCCGGCGCTGGAAGAACGCATCGCCGCCGCCAACAAGACGCTGGACAGCCTGCGCACCCAGTATACCGAGCAGCACCCGGACATCATCGCCAACCGCCGCCTGCTCGAGCAGCTGCTGGCGCGCAAGGCCGACGAAGCCAAGAACGGCAAGCCGAGCAGCGACCCCGGCGCCAGCTACAGCCCGATGCTGCAGCAGCTCAAGGTGCAATTGTCCGACGCCGAAGCCCGTGTCGCCTCGCTGCAGGCCCGTGTGTCCGAATACAGCAACCGCGTCGGTACCCTGCGCGCCCAGAGCGAGCAAGTACCCGAGATCGAAGCCCAGTTGGCCAACCTGAACCGCGACTATGAAGTCAACCGCGCCAATTACCAGCGCCTGGTTGAACGGCGCGAGTCGGCCAAGCTGTCGGGCGACCTGTCGTCGGCCACCGACATGCTGACCTTCCGCGTGATCGATCCACCGCTGGCGCCGCTGGTGCCGTCGGGCCCGAACCGCCTGCAGCTGTTCTCGGTCGTGTTCGTCGCCGCGCTGATCGCCGGCCTGGCCGGCGCCTTCCTGATGAGCCAACTGCGTCCGACTTTCCTGAGCCAGGCCACGCTGCGCGAGACCACCGGGATCCCGATTCTGGGTTCGCTCAGCATGAACTGGACCGCCGAGCAGACCGTGCGCCGCAAGCGCCGCCTGATCGCGCTGGTGGCGTCGGTGCTGCTGTTGTTCGGCACCTACGGCGCCGGTGTCGCCGCCATCCTCGTCCGTCCGATGTAAGGCCGCAGGCCAAGGAGCACATGTGAGCATTATTGAAAAAGCGGCCAGCCGCATCGACCAGCAGCGCCAGGCTGCCAATTCCGCCGCGACCGGCAAGCCGGAGCAGGCGGCCGTCCAGGCCGACCTGCAGGCGCAGCAGATCCAGCATCCCATCATCGAGTTGCCGGCCCACGTGCCGGCGCCCGCGCCGGCTGCAGAGCCAGCGACCAGCGCGCACGCCATGCCAGAGGCACCGGCCGCGCCTGCCCGCAGCGCCCCGCGCAAAGTCGAACTCGACCTTGCCCGGATGCGTGAGCTGGGCCTGGTCACCGCCGCCGGCGGGCGCACCAGCCTGCTGGAAGAATTCCGCATCATCAAGCGTCCGCTCCTGAAGCGCGCTTTCGAAGAGCGTGGCCCGAAGGCCAATCCAAGCAACCTGATCATGATCACCAGCTCGTTGCCGGGCGAAGGCAAGACCTATTGCTCGATCAACCTGGCGATGAGTATCGCCATGGAGCTCGACCACACGGTGCTGCTGGTCGACGCCGACGTGGCGCGCCCGTCGGTGCTGCGCACGCTCGGCTTGCCGGCCCACCGCGGCCTGATGGATTGCCTGATCGACGACAAGCTCGACCTGTCCGACGTGCTGCTGCGCACCAACGTCGACACGCTGGCGATCCTGCCGGCCGGCACCAGCACCCCGCGCGCTACCGAACTGCTGGCCAGCTCGACGATGACGCAGATGCTGCACGAACTGGCCAACCGCTATCCGGACCGCATCATCATTTTCGATTCGCCGCCATTGCTGCTCACCAGCGAGTCGCGCGTGCTGGCCAGCCATATGGGCCAGATCGTGGTCGTGGTGGAAGCCCAGACCACGACCCAGCACGCGGTCAAGGAAGCACTGCACAAGCTGGAAGGCTTCGACAACGTCAACCTCATCTACAACAAGACCAGGGACATCCCTGGCATCGAAGAGACGTATGACTACCACTACGGCTGATCGCCGGTTGCCGACCATGCTGGTGCCACGCCTGCCACGCCTGCTGCCGCTGGCCGCTGCCGCCGCCATGCTGGCGGCAGCGCCGGCGCACGCGCAATGGAACGTCACGCCCAGCGTCAACCTGAGCGGCACCTGGACCGATAACGTCGACCTGCGCGAAGACGAGCTGGCCGAATCGCAGTTCATCACCGAGCTGCGTCCGCAACTGGCGGTGTCGGGCAAGAGCCGGCGCCTGAAGGTCGACGCTGTCGCCAGCTGGAACCGCTACGCCTACAGCGACAAGGACGCCATGCAGCGCCCGTCCGACGGCCGCCGCACCTATGCCGCCAACCTGCAGGGCACGCTGGTCGAACAGATGCTGTACGTCGACGCCTCGGCCAACCGCAGCCAGCGCAGCATCGACGCCTTCAGGCCGGGCGCCGACAATCCGTATTCGCTCGAGAACCAGACCGAGGTCAGCTCGTGGAGCGTCAGCCCGTACCTGGTGCGCCGCATCGGACGCGACGCCACCATGCAGCTGCGCTACAGCCGCGATTCGGTCGACACGGGCCTGCGCAACCTGTACGGCAACAGCACCGGCGACACCGTGCTGCTGAACCTGGCCAGCGGCACCTCCACGAACAAGCTCGGCTGGGGCCTGAACTACGTCCGCCAGGACAACGACAACCAGCTGGTCGGCGAATCGTCGTCCCAGAACACAAGCGGCTCGCTGCGCTACCAGTTCACGCGCACCTGGGCCGCCACCATGACGGCCGGCTACGACAAGTACGACTTCGAGGGCCCGGGCGGCGACAGCGCCGGCCGCAGCTGGTCGGTGGGCGGGGTCTGGACCCCGAGCGCGCGCACCAATGTGCAAGCGTCGATCGGACGCCATCTATACGGCCAGACCGGTTCGCTGCTGGCCACGCTGCGCAGCCGCCGCACCGCCTGGGACCTGCAGTACAGCGACACCATCACCTCGTCGCGCCGCCAGTCGCTGCTGCCGGCCTCGATCGACACCGCGTCGATGCTCGACCGCATGTTCAGCGGCGTGGTGGCCGACCCGATCGAGCGTGAACGCCTGGTCGCTTCGTACATGCTGGCCAATGGCTTGCCGCCCACCCTGGCCGAAAGCATCAACTTCCTCAGCAACCGCTGGGCGCGCCAAAAGGAACTGCGCGGCTCAGTGGCCTGGCGCGGCGGGCGCAGCACTGCCCTGCTGAGCGCCTACCGCAGCGAACGCATCGCCCTGTCCGACCAGCAGAGCGACAGCGCGCTGCTGGGCAGCCAGTTCAGTTCGCTGAACGACAACGTGCGCCAGCACGGCGCCAACCTGAACTTCTCGTATCGCGTCGGTCCACGCTCGACCCTGAACACCGGCGCCGACTATAGCCTGAACGAGTCGCTCAGGACCGGTCTCGAAACGCGCCGGCGCGAGCTGTACGTGCGCATGAACCGCGACGTCGGCCGCTACCTGTCGACCAATCTCGAACTGCGCCGTCGCAGTGGCGGCACCGACTTTGCCGGCCGGCGCGACTACACCGAGAACGCGGTGGTGGCTTACCTGAACATGAAGTATTGAGCGGAAATCGAGCACGATGTACGAATCCTATTATGGCCTCTCGGCCAAGCCCTTCCAGCTGCGGCCCGACCCGCATTTCTTCTTTGGCTCCAAGGGCCACAAGCGCGCCATGGCCTACCTCGAGTACGGCCTGTCGCAGGGCGAAGGCTTCATCGTCATCACGGGCGAAGTCGGCGCCGGCAAGACCACGCTGGTGCGCAACCTGCTGGGTCACCTGCCACTCGACCAGATCGTGGCGGCGCACATCGTCAATACCAGCCTCGATCCGGAAGACACGCTGCGCATGGTGGTGTCGAGCTTCGGCTTGCCGTACGAAGGCGCCAGCAAGGCCGAACTGCTGAATCGTCTCGAGCAATTCTTGCGCAGCGTCGACCGCCAGGGCAAGCGCGCCCTGCTCCTGATCGACGAAGCCCAGAACCTGAACGCGCGCACGGTCGAAGAGCTGCGCATGCTGTCGAACTTCCAGACTGACGACCGCTCGCTGCTGCAGACCTTCCTGCTCGGCCAGCCGGAATTCCGCGCCACCCTGCACAGCCCCGGCATGCAGCAATTGCGCCAGCGCGTGATCGCCAGCTATCACCTGGGTCCGATGGATGCGCAGGAAACCCGCGCCTATATCGAACACCGCCTGACGACGGTCGGCTGGAACGGCGACCCAAGCTTTGACGATGGCGCCCACGCCGCGATCTTCGCCTACAGCGGCGGCATTCCGCGCAAGACCAACACGCTGATGGACCGTGTGCTGTTGATGGGCTTCCTGGAAGAGCTGCACGCGTTTACCGAAGCCCACATCAACGACGTGGTGCGCGATATCGACGAAGAATTCCAGGCCCCGGATGCGATCGGCGAGCCGGATCCGGAGAGCGCATACGACGCGCGCATGAATGGCAATGGCAGCGGCAACGGCGCCGAACATCACGGCGGCGAGCGCCGCGCGGCCAGCGTCGAACTGCTCGACGAGCGCATGATGCGCCTCGAGAAATCAATCGTCTCGGTGCTGTCGATCCTGAAGAAGATCGTCGCCACGCCACCGGGCCAGAACCCATTGAATGCAGAGCACCGCGCCGACCAACGTACGGACCACCAGGAATAAGCCATGAAAATGACCGCTCCCGCAGCCCGGCCGCGCCCAGCGCCGGGTGAACGCATCCGCAACGCCATGACCTGCGACGTCGAAGACTACTTCCAGGTCTCGGCCTTCGCACCCTATATCGACCGCGCCAGCTGGCCGACGCGCGAGTGCCGCGTCGAAGCGAACATGGACCGCATCCTGGCCCTGTTCGCAAAGAACGACGTGCGCGCCACCTTCTTCACGCTGGGCTGGATCGCCGAACGCTATCCGGCCATGGTGCGCCGCATCGTCGAGCAGGGCCACGAGCTGGCCAGCCACGGCTACGGCCACCTGCGCGCCTCGGACCAGAGCCGCGAAGAATTCAGCAACGACATCCGCTCGGCCAAGGCGCTGCTGGAAGACATCGGCGGCCAGCAGGTGCTGGGTTACCGCGCCCCGAGCTTCTCGATCGGCCACGCCAATCTGTGGGCGCTCGACGCGCTGCACGAAGCCGGCTACAAGTACAGCTCGAGCATCTACCCGATCGCGCACGACCACTACGGCATGCCCGACGCGCCGCGTTTCGCGTTCTACCCGAACGGCCCTGATGGTTTGCTCGAAGTGCCGATCACCACGCTGCACATGGGCGGTCGCAACTTCCCTGCCGGCGGTGGCGGCTACTTCCGCCTGCTACCCTATGCACTGAGCCGCTGGATGATGGAAAAGGTCAATCGCGAAGACCAGGAATCGGCGCTGTTCTACTTCCACCCGTGGGAAGTCGATCCGCAGCAGCCGCGCCCCGAAGGCCTGGGCGCCAAGGCGCGCTTCCGCCACTACATCAACATCGACCGCATGGAGCGCCGCCTCGAACTGCTGGCGCGTGACTTCAAGTGGGACCGCATGGACCGCATCTTCCTGGACAAGCCATGAATTCGATCATTGAAGGCGCACAGGCACGCCGCGCAATCGAAGCGCATGCCGTCGCTCCTCTGACCCTGAAGCTGCTGCAAAAGCAGGATTACGCACGCTGGGATGCCTTCGTTCGCGCCTGCCCGTCGGCCACCTTCTTCCATCTGTCGGGCTGGCAGAGCGTGATCGAGCAGTCGTTCGGCATCAAGACCTGGTTCTATTACGTCGAGCAGGATGGCCAGATCCAGGGCGTGCTGCCGCTGGCCGAAATCAAGAGCCGCCTGTTCGGCCATTCGCTGGGCGCGATGCCGTTCTGCGTGTATGGCGGCGTGGTCGCACTGGACGACGATGCACGCGCCATGCTCGACGCGGCCGCGCATGACCTGGCCAACAAGCTGGGCGTCGGCCACCTGGAATACCGCGGCATGACGCGCGCCCATCCGGCCGACAGCAGCTGGCACACCAAGGAACTGTACGTCACCTTCCGCAAGGAGATCACGGGCGACGACGAAGCCAACCTGAACGCCATCCCGCGCAAGCAGCGCGCCATGGTGCGCAAGGGGATCAAGCTGGGCCTGAAGGGCGTGGTCGAGGACAACGTCGACAATATGTTCATCGCGTATGCGCACAGCGTGCTGCGCCTGGGCACCCCGGTGTTCCCGAAAAAATACTTCGCCCTGCTGCAGAAGACCTTCGGCGACGAATGCGAGGTGCGTTCGATCTATACCCAGGACGACAAGCTGGTCGGCTCGGTGCTGTCGTTCTACTGGCGCGACGAAGTGGTGCCCTACTACGGCGGCGGCATGGACCTGGCGCGCTCGGTGGCCGGCAATGACTTCATGTACTGGAACCTGATGCAGGCCGCCGCCGCGCGCGGTTGCCGCCTGTTCGACTTCGGCCGCAGCAAGCTTGGCACCGGCGCCTACGACTTCAAGAAGAACTGGGGCTTCGAGGCGACCCCGCTGCCGTACGAATACAAGCTGTATGCATCGACTGCGCTGCCGGACAACAATCCGCTGAACCCGAAGTACCAGCTGTTCATCAAGGTCTGGAAGAAGCTGCCGCTGCCGCTGGCGAACTTCATGGGCCCGTTCATCGTGCGCAACCTGGGATAAGCCGTGGAAGACTTGCTGCTGCTGATCCACCGTATCA
>Ga0308160_10001976_pt1 | contig 26517 bp, 22 predicted proteins | sample PhyFR1_FD_201036 | JGI IMG/M metagenome (GOLD analysis project Ga0308160, IMG submission 201036) | Phyllosphere microbial communities from UC Gill Tract Community Farm, Albany, California, United States - DLSLF.R1 | ecosystem: Host-associated > Plants > Phyllosphere > Unclassified | place: USA... | reverse complement strand
GCCAAGACGCTCGGCTTCGAAGACGTCAGCCACAACTCGCTCGATGCCGTGTCTGATCGCGATTTCGCGATCGAGTTCACGGCAGCCGCATCGGTCTTGATGATGCACATCTCGCGCATGTCGGAAGAGCTGGTGACGTGGATGAGCCCGCGTGTCGGCTTCATCGACATCGCCGACCGCTTCTGCACCGGCTCGTCGATCATGCCGCAAAAGAAGAACCCGGACGTGCCGGAACTGGCGCGCGGCAAGACCGGCCGCGTCTACGGCCACCTGATGGGCCTCCTGACCCTGATGAAGGGCCAGCCGCTGGCCTACAACAAGGACAACCAGGAAGACAAGGAACCGCTGTTCGACACCGTCGACACCGTGCTGGATACGCTGCGCATCTTCACCGACATGGCTGCCGGCATCACCGTCAAGGCGGACAACATGCGCGCTGCCGCCCTGCAGGGCTACGCCACCGCGACCGACCTGGCCGACTACCTGGTCAAGAAGGGCCTGCCCTTCCGCGACGCCCACGAAGCCGTGGCGCATGCGGTGCGTGCCTGCGACGAGGCCGGCTGCGACCTGTCCGAGATGGCGCTGGAGCGCCTGCGCGAGTTCTCGCCGCTGATCGAGCAGGACGTGTTCGCGGTGCTGACGCTGGAAGGTTCGGTGGCGGCGCGCGACCACGTCGGCGGCACCGCGCCGAACCAGGTAAGACTGGCGATCGCGCGCGTGCGCAGCCAGCTCGGCGAATAAACGGCGCCGCACAAACAGCGCCTGATAATAAAGGGCGTGATAACAAAAGCCCTGATAAGAAAGGGCATGGCTGCCCCCGCACAGTACCGGCTTCGGCCGGTACTGTGCGGGGGCGGCTTTTTTTATCCCTTCTTCATACCGTCAGAAGCGGTACACCGCGCCGACGTTGACGAAGCGGCCCACCGCGCCCGCCGAGTGCAGCGACAGGTTGTACGGATAGCCGCTGCCGTAGGTGCTGACGTCGGCCGGCGGCTGGCGGTTGAACATGTTGCGCACCGAAGCGTGCAGCGTCCACTGGCCGGTCATCTTGTAATTCACCGTCAGGTCGGCCTGCATGAAGGAACCGACCCGGCAGAAGTTCTGCGGCACGTTCCCGCTCGGGAACACGCCGTTCATCGCCGCGCCTTCCTCGCAGGTGGACTGGCCCTGGGTCGGGTCGGTCAGGTCGTAGCCTTTCACCCAGTGCAGCGTGGTGGTCGCTTCCCATGGGCCGCGCTCCAGGCCGAGCTCGAACTGGGCGCGGTCCTTCGGGTTGGCGGTGTCGGCGCCGATGCCGGCCGGGCCGTGGCCGCCGGCCAGTTCATATTCCTGGCCGGCGATCGTCATCGTGTAGCTGAACGCGTGCGCATACTGGAAGTCGGCGCGCAGGCGGCCGTAGCTGCCCAGGTTCCAGCGGTAGCGGGTATCGAATTCGACGCCGCGGGTGCGCGTGCTGTTGGCGTTGATCGGCGTCGCCGGGTAGTAGGCGATGCGGCCGATGCTCGGGGTGCAGGTCACGGTGCCGCCGTTGCCGTCGGCGCAGTCGCTCGGCACCGGCGCGATGCGCACCGGGGTGCCGGCCAGCGGGCCGCCGACGATCTGGTCGCTGACGCGGATCTGGTACAGGTCGACCGTCGTGCTCCAGCCGCGCACCGGCTCCAGGATCAGGCCCAGGGTGGCCGACACCGAGTGCTCGGGCTTGAGGTCGGGATTGGTGGTGGTCAGGCCGATCAGCGACTCGTTGCAGGAGGCGATCACGGTGCCGGCCGGATAGCGTCCGTCCGGCCGGTAGCCGCCCGCGCACAGCACCGGGTCGGCATTGCTGCCGACGCCGCCGGCGCTGGCCGAGTTGCCGTTTTCGGCCGGGCCCGGCGCGCGGAAGCCCTTGGCCAGCGTGCCGCGCAGCGCGAACACCTCGTTCGGCGTGAACTTGAAGGCCAGCTTCGGCGTGGTCGAATTGCCGGCCAGGCTGTAGCGGTCGTAGCGCACCGCACCGTCGATTTCCAGGTTCTTGAGCACCGGCGCGGTGAATTCCGCATAGGCCGAGTTGACCGTCTCCGAGCCGAAGGCATAGGCGCCGTTGACGATGCCGTCCGCGTTCGGCGCGGCCGGCGCCGACAGCTTGGTGTGGAAGGCACTCAGGCCGGCGCTGACCTGCAGGTCGCCGCCGGCCAGCTTCATCAGCGAACGGCCGGCGCGGGCTTCGGCGAAGTCGAGTTCCGAGGTATCGAACGAACGCGGCGTGCGGAAGATCGCCGCCAGGTCGGCAGCGCTGTTGGCGCCATAGATCAGGTAGGGATTGGCCGCGCGGTTCAGCGCCGCGTTCAGCGCCGGCACGTTGAGGGCGCCGTGGTTCTTGCGCTCCAGGTTGTTGCGGGTGTAGCCGAGCGAGAAGGCCAGGTCCCAGTCGCGCCAGCTGCCGGTGAAGTCGGCCGCCAGGCGGTAGGCGCGCGAATCGGTGGTGATGTAGTGCTCGGGCGCGTCCGGGATCGGTCCGCGCACGATGGCCGGCACGCCGAACGGATTGCCCGGGTAGCCGGCCGGGATGCGGATCGCCGGGATCGCCGAATTCGGAATGTAGTGCGGCGCCACGCCCGACATCAGTTCGAGCTGGCTGCCGTACGAGGACGGGAAATTCGTGATGCCCTGGTTGAGCCTGACGCGGCTCTCGAACATCGACGCCTTGAGGTCGGCGCGCCAGTCGCCGCCCAGCTTCTGCGTGTAGCTGGCGAGGATGTTGACGTTCTCGGTCATGGGCTGGATCTGCTTGGTCGGATCGTCGTAGGCGCAGCCGCCCGAAGCCACTTGGGCATAGCTGGCGCAGGCGGTCCCCGGGAAGAACGAGAAGGCGGCGCTGTTGTCGGCGCCGGCCACGCGCGGCACGTTCGGATTCAGCAGGTAGGGCGACAAGGTCAGCGGCGCCGTGTTCTGCGGCGTGAACACGCCGAGCGCCTTGTTGCTGCCGCCGAAGCGGCTCATGTCCAGCTCCTGCCAGATGCCCTTGCCCTTGCGCTGGGTGTAGTAGATCGGGTCCTGGTGCCGGTATTCCAGGCTGATGTAGGCATTGTGGCCGTCGGCATCGAGGTCGCCGCGGCCGTAAGTCGCCGTGAAGTGCTCGGTCTTGCCGCCGCCCTCGGTGGCGATGCCCTTCTCGGCCGACAGCGTGGTGCCGTTGAAGTTCTTCCGCAGGATCACGTTGACCACGCCGGCCATCGCGTCCGAACCGTACACGGCCGAGGCGCCGTCCTTCAGGATCTCGATGCGCTCGACCGCTTCGAACGGAATGTTGGAGATGTCGACGAAGGAGCGCGAGCCGTCGTCGGCCAGCGGATACGAGGCCATGCGGTGGCCGTCGATCAGCACCAAAGTCGCGTTGTTGTTCAGACCGCGCAAGGAGATGCCGCTGCCGCCCGCCGCGAAGCCGCCCGTGAAATTCTGGCTCAGCGTGCCGGCGCCGTTCGCGGTCAGGTTCTGCAGCACTTCGCCGACCGAGGTATAGCCGGAATTGCGCAAGTCCTTGGCATTCAGCACCTGGACCGGGCTCGGCGTTTCGCCGTCGGCGCGGCGGATGTAGGAACCGGTGATCTCGACGCGCTGGACGCCACCCGCCGGCAGGCCGTCGGCTTGCGGCGCGGTCGGCCCCGGCTGCTGCTGGGCCATCGCGCCCGACACGAAGGCGGCGGAAAACGCGCCGGCCGCCACCAGGTGGCGGATTGCGCGCGGCAAGACTTTCATGTTGCTGGACATGTTCTCTCCTTGGGTGCCTGCTGTTGTGGTTGTGTTTGCAGTGGTCTTTTTTAATGTAGTAACGCGGAAAATCTTGTGTCAAACGAAATCTGGAAATTCGCTTCTGTTCACTTTGGTGTAACGAAACAATGTTATTTGGCAAAAAATGAATTGACACGTGCTCATGCGGACGCCTAAGTTGGGATGAGTCCAAGGAGATCCGTCCATGTCCCGCATTCCATTCGCCCGCGCCGCGTTGTGGGCGTCGCTCGTCCTCGCGTTCGATGCCGCTGCCGCTCCCGCTGTCGTTTCCCCCGCCCCGCAAGCCCCGTTTTCCTTTGCCGCCGCACCCGGCCACCTGCCCAAGAACGTGGTCCCGCTGGACTACCGGATCGCGATCGTGCCGGACGTGGCCAAGCGCACCCTGCGCGGCACCGGATCGATCGACCTGCGCTTCGACGCAGCGACCGACACCATCCAGTTCAACGCCATCGGCATGCAGTTCGCCAACGTGCGCCTGGACGGCAAGCCGGTGAAAGCGGTCAGCATCGACCCCAAGCGCGAGATCGTTACCGTGACGCTGGCGGCCAAGGCCAAGCCCGGGCGCCACGTGCTGAACCTGGCCTACGACGCCAGGATCGAGAGCGGCCCGCGCGGCCTGTTCGCACAGCCCTTCCAGAAGCCGGACGGCAGCCGCGACATCCTGCTGTCGACCCAGTTCGAAGCCACCGATGCGCGCCGCATGTTTCCCTGCTGGGACGAGCCGGCCTTCCGCGCCCGCTTCGAACTGACCGCGACCGTCCCGGCCGCATGGGCGGCGATCTCGAACATGCCGGTCAAGCGCCGCGTGGTGCACGGCGACCTGGCCACCACCACCTTCGAACGCTCGCCGTCGATGTCGTCCTACCTGGTCGAATTCACCAGCGGCGACATGGCCAGCATCGGCACCCGCGCCGGCGCCACCGCGATCAACGTCTGGGCCGTGCGCGGCCAGGAGCAGAACGGCAAGCAGGCGCTGGAAGACGCGCGCACCATCCTGCTCGACTACAACGATTACTTCGGCGTGGCCTTCCCGCTGCCCAAGCTCGATGCGATCGCCGTGCCGGGCGGCTTCCAGGGCGCGATGGAAAACTGGGGCGCGATCACCTACAACGACCAGACCCTGCTGCTCACGCCCGCCTCGACCCTCGACAACCGCCAGCTGGTCTTCAGCATCTCGGCGCACGAGATGGCGCACCAGTGGTTCGGCGACCTGGTGACGATGGGCTGGTGGGACGACATCTGGCTCAACGAAAGCTTCGCCTCCTGGGCCGCCGCCAAGGAGACCGACAAGCGCAACCCGGCCTGGCGCGTGCGCGAAGCGGAAGATGCCGGCAAGGAAGCGGCGATGCGGGTCGACGCGCGCCTGGCCTCGCGCGCCGTGCACTACCCGGTCGAGAACGAGCTCGAGCCGCAGAACAATGCCGATCCGCTGATCATCTACAACAAGGGCCAGGCCGTGCTGCGCATGCTCGAAGCCTACCTCGGCCCGGACCGCTTCCGCGACGGTATCCGCGCCTACATGAAGGCGCGCCAGTACGGCAATGCGACCAGCACCGACCTGTGGAATGCGCTGGGTGCGGCCAGCGGCCGCGACGTCGCCGGCCTGGCGCGCGACTGGATCGAACAGCCCGGCTTCCCGCTGGTCGCCGCCCGCGCCGAATGCGACGCCGCCGGTGCGCGCACGCTGACGCTGACGCAGTCGCGCTTCCTGCTGCAGGGCGAAGCCCCGGCACAGCCGCGCTGGGCCGTGCCGCTGCGCATGCGCGTCGGCAGCGCGGCGCCGCAATCGGTGCTGCTGGAAAAGGATGGCCAGCGCGTCGCCGCCGGCCGCTGCGACCAGCCGCTGTCGCTGAACGCGGACGCCGACGGTTTCTTCCGCGTCGCCTACGACGATGCCCTGCTGGCCCTGAACACGCGCCAGTTCGCCGCCCTGCCGGACGGCGACCGCATCGCCCTGCTGGACGACCAGTGGGCGCTGGTGGAAAGCGGCCGCCGGCCGCTGGACAGCTACCTGGCGCTGGCGCAGGCGATGGGCGACCGTCCCAACGAACGGGCCTGGAACCAGATCCTGGGCGCCCTCGACACCATCGAACGCGCCGAACGCGGCACGCCCGGCCACGCCGCCTTCGTCGCCTGGGCGCGCGGGCTGGTCAAGCCGGTCGCCGCGGGCATGGGCGCGGCCGGCGCCACCCAGACCGCTGGCCTGCAGCGCCTGCAGCGCAACCTGGTCGCCCACCTGGGCGCCTGGGACGACCCGGACACGCTGGCCGAGGCGCGGCGCCGCTTTGACGCCTTCGTGCGCGACCGCGCCAGCCTGGCCCCGGACGAGCAGGCGGCGGTGCTGACCGTCGTCGCCCAGCACGCCGACGCCGCCACCTTCGACCAGTTGCACGCGATCGCGCGCGCGGCGAAGAACGAGACCGAGGTGCGCCGCTTCTACCCGATCCTGATGCGCGTGCGCGACCCGCAGCTGGCAACCCGGGCGGCCGCGATCGCGCTCTCGCCCGAGATCCCGCCGCAGGCCGACGTGCTGCGCCTGAACCTGGTGCTGACGCTGGCCGGCGAGCATCCGCAGCTGGCCTGGACCACCTTCACCGGCCAGCTCGACCGGCTGACCGCGGCCAACCCGGGCAACCGCCCGAACGTGCTGGCCAAGACCGTGCCCGAGGTGTTCTGGGCCGGCATCCCGGCGGCCACGCTGCAGGCCTGGGTCAAGGACCAGATCGACGCCGGCATGGCCGACACCCTGGCCGACAGCATGCAGACCGTACGCTTCCGCCAGGACGAAAAAGCCCGCCTGGTCGAGGCGGCAGACCGGATCGCCGCGCGCCGCTCCTGATCCGCCCACGGGCGCCATTCGCTGCCGTCCGCCGCCGTCCGCGGCGAGCCGTTACAATCGGCTCGCCAGGACGCAAAGGACACCCCATGCAGCGCTACAGGAACAGCGGCGGCGACTCCGGCGTCGTCGCCTACGACATCGACGCCGGCCAGATCATCGTCCAGTTCAGGAACGGCGAGCGCTACCTCTACACCGAGGACAGCGCCGGCGCCGCCAACATCGCCCGCATGCAGGCGCTGGCCCAGGCCGGCCATGGCCTCGGCAGCTTCATCAGCCAGCACGTGCACGACCGCTACGTCCGCAAGATCAATTCCAGGAAACTCGACTGACCAGCATGCCCCACACCACCCAGACGCAATTGCCCGACCGCCATTTCTCTGCCTTCCTGTTCGACATGGACGGCACCATCCTCACCTCGATCAAGGCCGCCGAGCGCGTCTGGGGCGACTGGGCCGCCGGCCACGGCCTCGACGTCGCCGCCTTCCTGCCGACCATCCACGGCAAGCGCACCGAGGAGACCGTCCGCGCGCTGGCGCTGCCCGGCGTCGACCCGGTGGCGGAAGCGGCGCGCATCACCCTGGCCGAGATCGAGGACGTGGCCGGCATCGAAGCGATCCGCGGCGCCGCCGACTTCCTCGCCAGCCTGCCGCCGCAGCGCTGGGCGATCGTCACCTCGGCCCCGCGCAAGCTGGCCGAGGCGCGCATCGCCGCCGCCGGCCTGCCGACGCCGGACGTGCTGGTGGCCGCCGAAGACGTCGAACGCGGCAAGCCGGCACCCGATCCCTTCCTGCTCGGCGCGCGCAAGCTCGGCGTGGCGCCGCAGGATTGCCTGGTGTTCGAGGATACGCTGGCCGGGCTGCAATCGGCAGCGGCGGCCGGGATGGCGAGCGTGGTGGTGACGACAACGCACGCGCATCCGCTGGAGACGGACGTGGTGGCGGTGCTCGACTACGAGCAGCTGCGCGCCGTCACGCTGCCGGACGGCGGCCTGCGCCTGCAAGCCGCGGGCTGACGCGGCCTGCCGCACCGGACTGCAGCCGCGGGGCGGCGCCGGGCCGCAGCGCATCGGAAGCAGATCCGGAAGCGTGATCAGTCGTGACGGTACACGCGCGGCTTCAGGATTTCGGGATCGATGGCCAGCGGCTGCGCCGGGGCGCCCGACGCAGCTGCGGCGGCCTTCGGATACGGCGAGCCGTCGCGATGCGTATATTGGTCGGCGCCGTTGTCCCAGATGAGGTCGATGTCCGCATAGGTAACGCGGTCCTGGGGAATGCGCGACCCCACCACCAGGAACAGCGCCGTGCCCCAGCCCTTGTTGATCAGGTGATGGCCGTTCGGCCGCCCGGCCGGGAAGGCCGCGCAATCGCCGGCGCGCATCAGGATCTCGCCCTCGTCCGTCACCAGGGTCAATTCGCCCGACACCACCGTGACGAATTCATCTTCGTGCGAATGCCAGTGGCGCTGCGACGACGCGGCGCCCGGTTGCAGTTCGACCAGGTTGACGCCGAACTGGCTCAGGCCGCCGGCCTCGCCCAGCGCCTGGCGGCTGCGTCCGTTGACGGCCTCGGCGAAGGGTTCGGGGTAATCGGTGCCGGTCAGCACGGGAATACTGCTCAAGTCTAGCCTGGACATGGGACGCTGCTCCTTGTTGATTGGACACGTGTTTCGACCCGACTAGGATAGCGCAACTGGCCGCCGGATCGCTGTTCCGGTGAGAATGTGCGCGCCCGATCGGGCGCCGAAGCTGCGCTTCCGGTGCAGGCGTTGAGCGCGCTCATCCTTTGTGGGTAGCGCGCGCAACGATTTTGCTCAGGCGCGCTTCTGCACCAGGGTCAGGATGTCGTAGCTGGCCACCAGTTCCTCGTTCTGGTTGGTCACCTGCACGTCCCACGCCACCACGCCCTGGCCGCGCCCCTGCTCGTCCGTGCGGTTGCGGTCGACCTTGCGCTTGCAGGTGAGACGGGCGCGGATGGTGTCGCCGATCGCCACCGGGGCCACGAAGCGCAGGTTGTCGAGGCCGTAATTGGCCAGCACCGGTCCCGGCGCCGGCGACACGAACAGCCCGGCCGCCGCCGACAGCACGAAGTAGCCGTGCGCGATGCGCTTGCCGAACTGCGTGTCCTTGGCCGCGATCTCGTCGAAGTGCATATAAAAATAGTCGCCCGAGACGCCGCCGAAGTTCACGATGTCGGCCTCGCTCACGGTGCGCCGGTGCGTCAGCAGCGAGTGGCCGATCTCGAGGTCTTCGAAATGGCGGCGGAACGGGTGCACCTCGGTTTCCTTGACCGCGCCGCCGCGCACATATTCTCCAGTCACCGCGGTGAGCATGGTCGGCGAGCCCTGCACCGCCGCCCGCTGCAGGAAGTGCTTGACGGCGCGGATGCCGCCCAGCTCTTCGCCGCCGCCGGCGCGCCCCGGACCGCCGTGCTTCAGCTGCGGCAGCGGCGAGCCGTGGCCGGTGGAATCGACCGCCGCCTCGCGCTCCAGGATGTGCACCCGGCCGTGCGTGCTTGCCGCGATCGGCACCGCATGCGCGGCCAGTGCCGGGTCGCGCGTGACCAGCGTGGTCACCAGGCTGCCGCGGCCGCGCGCGGCCAGGTCGAGGGCTCCGTCGATGTCGCGGTAGGTCATCATGGTGCTGACCGGGCCGAAGGCTTCGATGTCGTGCACGGCATCGTTGACCATGGCGTTGCGGCACAGGATCAGCGTCGGCGCGAAGAAGGCGCCGTTGGCTGCGCCCTCGCCCACCGGCTCGGCACCGTCGCGGCCGCTGAACAGGACTTCGTTGCCGCGCGCCAGCATCTCGACGCGCTCGCTGACGTCGCGGTGCTGCTCTTTCGACGCCAGCGCGCCCATGCGCACGCCCTCGACCTTCGGATTGCCGACCACGATCTTCGCCAGGCGCGCGCGCAGGCGTTCGCCAACGGCGTCGACATGCTGTTCGGGCACGATCACGCGCCGGATCGCCGTGCACTTCTGGCCGGCCTTGCCGGTCATCTCGCGCGCGACTTCCTTCACGAACAAATCGAATTCCGGATCGTCGGGCGTGATGTCCGGCGCCAGGATCGCGGCGTTCAGGGAATCCGCCTCGGCCGTAAACGGCACGCCCTGGCGCAGCAGGTTGGCATTGCTGCGCAATTTGACGGCAGTGTCGGCCGAGCCGGTGAAGGTGACGGCATCGAAGCCGGTCAGGCGGTCCAGCAGGTCACCGGTGCCGCCGATGACCAGCTGCAGCGCGCCTTCCGGCACCAGGCCGGATTCCATCATCATCTTGACGACGGCGTGCGTTAGGTAGCTGGTGGCGGTGGCCGGCTTGGCGATGCAGGGCATGGCCGCGAGAAAAGTGGGCGCAAATTTTTCGAGCAGGCCCCAGATCGGAAAATTGAAGGCGTTGATGTGCACCGCAACGCCGCCGCGCGGCACCAGGATGTGGGTGCCGGCAAAGCCGCCGCGCTTGCCGAGCGCCATGGCCGGGCCTTCGTGCAGTACGTTCGACGAGGGCAGCTCGCGCGAACCCATGCTGGCATAGGCGAACAGGGTGCCGATGCCGCCTTCGACGTCGACCCAGCTGTCCGAACGGGTGGCGCCGGTCAGGTGCGAGATTTCGTACAGCGCTTCCTTGCGCTCCATCAGATACAGGGCCAGGGCTTTCAGGCGCTGGGCACGCTTCTGGAAGTCCAGCTGCATCAGGCTGCGGATGCCGGTCCGGCGGGCATACGTCAGGGCTTCCTCGAAATCGATTTTTTCCGCATGGGTGTGGAAGATCAAATTGTCGTCGAGGGCGCTGTGCAGCGGGGTCTGGGCCTCGACGCCGTGCCAGCGGCCGGCGATGTGGCTTTGCAGGGTGGTGGGCATGTTTTGTCTCCTCCAGTTATTTTTTAGGCCGATGGGGTTCGTCGAACACCAGGCGCCGCCGGCCTTCTTCCACCTCGGTGAAGGCCTCCACCTCGCGCATCGTCTGCATCGAGCGCAGGTTCAGGTCGTGGTACTGGCGCGTCCCGTAACTCTTCCACGCCAGCTCCTCGTCCGTCACCGCACGCATCACGCGCGCCGGGGCGCCCAGCACCAGGCTGCGCGGCGGGATCACCATGCCGGCCTTGACGAAGGCCGCGGCGCCGACGATGGATTCGGCACCGACCACGGCCTTGTCCATCACCACCGCATTCATGCCGACCATCGCATTGCGCCCGACGCGGCAGCCGTGCAGCACGGCGCCGTGGCCGATGTGGCCGTCCACCTCGACCACGGTGTCGTCTTCGGGAAAGCCGTGCATCACGCAGGTGTCCTGCACGTTGGCGCCCTCTTGCAGGATCAGGCGGCCGAAGTCGCCGCGCAGCGATGCCAGCGGGCCAACGTAGCAGCGCGCACCGACGATCACGTCGCCGATCAGCACCGCGCTCGGGTGCACGTAGGCGCTCGGGTGGATCACCGGACGCAGGCCGTCGATTTCGTACACCTTCACCATCTTCTCTCGGTCCTTCATTGTTTCGAGCGCTTGTCGAGCACGCGCCGCGCCTTGCCGGTCAGCGAGCGTTCGATGCCCTGCGCCGGCAGCAGTTTGACGTTCGTGGTCACGCCGATATGGGTCTTGATCCGGTGCTGCAGGTCGCGCCCGACGGTGTCGGCCAGGTCCACCGGCACCTCGCCGTCGCGCAATTCGCAGTGGACTTCGAGGGCATCGAGATGGCCGTCGCGCGTGACCACCAGCTGGTAATGCGGCGCCAGCGCCGGCATGCCGAGGATCAGTTCCTCGACCTGGCTCGGGAACACGTTGACGCCGCGGATGATCAGCATGTCGTCCGAGCGGCCGTTGATGCGGCCCATGCGCCGCATCGAACGCGCCGTCGGCGGCAGCAGGCGCGTCAGGTCGCGCGTACGGTAGCGGATGATGGGCAGCGCTTCCTTGGTCAGCGAGGTGAACACCAGCTCGCCCTCGGCGCCGTCCGGCAGTACTTCGCCGGTGTCGGGGTCGATGATCTCCGGATAAAAATGGTCTTCCCAGATCACAGGACCATCCTTGCTCTCGATGCACTCGCTGGCCACGCCCGGCCCCATTACTTCGGACAGGCCGTAGATGTCGACCGCATCGATGCCGGCACGCGCTTCGATCTCCCTGCGCAGCGCATCGGTCCAGGGCTCGGCGCCGAAGATGCCGACCTGCAGCGAGGAGCTGGCCGGATCGATCCCCTGGCGCTGGAATTCCTCGACGATGTTCAGCATGTAGGACGGCGTGACCATGATGATCGAGGGCTTGAAATCCTGGATCAGCTGCACCTGCTTCTCGGTCTGGCCGCCCGACATCGGGATCACGGTACAGCCCAGGCGCTCGGCGCCGTAGTGGGCGCCGAGGCCGCCGGTGAACAGGCCGTAGCCGTAGGCGACGTGAACCATGTCGCCGCGGCGCCCGCCGGCGGCGCGGATCGAGCGCGCCACCACGTTCGCCCAGGTATCGATGTCGTTGCGGGTGTAGCCGACCACGGTCGGCTTGCCAGTGGTGCCGCTCGACGCATGCACGCGCACCACCTGTTCGCGCGGCACCGCAAACAGGCCGAACGGGTAGTTGTCGCGCAGGGTCTTCTTTTCGGTGAACGGGAATTTCGCCAGGTCGCCCAGCGACCTCAAGTCGTCGGGATGCACGCCGGCCTCGTCGAAGGCGCGGCGGTAGTGCGGCACGTTGTCGTAGGCGTGCTTCAGGCTCCACTTCAGGCGTTCCAGCTGCAGGGCCTGCAGTTCGTCGCGGCTGGCGCGCTCGATCGGTTCCAGTTCGCCGGTGTGGGGTGGTCGTTGCACCATCTTTCAGTCTCCTTTTATTCCGTGCCGCCATGCGTGCCGAGGTCGGCCACCATGCCGCCCACGCGGTGCGATTTGCCGCGGAACAGCGCCAGCTTGCGCCCTTCCTGATTGCTGACCACGATGTCGTAGACGCCGGTCTTGCCGGACAGCGCCTGCTCGACCGCTTCGGCCACCAGCACGTCGCCTTCGCGGCCGGGAGACAGGTAGTCGATCGTGCAGCCGGCGCCGACCGTGTTGAAATTATGCGAATTGCAGGCAAAGGCGAAGACGCTGTCAGCCAGCATGAAGATGTAGCCGCCGTGGCAGGTGCCGTGGCCGTTCAGCATGTCGGCACGCACCGGCATCGACATGCGCGCGTAGCCGGGCCGGATCGCGTCCAGCCTCATGCCCAGTGCCTGGCTGGCGGGATCGCGCTCGTACATGGTCTTGCCGGCCAGTTCGGCCAGTGCCTGCGGGTCGTTCATCGAGTCAAGCTGCATAGAATCGAGCAACTGAGAGTGCCCCCTCCGGATGGGCATACAGCTTGCGGCGCAGCAGCGGCGACACGCGGTAGCGGTCCTCGCCATAGATCGCCGCCAGGTTGGCCAGCACCGTCACGACGTGCTGGAGACCGATCTGGCCGGCCCAGGCCAGCGGACCGCACGGATAATTGACGCCCTTCTGCATCGCGAGGTCCACCGCCTGGGCGCTGCACACGCCCTGGTTGACGGCATCGGCGGCTTCGTTGGCCAGCATGGCGACCGTGCGCATCACCGCCATGCCGGGCACGTCGTCCAGGCGCGTGACCGAAAAACCGGCCGCCTGGAACAGGCCGACTGCCGCCTGCCATGCGGCCTCGCCGCACTGGTCGGCGCGGACCAGCGCGATGCGCGTGGCCTTGGCCGGGTCGAGCATCAGGTCGAACAGGATCGTGTCCGGGACGCCGTCGTCGAAGGCGCGCTGGGTGGCGCTGCGGCCGTCGGTCAGGAAGATGCTGGCGCCATGGACGTGGAAGGCCGGTGCCTCGCGGCCCTCGACACCATCCAGCAGGCCGGGATGGCTGACCGCGACGCCGGCCGCCGCCAGGCGCGCGTTGACCACGTCGTGCAGCGCGTCGAACACCGGTTCGTGGAATTGGCGTACGCGGGTGACGCGCACCGTTTGCGGCCGTTCCGCCAGCGGCTCGGTTTTTGGTTCGATGCGCGGTGCATCGTCACCATACCGATAAAAGCCGCGTCCGGATTTGCGGCCGAGGAAGCCGGCATTCACCAGTTCCTGCTGCAGCACCGAAGGCGTGAAGCGCTGGTCGTTGAAATAGGCGTTGAACACCGACTGGGTGACGGAAAAATTCACGTCGTGTCCGATCAGGTCCATCAGTTCGAACGGCCCCATGCGAAAACCGCCGGCGTCGCGCATCACGGCGTCGAGCGTGGCCGGGTCGCCGGCCTGCTCGCCCAGCAGGCGCAGCGCCTCGGCATAGAACGGCCGCGCCACGCGGTTGACGATGAAGCCGGGCGTCGAGGTCGCGTGCACCGGCTGCTTGCCCCAGCCGGCGGCGGTGGCGGCCACGGTGGCGGCGACCTCCTTGCCGGTGGCGACGCCGCTGATGACTTCGACCAGCGCCATCAGCGGCACCGGATTGAAGAAATGCATGCCGACCAGGCGTTCGGGGCGCGCCAGCGGGGCGGCGATCGCCGTCACCGAGATCGACGAGGTGTTGGTGGCGAGAATGCAGTGATCGCCGACGATGCCTTCCAGCTGCCGGAACAGCGTGCGCTTGACTTCCAGGTCCTCGACCACCGCTTCGACCACCAGCGCGGCATCATTGAAGTCCTGCAGCGAAGCGGCCGGCTGCAGGCGCTCGCGCGCAAGGTCGGCCTCCGCGGCGCCCATGCGGCCCTTCTCGACCAGCTTCGCGAACACCTTACCGATGTCGGCGATCGCCTTGGCGACCGCGTCCGGGCGGGTGTCGAACAGGCGCACCGTGTGCCCGGCGACGGCCGCCACCTGGGCGATGCCGGCGCCCATGGCGCCGCTGCCGGCCACGCCGACGATGCCGCCTTTATCCAGTGCCTGGGCCATGATCACTCTCCCCTGAATTGCGGCTGGCGCTTGCCGATGAAGGCGGCCACGCCTTCGCGGTAGTCGTGGCTGTAGCCCAGCTCGCGCATCATCGATGCTTCCAGCGCCAGCTGCTGCTCGAGCGTGTTGGTCGAGCTGGCCAGCATGGCCTTCTTGGTATAGGCCAGGCCTTTCGTGGGCGCGGCGGCGAAGTGCTCGGCCATGGCCATAGCTTCCATCATCAGCGCATCGTCGGGGACGCAGCGCCAGATCAGGCCCCATTCCTCGGCCTTTTCCGCCGGCAGGCGCTCGCCCAGCATGGCCAGGCCCATCGCGCGCGCCGGCCCGATCAGGCGTGGCAAGGCCCAGGTGCCGCCGGTGTCGGGGATCAGGCCCAGCTTGCTGAAGGCTTCGATGAAGCTGGCGGACTTCGCCGCCAGCACGATGTCGCAGGCCAGCGCCAGGTTGGCACCGGCGCCGGCAGCCACGCCGTTGACGGCGCAGATCACCGGCATCGGCAGCATGCGCAGGGTCATGACCAGCGGCGCATAGTATTTTTCGACCGATTCGCCGAGGTCCACGCCGGGTGCGCCAGGCTCCACCGCGCGGTCATTCAGGTCCTGGCCGGCACAAAAGCCGCGCCCGGCGCCGGTCAGCAGCAGCACGCGGACGGTCTTGTCGGCCTGCACCTGGTCGAGTGCGGCGCGCACTTCGCGGTGCATGGCTTGCGTAAAACTGTTCAGGCGGTCGGGGCGGTTGAGGGTGAGGACGGCGATGCCCTTGTCGATGTTGAACTGGATGGTTTCGTAGGTCATGGTGTCTCCTCCGGTGCGTCGCTTTTTATAGGATTAGATGCTGCGATTATCGTTTTGTTGTTCGTGATACTCACTCCGCCACATCAAAATCGACCACCACCTTGTCCGTCACCGGGAAACTCTGGCAGCTGAGCACGAACCCGCGCGCCACTTCGTAATCCTCGAGCGCGTAGTTGACGTCCATGTCCACCGTCCCCTCCACCACCTTGCAGCGGCAGGTCGAGCACACGCCGCCCTTGCAGGAATAGCGCATGTCGATCCCGGCGCGCAGGCCGGCGTCGAGCAGGGATTCCTTGTCCTTGTCCATCGTGAAGCTGGCGTGGCTGCCGTCCATGATCACGGTGACTTCGGTCAGGTGGGCCGTGGCGGCGCCGTAATGGGTGCGCGGCTCGCGCACCGCGCTGGCGGCAGCGGCGGCGAACAGTTCGATGCGGATGCGCTCCTTCGGCATGCCGGCTTCCTGCAGCGCGTTGGAGACGCCGTGCATCATGTCTTCCGGGCCGCAGATGAAGGCGTAGTCGACGTCTTCGACGCGCAGCCAGCGCTGGAACAGCTGGCGGCACTTGTCCTGGGTGATGCGGCCGTTGAACAGTTCGATGTCCTGCTGCTCGCGGCTCATCACGTAGACCAGGTTGAGCCGCTCCATATACATATCCTTCAGCTCGGCCAGCTCGTCGCGGAAGATCACCGAGGACGAGGCGCGGTTGCCGTACAGGATGGTGAAGCGGCTGTGCGGCTCGGCCAGCAGCGTGGTCTTGACGATCGACAGGATCGGCGTGATGCCGCTGCCGGCGGCAAACGCGAGGTAGTGGCGGCGGCTCTCCGGTTCCAGCGGCAGGTTGAAGCGGCCTTCGGGCGGCATCACGTCCAGCGTCATGCCCGGCTTCAGGGCCTGGTTGGCCCAGGTCGAGAACAGGCCGCCGGCCACGCGCTTGATCGCCACCCGCAGCTGGTCGTCCTGCACCGCGGCGCAGATCGAATACGAGCGGCGCACTTCCTCGCTGCCGATCATCGTGCGCAGGGTCAGGTGCTGGCCCTGGCGGTACTTGAAGGTCTCTTTCAGCTGCGGTGGCACGGCGAAGGTGACGGCGATCGCGTCGCGCGTCTCATGCTTGACCTGGGCCACGGTCAGGGGGTGGAATGTGCTCATGTCAATGACACTTGAAATAGTCGAAAGGCTCGCGGCAGTCGAGGCACTGGTACAGCGCCTTGCACGGCGTCGAGCCGAACTGGCTGGTGAGGCGGGTGTGGCTGGAGCCGCAATGCGGGCAATCGACCTGCGGCTGCTGGATCGCATGGCGCGAGAAGGTAGCACTGCGACCCTTTGACAGCGCGCTGATGTCGATCACCTGCTGCCTGGGGGGCGCGATGCCGTAGCCGCTCAGCGCGGCCTTGCCGGCAGCGCTCATCCAGTCAGTGGTCCAGGCCGGCGACAATTGGGTGGCGATGCGCACGCGGGCCAAGCCGCGCGCGCGCAAGGCGGCTTCGACGTCTTCGGCGATCACCTGCATTGCCGGGCAGCCGGAATAGGTCGGGGTGATCGTCACCTCGCAGGCGCCGCTGTCGTCGATGGCGACGTCGCGCACGATGCCGAGATCCACTACCGAGATCACCGGAATCTCAGGATCGGGAACGTCGGCGAGCCAGGCCCAGACCTGCTCGATGGCGACCGGGGGCGTGTCCACGGTCATCACCACTCCGCGCCCGGATAGGCGCGCTGCAGGAACTGCATCTCGGCCAGGATGTAGCCGAGCCGCTCGCCGTGCCGGCCCTGCTTGCCGCCGCGCTGCATGTAGGCGTCCGGTGCCGGCATGCGCAAGGTCGCTTCGTCGAACACCTCGGCCACATGCTGCAGGAAGGCCGCGCGCAGCGCTTCCGGCGCCGGTGCGACGCCTTGCGCCACCATCGCCCGGTCGGTCTCGTCGTAGAGGAACATCTCGCCGGTATAGGTCCACAGTTCGTCGACGGCGGCCTGCATCTTGGCGTGGCTGAGTTCGGTGCCGTCGCCCAGGCGCACCACCAGGTCGCCGCTGCGGCGCAGGTGGTAAGTCACTTCCTTGATCGACTTTTCGGCGATCCCGGCGATGCGCGGGTCGCTCGATGCGAGCAGGCCGCGCATCAGGAAGTAGTGCCAGGTGTCGAAGAAGAACTGGCGCACCATCACCATCGCATAGTCGCCGTTCGGCTGTTCAAGCAGCAGGCAGTTGCGGAAGGCGCGCACGTCGCGCAGGTAGGCCAGGCGATCCTCGTCGCGGCCCTGCCCCTCGATCTCGGCGGCATAGCCGAGCCACATGCGCGTTTGCCCGAGCAGGTCGAGGGCGACGTTGGTCAGCGCCATGTCTTCCTCCAGCGCCGGTCCCTTGCCGCACAGCTGGGACAGTTGCTGGGACAGGATCAGGGCGTTGTCGCCTTGGCGCAGGAGGTATTCGAACTTCGCTTGATGAGCGTCCATAGTCGATCCCACTGCGGACCTCACAGGTTTTTGACTTCTTCCGGCATCGGGAAGAAGGTCGGGTGGCGGTAGACCTTGCTGTTGGACGGCTCGAACAGCGCATCCTTGTCGGCCGGGCTGGAGGCGACGATGTCGGCCGCCTTGACGACCCAGATCGACACGCCTTCGTTGCGGCGGGTGTAGACGTCGCGGGCGTTGTTGACCGCCATGGCGGCATCGGGGGCGTGCAGGCTGCCCACGTGTTTATGGGCGAGACCGTGCTGGCTGCGGATGAAGACTTCCCACAGGGGCCATTCTTTGCTCATTGTTGTCTCCGTGTTTTGTACATCGCTGCTAACGCACCACCGTCGCCCCTGCGAAGGCAGGGGCCCAAGTTTGCGTGAGTAGCCAGCGAACAACTTGGGTTCCCGCCTCCGCGGGAACGACGTTGTTTTATGTCGCTTTTTCTTGTATGGCGTGTTTGTTATGCCGCAGCCTGTTTAGCCGCCTGCTTGTCCGCATGCGCCACCAGCGCCTCGCGGAACCACGCCCCATCGTCCCACGCCTTGACGCGCGTGCGCAGGCGCTCGCGGTTGCACGGGCCGTTGCCCTTCAGGACGTCGTTGAACTCGGTCCAGTCGATCGCGCCGAAGTCGTAGCTGCCGCGTTCCTCGTTCCACTTGAGGTCGGGATCGGGGATCGTCAGGCCGAGGAATTCGGCTTGCGGCACGGTCTGGTCGACCATGCGCTGGCGCAGCTCGTCGTTGGAGAACAGCTTGATGCGCCATTTGCTCGACTGCGCGCTGTTGACCGATTCGGCGTCGGACGGGCCGAACATCATCAGCGACGGCCACCACCAGCGGTTGAGGGCATCCTGGGCCATCGCCTTTTGCTCGGGCGTGCCTTGCGCCAGCTTCATCATGATGTCGTAGCCCTGGCGCGCGTGGAAGGATTCTTCCTTGCAGACGCGGATCATGGCGCGTGCATACGGGCCGTACGAACAGCGGCACAGCGGGATCTGGTTGATGATGGCGGAGCCGTCGACCAGCCAGCCGATGGCGCCGATGTCGGCCCAGGTGAGGGTCGGGTAATTGAAGATGCTCGAATACTTGGCCTTGCCGGCGTGGAGGGCGTCGAGCAGCTCGTCGCGCGAGACACCCAGCGTTTCGGCGGCGCTATATAAATAGAGGCCGTGGCCGGCTTCGTCCTGGATCTTGGCCAGCAGGATCGCCTTGCGCTTGAGCGTGGGCGCGCGCGTGACCCAGTTCCCTTCCGGAAGCTGGCCGACGATTTCCGAGTGCGCATGCTGCGAAATCTGGCGCACCAGGGTCTTGCGATAGGCTTCCGGCATCCAGTCCTTGGGCTCGATGCGGATGCCGGCGTCGATACGGGCCTGGAATGCTTGTTCTTCGGCGCTCATGTCAGCGTCCGTCTGCACTTTCTTGAGGCCGGTTTCCACCATTTGGGCGTACATGCTGTCTCCCCTTGTCTCGTGTCTGAATCCATAATACGATACAAAAAATGCGATGTACACCAGAATTTTGAATCATATCGAACTACAACAAACATGACCCTGCTCACCGGCAACCAGTGGATCGACCACTTCCTCAGCACCGATCCGCCGCGCTCGAAATCGCTGGTGATGACGATCTTCGGCGACGCCATCGCCCCGCACGGCACGCGCCTGTGGCTGGGCAGCCTGATCGAACTGGTGGCGCCGATGGGGGCAACCGAGCGCCTGGTGCGCACCAGCGTGTTCCGCCTGGCGCAGGAAGGCTGGCTGGTCGCCAGCCGCGAGGGACGGCGCAGTGCCTACGCCTTGCTGGAAGAGGCGCGGCCGCGCTTCGAGCGCGCCAACCGCCGCATCTACGCGCCGCCCGGGCTCGACTGGGACGGCAGCTGGACCCTGCTGCTGGCCCCCAACGGCAGCATCACGGCCGAGCTGCGCGCGGCGGTGCGCAAGGAGCTGGAGTGGGAAGGTTTCGCCATGCTGGCGCCGGGGCTGCTGGTGCATCCGGCCTTCGATGCCGGCAGCCTGGCCGAGATCCTGAAACGCGTCGATGGCGAGGGCAGGATCTTCGTCTGCACGGCCACCGAACTGCCCGGCGTCGGCGCGCGCCCGCTCGGCGAACTGGTGCGCGAAGGCTGGGATTTGTCGGGCGTGGCGGCCAGCTACCGCCGCTTCATCGACGATTTCACGCCGCTGCTGGCGCTGTTGCAGGCCGGAGAATCCCCGGCACCGCAGGCCGCCTTCGTGATGCGCAGCCTGCTGATCCACGCCTATCGCCGGGTGCAGTTGCACGACCCGATGCTGCCGCTGGACCTGCTGCCGCAACCGTGGCCGGGCTCGGAAGCCTATGCGCTGGCACAGGCGATCTACCGCCAGGTGTGGGCGCCGGCGGAAGAGCATCTGATGCAGCTGCTGCGGCGCGAGGATGCGGGGGCGCCGGACGCGGATGCGGTCTTCTATGCGCGCTTTGGCGGATTGCGCTAGCAGTCCACCCCGCCCGCATACTGCGCCGCCACCATCTGGCTGCGCAGCCGGTTCAGCCCCAGTTCGACGTCGAGTTCCGGCCAGTACAGGCAGGACTCGCCGATGCACTGCACCAGGCACAGCTGCGCCACGGTGGCGTGTTCGAACCAGGGGAACAGCGCAAACGGCACGTACAATTCCTCATCGCGGCAGCGCAGCCAGAAACCGCGGCTGTCGATGCTGACGATGGCCGTTTGCCTCGGACAAATCTCCAACATGTCGTCTCCTTCTTATTGACCCAGCATAGGCGCTGCGGCCGAGCAAGAAAGGTAGCAAAAGCATCACATCCGGACTTTGCGCCGCCGCAGACCCGCCGGTACCGTCGGCGAAAGGCGGTATCATGCAGCCCTCACCACCCAACAACAACAGGACAGACCATGTCTATCAAGATCAGCAGCCAGTTCGACGCTGGCGCCATCGAGATCGTGAACGCCACCAGCGCCAACGCCATCGACCTGAACATCCGCAAGGACTCGCACGCCGACATCATCCAGTGGTTCTACTTCCGCCTGCAGGGCGCGCAGGCCGAACCCTGCACGATCCGCCTGCTCAACGCCGGCCAGTCGGCCTACCCGAAGGGCTGGGAAGACTACAACGCCATGGCCAGCTATGACCGCATCAACTGGTTCCGCGTGCCGACCAGCTTCGACGGCCAGGTGCTCACCATCGAGCACACCCCGGCCATGGACAGCGTCTACTACGCCTACTTCGAGCCGTACTCGTGGGAACGCCACCTGGAGCTGCTCGACCGCGCCCAGCTGTCGGAAAACGTGCGCATGGTCGACCTCGGCTCGACCGTCGATGGCCGCGACCTGAACATGCTGGTCATCGGCGAACCCGACACCGGCAAGAAGAAGGTCTGGGTGATCGCACGCCAGCACCCGGGCGAGACGATGGCCGAGTGGTTCGTCGAAGGCATGCTCGACGCCTTGCTCGATCCGGCGCACCCGTTCGGCCGGCAGCTGCTGAAGGAATCGGTGTTCTACGTGGTGCCGAACATGAACCCGGACGGCTCGGTACGCGGCAACCTGCGCACCAACGCCGCCGGCGCCAACCTGAACCGCGAGTGGTACAACCCGACCATGGAGCGCAGCCCGGAAGTCTTCCTGGTGCGCCAGAAGATGCATGAAACCGGTGTCGACGTCTGCCTCGACGTGCACGGCGACGAGGGCCTGCCCTACGTGTTCGTGGCCGGCAGCGACGCCCTGCCCAACTTCACGCCGGAGCAGGCCGCGGCCGAAAAGGCCTTCGCCGAGAACTTCATGATCGCCAGCCCGGACTTCCAGACCGACTACGGCTACGAAAAAGTGCCGTTCACCGACGAAGTGCTGACCATGGGTTCGCCCTACATCACGCACGCCTTCGGCTGCCTGTCGCTGACGCTGGAACTGCCGTTCAAGGACAACGCCAACGACCCCGACCCGCAGGTCGGCTGGGATGGCGCGCGCAGTGCGCGCCTGGGCGCCGCCGTGCTGCAACCGGTGCTGCAGGCTCTGCGCGCACTCAAGTAACGCAAGGAACCGGCCCGCGCCCTGCCCTGTCAAACGGGGGAATCGACGGGGAGCGGGCATGGCACACACGGGCGGCAGGGTCTATCGGCCGGGCGACAGCCTGGAAGCGGGTGACCTGCCGCCCGCCGGGCTGGCGCTCGGCGACTCCTGGTTCTGGCACGGCGACCAGACCCTCCTGCACGCGCTGGCCACGCATCCGTCGGTGGCGCCCGAGCATGCGGTCATCCGCCTGCTCGGCTTCAACGGCGCGCGCCTGAACCAGTACATCGGCGACGGCATCTATGCCGACCTGCTGCGCACCCGCCTGAAACCGAATTTCCGCTTCAGCGAGTTCTATCTCGGCGGCGCCGCCAACGATGCCCTTGAATACGGCCTGGCCCTGCACGACGACTGCTCGACCGCCCTGGCGCCCGCCGACTGCCTGTCGCCCGAGCGGCTCGACCTGCTGCTGTACCACATCGACGAAGGCTTGAACGGCATCATCCGCACGATTCGCTGGGCCTACCGCAAGACCACCTGGCTGCAGCCGATCTTCCTCAACGGTTACGACTATCCAGTCCCGGACGGCCGCAGCTTTACCCATGCGCATGGCGGCTGGATCACGACGATGATGGACGAGGCCGGGGTCAACCCGGATCTGGGCTACCGCAAGGAAGTCATCCGGCGGCTGATGGATGCGATCAACGAACAGGTGCTGGCGGAATTCCACTCGCCGATCGAGCGCGTGTTCCACGTCGACAGCCGTGGGGTGCTGTCGAACGACGACGGCGCCTACGCACAGGATTGGGACAATGAGCTGTACCCGAGCAGTGCGGGCTTCGGGAAGATCCTCGAACGGGCCTGGTTTCCGTTGCTCAGGCCGTTCGGGATCGTCAGGTGAAAACTGTTACAGGAAGGTGAAGATTTCTTCCTGCGCCAGGCGCGACTTCGGCAGCTTGGCATTGAAATCGCTGTCGGCGTGGTAGCCGAGGCTCAGCATCACCAGGCTCGACAGGCCCTGCTCGTGCAGGCCCAGTTCCGCGTCCAGCGCGCCCACGTCGATGCCTTCCATCGGCGTGCTGTCGACGCCCAGTGCCGCGGCGGCCAGCATGGCGTTGCCCAGCGCAATATACACCTGCTTCTCGTACCACTGCGGCAGGTCTTTGTAGGTGTAGCGGTGCAGGTTGGTGAAGTGCTTGCGGCTGTTGGCCGAATAGCCGCGGACGGTGTCGTCGGCGAAGCGGCCGTCGGCTTCTTCCTTGTCGAGGATGCGCTCCAGCTGAGCCGGCTCGGCCTCGACGCGGGTGCAGAACAGGATCACGTGCGAGGCGTCACGCACCTTGGCTTCGTTGAAGGCGTAGCCGCCCTGGACGCCCTTGGCCAGGCGTGCCTTGCCTTCCGGGGTGCTGGCGACGATGAAGTGCCACGGTTGCGAGTTGACCGACGACGGGCTGTTGCGCACCACCTCGTAGATCTGCTGCATGATCTCTTCCGGCACCTGGCGGGCCGGATCGTAGGCTTTGGCGCTGTAGCGCTGCTGGGAGACTTTGACGATATCCATGGGGTTCCTTGTTATGTGGAATGCTTAGCCGCACATTATTGCAGGAACCTAAAATTCGCGTGCGAGCCGGTCCATTTTCGACCGGCTGCACGCCTGCCTGCCCTGGCTCAGGCAAAGCCGCCGTTGACGCGCACGACTTGCGAATTCACCCAGGCGCCGTCCGGACCGGCCAGGAAGGACACGGCCGCCGCGATCTCGTCCGGCTCGCCGATGCGTTCCAGCGGCGCCATTTTCCCGATCTGGGCGATCTGCTCGTCCGACTTGCCGTTCAAGAACAGCTCGGTGCCGACCGGCCCCGGCGCGACGGCGTTCACCGTGATGCCGCGGCCGCGCAGCTCGTTGGCCAGCACGTGCACCAGGCCCTCGGTGCCGGCCTTGCTGGCGATGTAGGGACCATAGCCCGGGAAGGACTTGGCGATCACGCTGGTGGACAGGGCGATGATGCGGCCGCCTTCCTTCAGGTGCTGCGCGGCCTGGCCCAGCACCAGGAAGCTGCCGCGCAGGTTGGTGGCGATCACGCGGTCGAAGTCCTCGAGCTTGTCCGGGTGGATCTGGGCCATCGGCATCACACCGGCACTGTTGACCACGACGTCGATGCGCCCGAACGCCTGCTGCGCTGCCTCGAACAGGCGTGCCACGGCGCTGGCGTCGGCGACGTCGGCCTGCACGGCGAGCGCCTTGCGGCCCAGCGCTTCGACGGCGTCGGCTGTCTCCTGCGCCTTGGCGGCATTGCCCGCATAGTTGACGACGATGTCGAAACCGTCGCGCGCCAGGCGCAGTGCGATGGCGCGTCCGATGCCGCGCGAGGCGCCGGTCACCAAGGCCACGCCCTTGCATTCGATGGTCATGCTGTTCTCCTTGAATGGGTTGAAATGGATGCCGGTATTCTCATCGTTTCGAAACAGGAGATAAACTGGGCACACAGAACAACACTATTCAATATCCATCAATAATATGGACCGTCTCGATACCCTGCAGCTGTTTACCCGCATCGTCGAGCAGAACAGCTTCAGCCGCGCCGCCGACCTGCTCGGCATTCCGCGCGCGACCGCCACCCATGCGATCAAGGCCCTCGAGACGCGGCTGGGCACGCGCCTGCTGGAACGCACCACGCGCCACGTCCGCCCGACCCTCGACGGCCAGGCATACTACGAGCGCTGCGTGCAGGTGCTGAGCGACCTGGACGATGCCGAGGCCGTGTTCCGCCAGGGCGCGTCCAGTCCACGCGGCGTGCTGCGGGTCGACATGTCGGGCACCCATGCCACCCGCATCGTGCTGCCGCGCATCCACGAATTCCATGCCCTGTATCCGGACGTCGAACTGGTGCTCAGCAGCGGCGACCGGCTGGTCGACCTGGTGCGCGAAGGCGTCGATTGCGTGATCCGGGCCGGCGCCCCGCGCGACCAGAGCCTGGTGGCACGGCGGCTGGCGCTGATGCCGCAGGCGATCGTGGCCAGCCCGGACTACCTGGCCGCCCACGGGACGCCGCGCCACCCCGACGAACTGGCGGCGCACCAGGTGGTCGGGTTCTTTGCCAGCAGCGGCGGTCTGGATTACCCGCTCGAACTGGACGTCGATGGCGAGGCGCGCCGCTTCGACCTGCCGGGCTGGCTGTCGGTCAACGATGCGGAAAACTACGTGCTGGGCGCGTTGCGCGGCTGCGGCCTGATCCAGGTACCGCGCTTCCACATCGAGCAGGAACTGGCCGACGGCCGCCTGGTCGAGGTGTTGAAGCAGTGGCGCAGCCCGGATTTCCCGCTGTCGGCGCTGTACCCGTACCGGCGCCAGCTGTCGCCGCGGCTGCGCGTGTTCGTCGACTGGATCGCGGGCCTGTACCGCGAACGCTTCGGCGCGCCGGCATGAAAAAAGGCAGCCGAGGCTGCCTTCATGGTGTCACTGAGCGTGGCTGGAATCAGTTGCCGGCCACTACCATCTTTTCGATCAGGATCGAACCGGTCGACTTATTGCCGCGCGTCAGCACGTCATTGCCGATACCCACGATCTGCTGGAACATTTCCTTCATGTTGCCGGCGATGGTGATCTCTTCCACCGGATACTGGATCACGCCATTCTCGACCCAGTAGCCCGAGGCGCCGCGCGAATAATCGCCGGTCACGTAGTTGGTGCCCTGCCCCATCAGTTCGGTGACCAGCAGGCCGGTGCCCATCTTGCGCAGCATGCCTTCGAAGTCGTCGGCGATTTTCGTTTCCTTCGACTTCATTTCGAGGTTGTGCGAGCCGCCGGCGTTGCCGGTGGTCTGCATGCCCAGCTTGCGGGCCGTGTATGAGGACAGGAAATAGCCCTGCAGTACGCCATCGCTGACGACCTTGCGGGTCTGGGTGCGCACGCCTTCCTCGTCGAAGGGCGAGGAGCCGACGCCGCCGACCACGTGCGGGTCTTCGACGATGTTGATGTGCGAGGGGAAGATCGACTGGCCCAGCGAATCGAGCAGGAAGCTCGACTTGCGGTACAGCGCGCCGCCCGAGGTGGCCTGGACGAAGGCGCCGAGCAGGCCCGCCGCCAGCGGCGCTTCGAACAGTACCGGGCAGGTGCGGGTATCGAGCTTGCGCGCGTTCAGGCGTGCCAGTGCGCGCTCGGCGGCGTAGCGGCCGACTTTTTCCGGGTCGGCCAGCTTTTTCGGGTCGCGCGCGGAGGTGTACCAGTCGTCGCGCTGCATGGCGTTGCCGCGGCCGGCGATCGGCGCCACCGACAGCGTGTGGCGCGAGAACGGGTAGCCGGCGCAGAAACCGAGGCTGTTGGCGGCCACGAAGTGCGATTGCTGGACGTAAACGCTGGCACCTTCGCTGTTGGTGATGCGCTTGTCCACCGCAAAGGCCGCGTCTTCGCAGCTCTTGGCGATCTGCGCGGCTTCCTCGGCGCTGATGTCCCACGGGTAGCACAGGCGCAGGTCGCGCGGGTTGGTTTCCAGCAGGTCGGCATCGGGCAGGCCGGCGGCCGGGTCTTCGGCGGTGAAACGGGCGATGTTGTAGGCCGCTTCCACGGTCGCGCGCAGCGACTCGGTGGAGAAATCGGAGGTGTTGGCGTGGCCGCGGCGCTGGCCGCAGTACACCGAGACGCCGATGCCCTTGTCCTTGTTCTGCTCGATGGTCTCGACCTGGCCTTTGCGCACCGTCACCGCCAGTCCGCTTCCCTCGCTGATCTCGACCGATGCGGCGCTGGCGCCCTGTTCCTTGGCGAAGGCCAGCACGTCGCGTGCGAGCTGCTTGAGCTGATCCTGGGTGTGGGT
>Ga0308160_10001975_pt1 | contig 26521 bp, 39 predicted proteins | sample PhyFR1_FD_201036 | JGI IMG/M metagenome (GOLD analysis project Ga0308160, IMG submission 201036) | Phyllosphere microbial communities from UC Gill Tract Community Farm, Albany, California, United States - DLSLF.R1 | ecosystem: Host-associated > Plants > Phyllosphere > Unclassified | place: USA... | reverse complement strand
ATTAGTACTTGGCCAAACCCCCTCGAAGCAGTACCCAGACATATGCTCCAGGCGAACTTCCTCCCCCCAACATTATTGGTGAAATCGCCCTACAGATCCTCAAGGTTGAAGGATCTAAATCCGCGGGCTGGTCTAGGTCGTTCGAAGAGACTCGTCGACAGGTATTCAAGGTTGCCCGAGAAGAGAGTATGGAGAAGGTTGGAGGGCACCATAGGCGAACTCCATCTGATATGTCTGATATCGTGGATGTGGTCCTATCAGACAAGATCGAGGAGGTTGAGCAGGATATGGTTATCCCAAACTTCTCTATGGCCTTGGAGTAAGTGGACTCCTGTATTCTCCGATCACTGGAGCTGACAGCTAGTCTCACTGACAATGACAACAAACGCTCCAACGCTGCCCCTCTTTCTTCTCGTACGTGACCTGCTCGTCTCACTTGAGCCAGACGCTGACTGCATAGCTATGGAGATGAATTTCGACTCTGCCTTCAAAGGTCCCAAACGTGTCCCCATTTCTGCTGGTAATCACGGATCCGGACCTCGACCACCTTCGCTCTTGCAGCGAGGCGCATCATTCACCTCGTCCGACTTGCTCAACGAAAACAGCTTCGGCTCTCACGAGGACTTGGACGATCGAGCTACCGTCACTGTCATGCATACCGGCCAAGAGGGCACATCGCCCGTATCGATCATTACCAACTCTCCTCCTTCGTCCGTCGACTCGCATTCCATGTATGAAGAAGCCGAGATGGAAGTTGAAGTCGAGCCATACACGCCTCTCGAGCAGACCTTCCCTTCCGACATTCACTCGTCCACCATCACGCCCACTGGACGAAGGGCTAGTCCCCGCAGCCCCCGTATGAGGACAGTCACTGCCACTCCTACCAATCCCACTCCGGCCGAGGTCCCTTGGACGGCACCATCTCTTGGAAGGAGCGAGTCTGGCAGTCGCCGGGATAGTGATGAAGAAGAGGACATCGCCGAGCAGGATCGATTCAAGCGTCAAAGGACCCGAATCGGTACTCGAGCCCCCAACGAGCGAGGTCGAAGCGCCGACGGACGAAAGTCTGATTGATCGCTAGACCTGTAGATCCCTTCTGTACATCTTTCCCCTTGTTTCCGTTTCATTTAGCATTGTTTTCATATCTCGCGTCCAGGTGATGCTTGATCCAGTTGTTTGCATTTTCATCTACGAGTTGTTATGGTCTTTTATGTATGCATCGTGTCGTCATCAATCTCGTTCTTCTATCTCGGTGCGTTCTCATCGTCGCTTGCACTAGGATCAAAAGTACCAAGAGCTAAGCTTCGAGATCACCGTGAGGCGTCTCTGCCGCTTTGCCAAGCCTGATTGTTTAGCTCTACCGACGAGACGCGTCGCGTCATATTGGGTCGGACTAGGACAAAGCATCCGATTGATGCAAAGCCGAACGCCACCCGCAAGCTAGTTGCTAGACGCAGTTGGCATGGGAGACTGGGAACGACTCCGCCGCAGGCATTCATATGAGCATAATTAGCTGCTTGGTAGCTATTTCTCGCTCTGATATCTGGTGATCTAGTCCCAGAATACGGTCCAATCGAAATCTCGGGATGGCTTGTAGATGGATGTTTTTGACTTTTGACGCGTCAGGTAACGTATTTCAGGGTGAATCGTGAAATACGACGCGTCCATTGAGTTATATCCTCCTCTGTGCTGCTCAGGAACCCTGCTCATGTAATAGTATACTCGGGCAATAGCAGTCTAGCAGAGGTCTGTCCTATGGTACCTTACCTGTCATCGCAGTAACGCCTCTTGTTCCTACCAAGCATTTCTCCCATTCGATCCAGAAGTGCTCTAGGCATCCATCCATCCATCTCTGATTGTTCTACTCTCTACACTACCTTCCTACACTTCTTTTACCAATCGTATACCTCTACCTCCCCATATCCTCTTTTATTGCCTTGACGGCCAGGACATTGATTGCTCTGCTTTTTGGTGAGTCTTATGAACCTACAAGATCTGTTTCCGGCGTTGTTTGTGTGTTTATCGGGCTTTGGGAAACGGGATGTTTGTGTGTATACAAAGAGGCAATCTGAGGAATAAGGAATGAGGATGGAATAAACGCTTGGACGCTCGGGCATCGTGTCTCGGGTAGTCAGATGGGAGAATGGCACTGGAAAAGTCGCTCAAATACCCGCGGATGCTAGGTGTCTCGGGAAGGTCAAGTGAAGCGGTGCGGCAGAGGTTGTAAAGGGGGAGATCACTGGTTCAAAGGACGTTCCATTTTTTCGGGACGACCCAGCACGTCGGGTGAAATACCGCAGCTTGTTACAAGCTGGATGGAAGCGTATTGTTTCCTTTACCCTTACCGTGTACAGTGTCCCGTACAATAGTACAATCAAGAGAATGGACGCGTGAACGCCACCACCTTGTTTTGACTTTTATTTCTCATTGTTCTTTACACACATCACATACCATACACTAGGGAGTACTCGCTGACGCCATCCCCCCCTTGCTTGACTACGCTACGCTCTACCCCTCTATTCATTACTGCATTCGACAACGACCCCCCTTTCAATCGACTATATAATAATCTTATTATACTCTTCGCGTTCTTAATTCGCTTGGCGACTTATCCCTGAACTCTATTCTTCCCCCCTCGACCCTCGACCCTTTCACTTTCACACTCGCCCTCCTTTAATATCCACCCACTCTATTGTCACCCCCCTCTTGCTTCTTCTCATCACTCATATCATTTTGCATCGCATCCATTACACCGTACTGCATTGATTGCATTACCCCCCTCGACTACGACCACTTCCACGACATACGACATATAACGATCCACCCCTGCTAACGATTGATTCGTTTCACTCCCTTCGCTATACAATCGATTACGCCCCCCTTTCCAGATTCATTACAAGACGCTGTGCGCCCAGACTAGTGAATATCTCCGAAAAGAATAGAATATCCTTCAACCCTTCTTCCATCATCACGCTTTGACCAATCTACACCGGTCATTTCACAACCACTACCACTACTACAAATACACAAATATATACAATGCTTTACTCAAGCCTACTCCTACCCCTTCTCGTCACCCCAGCACTCGCTGCGCACGTCCCTCGAAACCCAAAGCGAGGTCACGCCCATGTCGATATCAATGCCCGAAATGGTGATGTCCTCATCGAAGCTCGTGGTCCTTCTCCCGAACTAAGACAACCAAAGGCGAAGCGAGTCGTCAAGAAGAAGAGCAAGAGGGCGGAAGGATTGTGTGTTGTTCCCGGAACGAATACGACAACACAGATTGGTGGTGGAGCATGGGCTGGTCCCACAACCACCGCTTCCGGCAGTTCTGCTACCGCATCCCCTTCTTCCACTTCCGCTTCCAACTCCAATGCCACTTCCACTTCCACTTCCCCTTCCTCCCCCAGCTCTTCTACCGCTTGGTCTCTTGATGAGGCATGGGTGAGTGTTCTCCAATCTTTTTCCTCGCGTTCATCACTGATCAAAACAGCAAGGAAACAACTTCTTTGACAACTTCGATTTCTGGGCATGGAACGACCCTACACACGGTACCGTCTCGTACCAGTCTGCCAGCAATGCCTGGAACCAGGGATTGGTTTCCATCAACGACAAGGGAAATGCCATCATGACTGTTGATCAGACCGAGAACGTTTCCGGTGGCCGAAAAGCTGTCCGAGTCCACGGAAAGAAATCGTGAGTCATTTCCTCTGCCTTTACCTTAACCACATGCTGACTACTCAGATACACTGGTGGTATGGTGATTATGGACGCTGTCCACGCTCCTACCGGATGTGGAACATGGCCCGCCTGGTGGATGAACGGTGACAACTGGCCTTATGGAGGTGAAATCGATATTATGGAGGGTGTCAACGCCTTCTCCCAGAACCAAATCTCGATCCACACTGGTTCCGGATGTAAAATTCCTTCCAACACCAACGATCTCCAGACTGGTACTTTGACCTCTGGTTGGTTCGACAGTTACAACTGTGCTTCTTACGAGACTGGAAACGAAGGTTGTGGCGTTCGTGATTTGTCCAACCAAAACACTTTCGGTGAAGGTTTCAACAAGGCCGGTGGTGGTGTCTATGCTCGTAAGTCCCTTCAGACGCGCTACTGAGTATTATCTAATCATCCAGTCGAATGGACTCAGGCTGGTATCCAAGTCTGGTTCTTTGGCCGAAACAACATCCCAAGCGATATCACCAACGACAAGCCCGACCCTGCTACTTGGGGAACACCCACTGCCAACTTCCGAGGAGATACTTGTGACCCTTACAAATTCTTTACCGAAAACTACAACATCTTTACCAACACTTTCTGTGGTGATTGGGCCGGTGCCGATTCCGTCTGGAACTCTGCCGGTTACGCTGGTCAGACTGAATCTTGTGCTTCCAAGACTGGTTACGCTACTTGTTCCGACTATGTCCTCAACAAGGGTTCCGCATTCAGCGAGGCCTACTGGGAGGTAAGTCTGCGTTCATCACTCTGCACTACTTCAACTGACAACCAGGTCTCGTACGTCAAGTACTTCAACCCCCCAAGCTCGTAGATCGATCGGACGGGTTAAAGCCTGCTTCGATTCGTGAATCCAAATACGACAAGGGGTGCTTCGTACAAACTTCCGATATAAATCGAATCAGTGCTTTTCATATTTCTCCAAATTTAGATTCCTTTCTCACAACCTGCTCGACCTTGCTTCAATACACTTACTCTATCCTCTCTGTCTATATCCCCCGCCTTCCTGAAGTATGCTCCTCGTCTCGGCTTCAATTGCTGGTCATTTGATAGTCTGTATTTAGAGAATCCGCCGATTCATTCTTGGTTCTCAGGTTGTTTGATAGATCTTATGCACTGTGTGATATAACATCTTTCGTTCAGAGGGTTCTCCTGTTGTCTGTCGTTATCCAGGACGAACATTAGCCAAACCTTGTCGCCTGCTCGAGCGCTGCACGATCAAGCCCGATCTCTGGGAGCCTGACGAGCACTCCTGCATGACCTTGCGGGACAAGGAACACAACTCTGGGCGAGCAGTTCTAGGTGCATAAGGTATGTGGTTACTAGCAGACTGACAACTCGACACTATTCAACATGGCTCTATTCAGCAAAAGTCCATGTCCACAACTTGCTTGCTTAGAGACCTATGGTATCAATCTTCCACAAATCATCGCTGAACCGTCAGCTTCAGACTGTTAACCAGTGGACTATGAAGCTCACCCGATCCAAGTGACGACCTCTACAGCAACTCCCTTTCCAGCTTTCTTGATTTCATCCGAACTAGCCGACATCTTTCCAATCCCACAAGCATGTTCTTTACCTTCTGCGTGAATTGCTACCAGCCTGTCTTTTTCTAGGTCGTCTGGTAGATTTCCTCCGGCAGATAAGAATCCTGGTGCCATCATATTTGCTCCCTTTACTATTAACTTTCGTTCATTGAGACCAGAAACAGGAAAGACGTACGGCTAAGAGGAATTTGATTGCTCCTCTGTCAATTTGGACGTGAGGTAATAATCCCGGATCTTGTTGTTAGTTATAGCGAGACACGGCGGGAATTGCGACTTACATCGATGTAAGAGTTTTAGGGTCGGGATGAAAGGTCCATCGAAATGTTGTACGAATAAGGGTATACTGTTGATTGTATATATCGATATACGATCATGACTGAGATAGTCAGCATGTCTTCCCACCGACAGCTAAATAAGTCCAGCCGTTAGTCAAGCTGACAACCATGACGTACCATTTCGTCAATCCCAAAGCCTCCTTCTTTGGCCAAATCTCATCAATCAACAAAACCTCCCCAGCCTCTTCCTCGTCCTTACCCCCATCAGCAGGCGTATCGTCCTTTTTCCCTTTACCAGATTTCCCTTTCTTCCCCCCTCCTCCTTTTCCTTTCTTCCCCCCTTTCTTGGGTGCTTCCTCTTCTATCTCTTCGACATCGTCGTCCTCCCCGCCCGCGGCTACTGGAGCAGGTGGGGTAGAAGCTGGTTGGGTGAGGAGTGGCATTTGAGCCAGGACGGATGATCTGATTCCTCTTTGAACGGAAGATTTGAGGGATGTTGATGAAGAGACATCATCTTTTGGGTGGAATCTGGGGTACGTCAGTATTGGCTGTGCTACTTCGAGTACCTGTCCGCAGAAATGGTTAGGTGGCTTACTTTTTAAACATGTCGAGAGTATGGGAAATTAAAGGTCAGAGCAAAGGGATAGCAGTTGATCCAACACTGATAAGATGACGGGATCAAAGCCTCTTCTATGTCAGTCTACCTTCACTTGGGTCGTCATACTACTGTACTTATGGCATGCATAGTATGCATTATCACATGTCTCACTCTTGCAGAGAGCTTCACGCATGCCCACCACTTGACTTGGAATTCTGCGACGTGAATGAAATTCAAAAAGGCTAGTATCTGACCCTTTTTTGAGAATCTACCTGGATTCCCGCTTTGCCTTTCCATATTCCACTTCTCTCTTCGACATCCACAACAAGCTAATCAAAATGGCAACAGTCGACACGGAAAACTACTTTGCAATCGCCATTTCAGACGACCTCACCGCTACCTCCGCTGTCGCTACCCCAACACCTGTGGGGGAAGCAGCTCCTCAGGAAGATAAAGCGTCTAAGAAAGCACGAAGAGAAGAGCGGATTGCAGAAGCTGTCCGGAGGTCCAGGGTGGAATATAAGCCCGAGAACGTCTACACAGAGCGAAGAGTGAGTCATCACTATCGACCGGGATACCATATCTGATAAAGCAGTGGTTCTTGAAGGAAGAAGATCGTGGGGTCCAAAAGACAAAAATCGATCAACAGAGACTTGGTGCGTCCTACCATTCAAGTCGAGCTAATATCAGAATTCCTAGCTGCTTCCTTATATTACTCTCCGGAAACTAATCACCATGACCTCCTATCCAAGATCATGGGGGTGTTTGAGGAAGATAAACCTTCTGGGGGATTACCTAGAGAATTATTGGATATTGGGATCCGATCTGCTTTAAAGGCTGGTAAAACGCAGGAAGCGGTGAGATTAGCGAGGACTGGGAAGGGGACTGTGAGTTTGACTAATGATGAGATGGGATGGGGCTGACGAGTAGTGGAAGACCCAATGGGCAGGTGCGGCTTGTTTGGCTCATGATGCTTTTCTAGCCGCAGGCGAACATGACGGTGAGTGGCCATGCGACACTTGAGAAGGAGAAGGAGGGGAGCTGATAATCTCAGAAAGCCTGATACCCCTCATCATGTGCATGTCAACAAGCGGTCCACAGTATCCACTCATCGTCCGCCTCCCCAAATCCCTACAACGCATGACGACGACCGAATCGAGTCAGATAACCCTACTCCGCACAAAAGTCGATAATCTTATTCAAACAAGAGAAGCATCAGCAACCCGACCTCTCACGAGTGATGACAGGACCGGAACGATCTGGACAAGTCCGACACCCGATATTGATTCACAAGCTTTGTGGGAAGAGCTTGGGTGTGAAGAACTTGAAGTGGGGGTAGTGGAGGAGATGGTTAGACGGTTAGATAAAGCTTCTAGGACTGCGGAGGAGGTGGGGAGTGGTGAGAGGGGTGTGAGGCAGCTGTGAGGAATAGATGAGGCGATGGACTGGTTCTAGAGTAGAGCGGATGTACGGGTACTCTGCTGCTATCTGGAGGCCATTCAGACAGACAGGCCGTCTCGGGCTGCAGGAACCCTTCTGACGCCGAATCGCGGCTTCTGTTGGCGACTACGAAGAAGGACTGCGTGAATTTGGACCAGAGTCAAAGAACCATCGGTAAGTTCACCTTGAATGCTTTACCAGGAAGAGTGGATCAATTGACCCGTTGGCCAGACTCCGGCGGGCCTGCGAGTCGAGTATGCCCGAACCGCTCAAAGTTGAGACTGAGGGACTGCAATGTATATTTCCATGCAACATCGTATGATTGATGTCAATTGTACGACTTCATGTCACCGTTGGAGCTGGCGGTTGGACAGACGTGAACGTGTGGAAAGGTGAAGACTGCTATGAAACTGACTTGCATCTTTCCAGAACTGTTCGACTAGCTGATCACTACCCCACTCCACCCTACTTGTAATTAGGCTTGACCAAGACGTTTACGGCTCCACCCGGCCTGTCCCCTACAAACTTGACTGCTTCATTAACATCCTCGAGGTCGAAAGACTTGTGTTCTAAGAATGAAAAGTCGATAATCCCAGCATCTACCATGGCGACCATATCATCCAATTCACCCGTCGTGAACCACATCGACCCCAAGATGGCAACATCGTGCATCATGGCCTCCATGTACGTCTGGGTAACCTCTCCTTCTGCTCCTCCTGCGATCAATAATGCTTTCCCACCCCTCTTGATGGATTTGATGAGTTGTAGTGTCGTATCGGCCCCTCCTCCTACTCCTAGACAGTCAATCATTGCATCTGGCCCCAGACCTCCCGTGTTCTTGGTCGACCATTCCCCCAAGTCTTTGGTATCTTCTGAAGAAGTGATGATGATTCGTTTATCGGATCCGAGTGAAGCGACGTGTTTCAATCGATCTGGGTTTCGTCCAATACCGAGAATCTTGGTCGCTCCGAGTCCTAGAGCGATAGCTACCGCAGCATAACCCAAGGTTCCGGTGACGCCGTTGATGAGGACGGTAGATCCAGGTCCGACACCTGCTTTTCGAAGTGCGCCCAAAGATGTTCCGATGTATCCGAATCGAGCGGCTGTGTCGAGGTCGATACTATCGGGGAGAACACAGATATTTTGGTCGGGTGAAATGACGTATTCGGAAAATCCACCGATTGGGTACCGTTCCAATGTCTTGATTGCTTGGTCGCCCATTGCGAAGTAACCTCGAAGTGCGCTGGCAGAGCAGCAGTCTGGTCGGGCTGAATATCAGCATGTGCCTGGCCTCACAGCTCGAAAGTTGGACAAGAACAAGGTCAACATACCATGTCGACAAGCGTGACAAGTATCACAAGTCAACCAAGGGTTGACATAGACCCGGTCTCCTACTTTGAGATTGAGGACATGTTCACCAAGAGCCTCGATGGTCCCAGAGACATCTAATCCAAACACCTTGGGAGCTTTGGCAAGGGAGAAACCTGGCACCTCGTTTTTGAGTAGATTGGCAGTGTTGGGTACGATGGAACATGCTGATACTTTTACCAATACGTCTTTCGGGCCCGGAGTTGGTTTTTCGACAGTACCGATTTCCAGGGGTTCGCCAGCTTTGTGGAATCGAGCAACTTTGATTTGAGTCATTGTGTTTATGAAACGAGTTATTTGGAGTCTGATGGGGGATAGGACCTTTCACATGTTGAGATATTTGTTTATATAGATGCCTACCCATCCACATGCCAAGTCGATGTTTGACTCAACGACGTCAACGATAGTCCAGTCAACCTCAAATGACGGCATAATATACGGACATGGTGGCACAACTCCATCATCCGCGCCGCGGTCCGCTCATCCCGCTCATTCACCGTCTGGGAATGTGACGGCGATGATGAGACAACTACGTATAAGAAGAGAGGTGATGATCGATAGAGGCCGTGTTTGATCATGTCTGATCGGTTCAGGAGCTAGAGGCAGTCAACGGGATTACGTTAAAGACGAGACCACGATCAAGTGATTGATGCGCCCAACTCTCCGAGCTGCTCAAATCCAAATGTCGACTGCTATCAAACGTAAACGAAGTCCGACTTCATTGGTCAAACCTACTTCAAGTCCTCGACCACGCCTAGCTTCAACTTCGCGAACCAAAGCAAAGCTTGAAACCTCGCCATCACTCACACCCCCGCCGAGAACCGAGACGGAGGACCAAGAAGAACGGAAACCCGGAACCGACGCTGACGCCGAGAAAGACGGTCGACTGGCTAACAAGAAATATGACGCTTATTCACCATACATCTCTGAATCGCCCTTTCCGACCTTCATCCACCCCACTCCTGAGGAATGCCGAATCGCACACCGAGTTTTGAAGGATCTACATCAAGATGCTGTCGATCAGGAATTCAATGATGAGAATACACCGGAAACCATCCCCCATGTATTGGACGCCATGATCGTCGCTGTTCTCAGTCAAGCTACTGGATGGTCAAATGCCAAGCGAGCCATGAACAGTATGAAGAAGGAGTATGGATCTGTATTCGCCTACGACAAAATTATGGAAGGTGGGAAAGATAAATTGACGGAAACGATACGGTGTGGTGGAATGCATAATCGGAAATCAATGATCATCACCACGATCCTAAATCAAGTCAAGGAACGTCATGGGAAATACGATCTCGACAGCATGTTCAACTTGGATGATGGTGAAGTAATGAAGGAACTATTGAGTTATAAATATATCGGAACGAAATCAGCTTCAGTCGTAACCGGATGGTGTTTGAAACGAAATCCATTCACGGTCGATACCCATGTATATAGGATTGCTGGGTTATGGGGATGGAGACCGAAAGATGCGAGTAGGGAAAAGACTCAGTCACATTTGGAAGTCATGATCCCGCCTAATCTCAAGTTTGATCTTCATTTCTTGTTGATTCAGCATGGGCGGAGTTGTCCGGCTTGTAGGGGTGGAAGCAAGGGTGGAGCTTGTACTTTCAAGGCGAGGGCCAAGGAGATGAAGGAGGAGGTGGATTGAGCGTGGGTGTTGCCTTGACGAGTCGTCCTCAGAGATAAATGCATTTCTTAGACATGCTCTTCTAGATTAGAACAGATCTTGTGGTCTGCAATTCGACTAGGTGGTATTAGCATGCAATGGTCTATTGAGATTATGGCTACAATTGAGCAATCTAAACAAACACGCGAACGGGGTGCGATACAAATACATGACCTCATGCCTCCATTCATCTCCATCTATCAATCAAGCCCCGCCTCATTGGACCGCGCAGATAAGAGCGATTCGAGAGATTTCCGACATAGCGGACTGTAGTCGGTCAGCTCGAGTTCACTCAAAGAGTCGCCGACAGCTTACCAGCTCAGATGACGTTCGAACCAGGGTTGAAGACAGTCACCATGAAACAAGTGGTTACACGGCGTAGTCTTGACTCCAGTAGTTATTTTCTTCGTCTGGTCTGGGACCTCTTCTCTATCGTTCACCACCTCCGACTTGTCGATTTCAGCCTGGTTCTGTGAATCCACCGCCGCTGGCTTATCCTCATCCTCCAGACCCTGTAGACAAATCCCACATTTCCACCCCAACTCATCTTGATTCTGCCCCTTCTCCTCTGTCCTGATCTTCAGATCCAAAGCTTCCATGGTCTCAATATCGACATTCGATAACACCTTCACCAGTTCGGCAGCTTTCTCAGGTCCAGGATGGGTCGGACCAGAAACTGGGAAAAATGTATATCCAATTGGGAAAAACATGATTTCATGCTGCCCCTCCCCCTCTCCTGCGCCTGGTGCGCCATTTGATGGTCCGGGTATACCTGTCGCGCCAAAGAATGGTGGGATCATCTCGCGTGGATCGGGGAATGCTGGTCGCGTCCTTGGTATGGGGATGAATTGGGGCATTTCAGAAGGGGGTATACTGACTGGTCCGAATGGACCCATCCTCATTCCCATGCCCATTCCCATCGGTCCTGACCCGGATGGGAAAGGTAAGAACGTATGGACATTCGCTGGTGGTCTTGTACCCGTGTCGGTTTCGTTGTTCATATCCGTAGTGGGAGGATTGCGGGGAGGACGTGGTCCGACCGGAAGGATGCCGACAGACGGTATTCGAGGATGAGTAAGACCGTGGGCTTGAGGTTGTGTGTGCTCTCCACCCCGTACTTGGAACGTCCACGTTATGAAAGGCGGATCAGAAATCTCCTGATTACCTCCATCGGGAGGATTCGAAGGGGTCGTTCCCGCTCCAGCGTTATCGGTCCCAGGCGCAGGGGCAGGTCGTCTCGTGGGTATACGAAATATAAATCCTGCTGGATGGTGTGCTTGGCGTTGAGGAGGTGCTTCGTTGGTGGGGGAAACGGGAGCTGGGGCGGAGGGGGAATCGAGGCGTTGTCTCTGTCTCGGTCTCGAATCTGCGTCCGTGGTCGTCTCCGCGGAAGAAGGAGGCCGGGGGGTTAACCAACTAGGTAATTCGGGCGAGGTAGGTGCCCAACTGGGACTATCGGTATCGACCCCGGTCCTGCTTCCCGATGGAGCTTCGCTCTGTGTTGCACGACGGGGCGATTTGGTAGGCGAAGATGAGGTTGTATTCGTGGGCAAAAGTGGCGATACGGATCGTCGCCTGGTCGTACCGGGATTCATTCGATATCGGGTGCTGGGCCCAGACCCAGAACCGGATGCTTCGGCATTAGGCGGCGTAGGGGATCGAGAGCGTCTCTCTGCCATGTTCTCAGATTCGAAGGGTAGGAGAATGATAGGTGATAAGTAGTCGATGTCCGTTTGAAGTCGGGTCGAAAGAAGCGAGGCGTGGATTACGTCTTTCTTGTTCTAATCACCTTAAGTGTGTTGTACGGGAACAAGTGGGGCGTATTCGCGGCGATTCGAGCGATTACCTGGAAAGCGGGACAGGATACAAAGGACAGGCTACGGGTATGTGTGTGTTTGACAAAGGGTGAATGTGAAGTACAAGTACAAGAGTAGCACCAGTATCATATCGCATCATGACTAACCGTAGACTGCATGCCATCATCTGGGGACTCCATCATGAGTAATTACTTAATCGGGTAATTACCACATGAATTGTGAACGATTAACGACTTTCTATACCCCTCCCTTGCACAGAGGCATCATTGACTACAGAAGACATCAAGTGGGCATACCTGAACGACCCCCACAGCTCGCAATGAGTCTCCCTCACCTCGGTAGACGATTCGCATCATTCCGAGCTGGTAATTTCAAAGAGACACTGCACCGATACCGACCTCCACCACTAATTCCTCTGGGTACACGGGTGATCCAAGTAGTAGCCGCCTACCATTTCATCACTACTACCATTATCGATATCCGACTATGCTCGGGTCATTCGATGCTACCGACTTTATCTTACGAAGGGGACTGTGTAGTCTGTTCGCCTATACCGTACTGGTTCCCATTCATCTCACCTGCCAAGCGCCGGCCCAAGAGAGGTGATCTGGTCGTAGCGGATTCACCAAACAGTCTCGGCAACACCGTACTCAAGAGAGTCATAGGGGTAGAAGGGGATGTAATAGAAATAGAACCTAGAAGAGGGGTTGATCGGAAATGGATAGCAGAGGCTGATGAGAGTTATTTCGGGGAAAGACCCATGCATCCCGGTCTGGAAGGAAGAGGGAAGGACTCAGAGGGAAGACCAATGGTTCATGGGAGAAGGGGAGAGGGGAAGTTTATCAAGGTGCCCAAGGGGTATGTGTGGATTGTGGGGGATAATCTGAGTAATTCGACGGATTCGAGGCATTATGGACCGGTACCTCTTGCTATGGTCAAGGGCAAGGTCCTTGCTAGGGTATGTTCTCTCCGTTGAGCTAATTAAACCTCCTGTATATGCTGATGTACCAGGTATGGCCAAATCCTACCAGCTTCACGACTCCGATCCGAGCTACCAACGAGATTTCAACTCCGCCAATACCAGTCGACAAGTAGCGCCTCTTTCAAATCTTCCTCGTACATCCTTCATAGCATCTTCTCGACAGTCGCACAGACCGTCAACAATCTTGTACTCATACAACCATCACAGCATACATTCTCATGCATAGCATCACACGATCATCTTCTCTTTACCCACACGCCTAACTTACCGGCGTCAAAATACTTCCGCCTCTTCTCCCCCACCCATCTATTGTCCGCGTTTCATGTTTGTATTGTGTTTCCCCCTTTTCTATTCCTCCATTCAACAATAACATCATGTACCCCTTGACTATATACAATATACAAACCGGGAAAGATGAAACGTACAAGGGGCATCATATCCATACAATCACTCCGGGACGGGAAGCAGAAGCTAAAGCTAAGGCGGTGACGCATTGACCATCAATTACAATCAGAAGGGGGAAGAGACGAAGGGGTTCGGTAAAGTGATGATCAAAAGCTATGACAATAGGTCTTTGTGTGTAAATTATGTGATTTGTACCATGGATATGACGGGACAGGGACAGGGGTAGGGATTTGGAGGATGAACTTAATGCTATAAGGTGACTGATCAAGCGAACTTTGGACGTCCAAACTCTTTCCTCTTGACCTATATATACGTATCGAATCGACAACTTCGCATCAATCATCAATCCACTCGTCGCTCCTTACACCCCTTATCTCATACGATCCCATATCTCATAACACCACTCATCACATACTACCACACCCACAGACAAGATGTCCAGCCTATTCGCCTTCATACGTCAAGACCTCCGCGCAGCACTCATCGCAAGTCTATTAGTCCTATCCCACGCCCTACTCCTCACAGCAACCAAAGCTCGTAAGTCTTCTCTCTCTCGTCTTTCAAAGCTAATGAGCAGCACAAGAAGCACGTACAGACAATCTCATCCAGTCATTAGGCACAACGTCAGCTTTGATCTGCGTAACAATCCTCTGGGTCGCTTTTACGATACTAGAAGCTGCCGATGGGATCTCGATTTCGTCGAGGTTCAGGAAATCTCCGTCTGGACGTGATGAAGAGATGGGTAGTCAGGAAGAAGAGGAGGAAGAGGAAGAGGAGGGGGAGAAGTATATCTTTTGTATGACTTGGATCGAACTTGGTCTTGGTCTGATAATCTCGGCCGCTTGGATCTGTACGTCCCCTCTGCCCTTTTCTTGCAAGATGCTGATATACAGATTACCATCAATCAGCCCGAACGATAATGTCGGTATTCACATCAAATCACACATCAGGTCTTGGTAAGTTCCCATCTCCTCTCTCACACAGAGTCTGACTGACGATCCAGCCCTAATAAGAATCGCATACACGGCAGCAATGGCTTCACTAGCCCTACTCCAACTCCTCCTAATCCTCTCTATACTATGGCACGCCTTCTGGCAAGGGGGAGTCATGACTTCTTCATTCTGGAATGAAAAGACGGGATGGTGGGTCGGTGTGGGCAAGATCAAGTTGGGCGAGGTTGAGAAACGTCGTCAAGGAGATTCAGAGAAGGTCTAGCTGGGTCTGGATATTTGGTGTATATTGTAGTAAACAAATACTGTTGATCAGTCTAGTCATGTCGTTACGAATCATAGCATATCATAACCAGCATAGAATGTATCCATACCATCTTGTCCCACACAAATAAACCAATCGAAGCAATGAAGCACTAGCCAAGATCTGGGGATTCGTACTGAGCTTATATTCATGATGACAACTATACTGAATACAGAATATACAACCTCTTCTCGACCACCTACAGCTATTTTCTACAATTACAGTAATCAAACTCGTTACAGGTAGGTATCACAATACACTCCGGCCATTAGGCGCAGCCTCGCCTCCAGTAACGGGTCTGATCCAACTATCAGTCCCAACAGGACCCATGCTCTGCAAAGGTCTTGGTTTAGGTGGTCTAGGTATCGCCGTCGTCCTCGTTGTTGTTGTTCCTTCCATATCCTTTTCAGCTTGTTGCATAGCTGGAACCTTCATAGTTTCCAATCTCCGAGAATCCTTTTCGATCTCGATGGCATTTTCGTTCATTTTCGTAGATTCGTTCGTATATTCGTCTTGTAGTAATTCTTCTCGTTCTGGAATAGGGATAGGGATGGGCGAAGGTAATGGGACAGTATCACGACTGTCGGATCTTGATATCGTATCCCCTTCCCTGTCCCCATCTTTATCCCTCCCACCGCTAGAAGCATCTGAAACAGATTCCATACCCGGATCATCATTATCATCCCATGTAGGGGGTTCATCTTGTACCGTAAATATCTTTCGTGGCATCTGCTCATCAGCTCACGCTCGAGTCCGCCTCGAAAAGATGATGGAAGCTTACCTTGTTGACGCGTTCGCAGAAATCCTCGAAATCCGCCTCGTTCTTACACAAAAACCCTAGTAGCATACTTGGATCTACATTTGACAAGGGGATTTTCTTGACTTTATCACAGTGGAATGTCCGGAGTTGAGCTTCAGTGTATGCAGAGGCGAACCATGCACTCGAAGAATCCTTTGATCGTGTGTCTCCACTCTCGGTTGATCGAGATCGAGTCCGCTCGGGCACAGGTGTTGGATCTGTCGAGTTGATGCTGGCACTGGCGGGAGGACGGGAGGGTGATGGCGCGAGTGGTGTCGTTGGCGATTCAGGTACTTTGCGACGAGTAGGTGATGAAGGCGGAGTGGTGCGGGTAGTATCAATCTTGACGGGACGTATCGTAGATCGTCGAACCCGATTGGTAGGTGAGGAAGTCGTACTCGAATCATCCGACAAGGCATCCACGTCCACCTCGTCCAGCGTATATGTCGTGAGTGGTTTGATGATCTCCATATCGTCCGTCGTACCTTCCTCGGCTGCGGTGGGCCGCTGGTGATGCGGCACAAGCGGCGACCTGGTAGTGGGCGCAGGAGGAGTTTTGAGGGGTACGGCGGGCCTCGTGAAATGCGGATCGAGGTAGAAGAGTGAGTCGCCTTGGGTACCGATAAAGTAGTATGATGAAGAAGGTCGCCCACCGGCAATACCGACCGATTGGGGAAAAGTGAACAATGCCTGATCTGTCAGCTCGGTGAAATGACAGGAACAAATCAGCTTACTTTGATACTATCGTAGTATATCGGATTGACCCCGTCCAAGCCCAGCCTGAGCCCAATGAGGACCAGAACGGCTTTATTACCCCATACACGACCCCTCTCTGACGAAGATCGCTTTGATGTCGTCCCACTTCCACTCTCCTCGTCGAACCAGCCTGAAGACGACAGTGATGAAGCAGAGTAGACATCAGACTTGTAGATCATAGAATCCGTAGCCGACACCACCGAGATACCACAAGGTGGAAATGAATTCGCGAGGGTTCTGAACGTCAGTCTTTGCGTCTTGCTTTGTACTGCTCAACTTACTTCAGAGCGCCAGCGGCTGTACTCGGTCCAAACCATTCTCCGACCTCTTTTCCTAATTCTTTCCCAATCAATGCCATGCGATGAACACTAAATGGACAAAGAGGCGATGGATCATCAAAGAACCAAGAGAGGATCCGGACGTGAGTAGCGAAATCTTCCAATTGATCCGGGTCATCAGGTTTAACTAGTGGCATACGCCAGTCTATCATCAGTGTCTGACCCCCTTCTATTGGGATTAGACTAACCTCGACCGAGATGTAAATGGATGAGAGCGTTGGCTAGCATACTCTGCCCTGTTCTCAACATACATCCCCATCCGGCATCACTCGTCAGACCCCTCTCTTCTCCATTCCTGGTCCACCCCCATGCCGATGTCGAAGGACGATTTGGTAATGAAGTAGAATTGAGCGAGGTGGATTGTGGTAGTTCGCTAATGATATCGTGCGGGGATGCGAATGCGGCATAGTAGGCTTTAGGAGTTGGAATGAGGAGATCGTTAGATAGTGATACGATGGGGGCGTATTGTGATCGATAAGTGCACCAGACTCGTGAACGGAAATCAGCATGGACTGGGGATAAGCTAGACTCGGCCTGACGGTGTCGTGAGCTTACATTGTTCTGGCCATTTTAGCACCTCCTTATCCTTCTTCTTTCCCTTTCCAGGACTATCGAGACCAGTATCCTTCTGCGGTGAAGATGTGGGAAGCGCGAGCGAGAGTGAGGAAGGTGAAAATAGATTACCGATTCCTTTTGCAGGTGGTGAAGTAGCCGTCATCGGATCCCTTCTTTTAGGCCATACAGCCGGTCTGAGAGCTGCTTGGTCCGCTTTGAAAGATGGTGAAGCTATACTCATACTTGTCCCTGATGAACTTGAACCGCGTCGTTGACCAGGACCAGGGGCTTCGGTGGGTAAATCTGCCAATGACGAATTGGGAGAATCGAACGGTGAACTCGGTCTATATCCAGGATGTCCTACTCCCATTAACCAAATCGTATCGGGTGATTTATCAGGTTGAGCTTCTGAATCCAATAAATTCCTGACTCCATCTACTGCCTTTTGACGTGCGGCATACAAGAAACTAGCAGCTGCCGACGGACCTTTACGCGCCGGTGATGAGGATGAAGCTTGTTGTTGATCTTGAGAAGCTTGGGATTCAAAGATGGTAGCGGACGAAGTGGATGGTAAGAAGTTGGTAAACCATGAAGACATTCTTGATGGAATCGTTTCCTGGGTTCCTACACGGGCGTTTTGACCGGGTTGTGGAAGTGAATTTCTCGATAGTGCCGGAACAGATGCTGATAAGCTGTTGGACATGCGCCTACTTTCCATTCCTGTTGGTTGATTACTGGATATATTGGATCGAACGGATTGAGCGCCCTGCCATGAGAATTGCGAGTCGTGGGATAAGCGGCGAGAATGACCAGATGGCGGCGGTGCGCGAGTGACACTAGCCATTGGGATGGAGGCATTACTGCTGGAAGCCGATGTGACAGCCGAGTCATTGGACGTCGCGGATGAATACGATTGTTGACGTTCCCCTCCTCTTGGTGCTAGACTAGTATTTGCCATCTCGCCTTTATCCCTATCCCTATCCCTATCGCCCCTCAAGAACAGTTTCGAGGTTTTCTTGACTAATCCCCTCCCTCTTGATTTCTTCTCCTTCTCCTTTTGCTTTTCTTTAGCTGGTACTTCGGTCATTTGGGAATCGAATAATGAGGCCGGCTCTTCGACTGGATTTATCGGTATTGTACGTAGATCCTCCTTCGAAGGTGGACTTATCAAGACATCATGTCCATGCCGGCTCTTTTCCGTCATTCCCTCCAATGTCCAATCCTCCTCCCCTTCCTCTCCAGGTACCAGCTTGCGTTTATCCTTATCCTTATCCTTGTCTTTACGGCGTAATGTGAATCTCGTTTGTTGGGGACCGGTAGACCGGGCTTTCGCAGCTGGTTGGCGGTCCGCAGGTGGTGGTTGTGGTAATCTACTACTACCGTGAGACTGACTCGAGGTGGATGGGTGAGACGATGTTGATGAGACAGGCGAAATAAGTGCCATGTCCCCAGAACTAGATGGCGAGGTCTGCTGCGTGACCTGCGGGTGCTTGGGGACAGTCATAGCGAGAGCGAGTATAGGACGCGACGGATCTACCGATACGTATCAGTCGTCAACGTTTATGTGATCGGAGTGGGAGATGAGCCGATGGACCGATTCCCAGAAAGCTATACAAGTGCGGTACACTATGTCGGTCTGAGACAAGACTGACGCGCCTCCTTCGGCTCCTTCGGTGGGTAGGGATGGCAAATAGCTTCTCGAAGGTCGCGCTGCCGTAACCTCTAATTTGTTCGTGAATGATTCCTCTTTAATCGTTTATGTCGTGTCGTGAGTGATGCGGTGAGAGGTGTGTAATATGTCAGGTAGTGATGTATGGTAAAGGATAGTGTCTGTTGACATCTGTTGTGTATACAGGGTGGTATCCTTATCCTTACAGGGAATAGACAGACAGGGTGGGTGTCATGACACGTGGCGATGGATAGGCGCGCTGTCGAAAGCGGGGTCTCCTTCTCCTTTGTCCCTCTGCCCCCTTTCTATACCCCTGTAGATCACTTTCATGTCTTGTCCCTTTCTACCTTTCACCATACATTATATACCTACCGCATGACCAGCCATGACCTCTTTCTTCCATCCATATACTCGTACATGATACTCACCCAATAATGCTGCTCACCGCTTACTTTATCACTCATTTACTAGTCTGCGTAGCCGCTACCAAACCAGTACGTTATCTTCCACCCTCGGTGTTCTTGATCTGATGTGCAGGGCCACAAGTCGAGCAAAGCAGGAATATCCTGGCCGGTCCAGGAATTTACCTCCGACCCAGTACAAAAGTTCTTTCAAGATGGATCTGTATGTCCTGATTCCGGATGGGTAGCTGATGAAGCAGAAATTATCGTGGCATTACAATTGGAACAAGAATTACGGCGAGTCGGTGCTTCCAGAGACTACCCCGGGATTGAAGCTCGGAGGAGAGTTTGTTCCCATGTTGTAAGTCATGTCTGACCACGTGAAGACATTGACTGATTATAGCTTCTCCACTGGCGATGTTGGGAATGACAAAAAGCTACAAGAGGGGTATACACACCTCATGGCATTCAATGAGCCTGGTACTTCTTGTCTCCCTGGCTCAATGGATTCTAGCTCATCATCTAGACTTGCACGTCGAAGGCGTAGCTCGATACGTGACGGAAGCAGATGCGGTTTCGGAGTGAGTCCTTACCTCCCGGACTCCATTGCCTCAATCGAGAAGATTGTCACTGATACGTTAGCTGGAAAAAGATCGCTGCTCTTCGCAAGGACGGCGTCAAACTCGTTTCTCCTGGTGTGGCCAGCGATAAAGCTTGGCTTGTAGTAAGTACTGCAATAATGAGACCCACTCGCAGCTGCGTGCTGATCAGCCAGGAATTCATGCGCTTGCTCGATGTGGCAGAACAAGCAGGCGAGAAGGGTCTCAAACCAGATGTTATCAATGTCCACGTCTATGGTACCGACTTGAAAGCGATTCAAGACAAGGTTAATGAATATCATGATACCTTCGGACTGCCCATCTGGGTCACAGAATTTGCAATGCATGTAAGCTTCCATTCCCAACTCCCAGGCCTCGTTGCCAGAGTGAGGGCTGAAGCTCACCAATTAGTCATTTGATCCAAATGGTACACCACCCAAGAACCAACAGGCAGTCCACGATTTCATGGGTCAAGTGACGAAATGGATGGACGAGACTGAGTGGATCGAGTAAGCTACCAGCCGCGGATGAGGGTTAAAGCTGACAGATAGGCGATACGCTTGGTTTGGAGCTCTGAGAAAAGCAGAGAACTTGCATAATGTTCATCCTTTTAATCGATTGATGAATGAACAAGGGGAGATTACTGCTCTGTACGTACCTTCTTGCTCACAGAGGAGGTGAGCTGACCTTGTTAGCGGGCGTCAGTACATGGGAGGAGGCCACAAGTGACCATATTCCCGGCGATGATATCTTGAAAGTCTCTGTCTCTTGCCTGCTTGTGTGATACATATACCCTACAGCTAGCTCTGTATACCCATTTCTCCTATTCTCTTGCCGTGCAGACATCATATCCTCGGTAATCTCGGCGATGCCACGTGCAGAGCATGCCAAGCGTTCACCTCAATCTCTCGGCCCAGAAGAGTTAGCCTTGTCGTTGTATAACCTATCATCTCACCTGGCTTCCTTTTAGAGCTAGCTCCACTCCTGGTCGAAGCGATCCCTGTGTAACGAAATGCGGTCCCGAAGCCCGAAGGTTCGTGGGCCTAGCTCGACGAACTGCTGACAGAAGAGCAAAGCCGGAATATCATGGCCTGTACAAGAACGTTCCTCCGACCCACTAGCTCACTTCTTCCAGCCTGGATCTGTAAGCTCGTACATGCCGATCCATGCTGAAGTGATAGAGCCTCTCCTGGCACTTCAATTGGAACAAGAATTGGGATGTCATCCTGCCCGATACCTCCCCAGGGCTATCGCTCAACGCCGAATTCGTGCCCATGATGTAGGTCCTGCTACCCATATGTCCAAGCTCTACTGATAGATAGCTTCGCTCCTGGGTACTTTGATAACGAGTTCAAGCTTCAGAAAGGCTACACCCATATTCTAGGTTTCAATGAGCCTGGTGAGTGGATGCGGAAATGATGTGCAGCGCTGATACGTCAGATCTCGATAATACTGCCGTTGCCCAGTTGTGTACACCGGAGAAAGCTGCTGAAGAGTCAATTTTACTTTACCTCGAATAAATGGGAGGGAGCTGATATGTAGGTGGATGAAGATCGCTGCTTTGCGCACATCTCCAGAGATCAAGCTCGTCTCTCCTGCTGTCTCTCATGACCTAAACTGGCTCAAGGTCAGCACTGTCAATTTAGGCAGATGTCAAAGACTCACGATGCAGAGATTCATGGATCTACTACCAACTTCTGCCAGACCCGACTACATCGCTGTACATGTCTACAGTACGACCTTCGAAGCGTTCAGAGCTAGAGTTGAGGAATTCTGGAATACATTCCACCTCCCGATTTGGGTCACCGAATTTGCAATGACTGTGAGTCTATCCGACAGCCTCATCGCACAAGATGCAGCTGATAAGGAAGAGCTTTGATCCAAATGTGCCCCCTCCTACCAGCATGCAGCAGGTCCATGACTTCATGGGGCAGACTACGGACTGGCTGGACAAAACGGAATACATAGCGTAAGTCGCCATTCCACGAGGAAGTTAAATGATGGGGACTGATGGATAGGCGATATGCCTGGTTTGGAGCTTGTAGAAATGGCGAAAATCTACATGGCGTGCATCCATTTAATAGGTTAATGAATGAGCAGGGGCAGATCACCGCTTTGTAAGTCTTGCACGAACACCGTGATCCAGTCAGCTGATGGCCGAAGGGGAATTCAATACATGAAGGGCGGACATGACTAAATCACCTCGAGCCTTGATGTACGAAAACGAATGTATAATAACGAATCACGAACAAGCTCGACAACGATAAGATATGCATGATGATTTTCACTCGATTCTGAAGAATCATTCACCTGGTTCCTCCAAGAGAGATCTAGCCTCCAGCGCATCTCGCAAAGTCTTGCTGACGTTTCGTCTTCAACCATCAGTCTTGATAACCACCCCGTCCATATAAGTGAACGACCTACGACCAGACTCTACGACACTGACATGCAGATCTCCCTTCTACGGCACATGACCAGTCTGGTACACCACCATATCTGGCGGCATGATCGAATAGCTGCGATAGCTCGCTCGAGGTCCACTTCGTTCGATTGATTAAGGCTGAGGAGGTGATACCCTTGATCTGGAGTTGGCGGTCGACCTCAGCGGGAGGATGGAGAACGGCAGGATGGGCCTGGGTCAGGGATGTTCGACCAAGGGTCCTCAAGGCGGATCGGATGGATTTTACCAACCTGGACATCTTGATCGTCAACTGCCAAGTAAGAGGTAAAATAACAGTCACTAGCTCATTTGTGTGAAATGGGCTGACGAGATTCAGGGTTTGACAACGACCCAAAGGCATAGCACCGGGCACGACATCGTTTCAGACCGAAGCTATCCAAATCTTGTCTTGTACGTCGATCAAGTGAACCTGAACAATCACTATATCAACGTTTGAAGATGCCTCGAACACCCAAGAAACCCCGAGCAGACTCCACAACGCCCACGAAGCCATATCCCACCTCATCACCCGACGATAAGACCGATATCAAAACGACCATCAACAACGCAAAAGCAACAGCATGGACTGGGGAGGAATTGGTGATTTTGTTTCGATTCGCCATGGATAGGAACGGGAGAGACTGGGGTCAAGCTGTGGAAGGGAGGAATGCAAGTCAGGCTCGACAGACCTGGGCGTAAGTCTCCCAATTGTGAGGGGGAGTGGGGTAGTGGCTGACGAGATGATCAGGAAGAGGATGGTGCCGTTTTTGGAGAAAAGCTTGCTGGAACGAGGAGGTGGTTAAAGCTTGTTCTGCGAGTCTCTGTGAGCTGAGGCTTCAACGGTACTGGTTAGTCACCTTCAGTAGAGTGTCGCTATGGTGGCTGACGACGATAGGGATATTTGTAATGTACTAGTGATTATGTACCGTCGCGGTCTTGAACAAGTATGGTATTCATATGGTATTCATATGGTATTGATCAACACTCCTGACCCAGACTCATGTCCCGCTAACTATGTACTAATCTCGCGCCCCATCTCACTGTATCCCGCAACTCATCGACCCGCCTTTTTTTTCCGCGAGTGCCTTCTTGATGAATGGATTGACCGTACAGCTACACCGGGTCAGTATCACCTTGATTGAAAAATGCGAAGAGGAAAGACCGGGACTTACAGCCAAGCCTGATAACATTGATTCGCAGTCCTTCCCTCGACAGCCCCTTCCCAAGTTTTGATCCCACCTCCGGCTTTACTGACCTTCTCAAACAACTGAAGATACTCTTCCGGTGTCCAAGGTCTCTTTTTACCGCTATCGTTGGTGGAGGTTTCCTTCTTGACCTTCTTCTTGGGTGTCGTTAATGGAGTATTGGTAGGTGAAGACGATTCTGGAGATGGCGATGGTGAAGTGGACGATCGGATGTATGGTTTGACATCGCTAGTGGACTTGATCTTGGTGGTTTTTGGGGCTCGAGGCATGATGGTGGTAAATGATTTGGTTGATGATGAGAGAATGAATGGCAAAAGTCAAGCCTTAAGCCCGTACTAATATGGGAGGGCGCAACCGTCGTCAAGCATCCTCGAGGACAGACCGGTCTACCGGCTATTTCGCTGACGATACAATCCCTCACAACAGGATCTGGACCTGGACATGGACCTGGGCGGTGGCTTGATTATAGCCAAAGGACATGAGTGGATCGTGCCTAACAACGGACCAAAGGCATGTCGACGAGGGACTAGGGAGGGGGTAAGGTTTGGCCTCGACTACTGTACGATATGGGCTGACGAGAACGACCCTATACAAGTCAATCGCTTTACTCTTCGCCTCATCACTCCTCAGGAGACAAAGCTCGATACATTACCCGGACGAAACCGCTTGAAAACAAATCAATATGACTAAGACACCTACTAAATCAACCGTCGCCAAGCGCGAATTCACTCAACCATACCCTTCATCTTCACCAGTCAGCGGCAGCTCCGCATCGAAAGATGAAGTCAACGATCAGAAGTGGAAGGCTAGTAGGAAGGGAACCAAGGGATCAGCCTGGACTGGGGAGGAGCAGAAGCAGTTGCTGCATTTCGCTTTGAATAGGAATGGACGAGATTGGGGACAGGCAGTACCGGGAAAGACTGCTCAGCAGGCTTCAAATCTTTGGCGGTAAGTCCAGATCATGAAGCTGGTCAGTGCTTACGAGATAGAAACAGGCTCTTGCCGTATATTGAGAAGGCTGTTGAGGAGCGAGGGAAATGAGATTGGACTAAGTACCATTAGCAGCTGGTGGAGTACGTATGTGTATGCATCAACAGATATCCTGCCATCTCCGATTGATCCAGCTGCCTCGGTCCCACAGCCTATTGCGTATATCCTTTGAGTCAGATCCCCGAACAAGACCCCATGATTCTACCTCTTGACAATCTTCCTCTTCTTCCCGATAGGCGAGCTCTGAGCCGAACTGGACGAGCTTTGCTGCGCTTCTCTCCTGCGGTCATCAGCGAGGTCCACGGTAATACGCATCGAAGCTGTACTCACGAGGCATTCTCCTCATCTGTGAGACTTCCAGGATCGAAGAATTCGCTGACCAGATTCGACCAATCCAACATGGGTCGACGGTGATTGAAGGAGCTATCTAGTATCGCCGAAGAGAGAGCGAGCTGCCAATCGGGCGAGAGATCCTGTAACAAGGCTTTGAAGGTAGTGGTAGCCAGTAGCTGACGAACTTCGTCGTGACACATCCCTTTCAGCCCTTGTCGACCCATCGCCCAATCGTTCCTTGCTGCTCCCAGACTGAAGAGCTCCCAGGAGCGTTTCTCGAACAATGCAGTGAGGTAGAGCTATTCGCATAGCTGATCGTGAAGCTTGGAGCAATCGTATTGTTCGACTAAAGCGAGAATAGATGAACATTCGTCAAAGTCGTAGTTTATGATGAGTCTCTCTGGAATATGAATCGAGACGAGTTCGAGAAATCCCAGAATAGTCTCTTCATCATGATCTAAATCGATTTCGACGGTTGACTGATTGAAATCGATTGATTGTGAATCTGGTGGGGGAAGACTTTTCATACCGGCGAATACGGTACTACGGTATCAGCAGAGAATAATATGAGAATAAGAATACAGACTGACCTGGATTTCGCAAGCAGTTTCAAACTCACACCGAATTTGACCAAGTCGTTTGAGATGAAGGTCACATCGGCTGATTCGTCATCGTAATGAGGATGCCATCTCGGCTGCTTCGATATCTTATTGGCTTTTGAAGGAGTCATTGATGTTGGGCGATAAAAATGACAAGTGCTGACTAGGAGAGATGTTGACTTGGGAATAGGAATTGATTCTGGCCATCCTTTGGTCGTCCGAGCTCATCGTTTCTGGTTGCCACGGCTCAAGGCATTGCTTGACCACCGTCGTCCTGACCTGGCCTTGACAACGATATGAGGTGATGCCATAGTCCGTCATGTAAGCTAACCTGTCGAGGGAGAGCTGATGAACATGTCCGTTGGAGCGTCAGGTAGGATGAATCATTGGTCGAGGAGATGTGGGTCATCACATGCATGTCAAAGACATTCGCCCCTATCACCAACCTATCAGACATACCACTGACCACACATCTCACCCGCACCCATTGCTTTCGAACCCGACTCATCCTCCTTTGACTTTCTTGACGGAATCAGCTGGAGGGTCGCTAGTTGATCAGCTTGTGAAGATCTTCTTAACATGAACTTACGATTGACTCCTCTTGAGAGACTTTTCCGGCTTGACGAATCTGCCCGCATAAGCACTCCAGTTGAGGTGGGACGATGGTTTATTGAAGCTGGTGAAGAACAGCAGACGCATGAGTGCTTGCTGCCACTCGGGTCGAAGTTTGGCGAAGAA
>Ga0308160_10001974_pt1 | contig 26531 bp, 26 predicted proteins | sample PhyFR1_FD_201036 | JGI IMG/M metagenome (GOLD analysis project Ga0308160, IMG submission 201036) | Phyllosphere microbial communities from UC Gill Tract Community Farm, Albany, California, United States - DLSLF.R1 | ecosystem: Host-associated > Plants > Phyllosphere > Unclassified | place: USA... | reverse complement strand
ACAGCTATTCGCCCGCCATGAAACGCGCCGGCATCGTCTGGAACGACAAGACCCTGGCCGCCTTCCTCGACGACCCGGGCGACGTCGTACCCGGCACCAAGATGCGCTTCTGGGGCATGAGCGACCAAAAGCAGGTCGGCGACCTGCTGGCCTGGCTGCGCACCCAGCAGCCAGCGCCGAAGCGCTGACCTCACTCCGCGTGTAAGCGCGGCCGCGTTTGTCTGCTTTCGCCTGCTGATGCGTGAAAATGCACTTATTCGTGCTATTTTCTGCTTGTTTCTGCTTTTTCTTGCACGTTCACGGATGGCAAGTTATGATCTGTGCTCATTTCTGGAGCACTTCATGCAACTACCCGAAGAACGGCGCCGGCTGATCCTCGACGCCGTCGAGCGCGAAGGCAAGGTCCTGGCGGCCGAACTGGCCACCCGCCTGGGCGCCTCGGAAGACACCGTGCGCCGCGACCTGCGCGACCTCGACAACGCCGGCCTGCTGCGCCGCGTGCACGGTGGCGCCCTGCGCCGGACCACCGGCGAAGCGCCGCTGCAGCAGCGTACCGAACGCGATGGGCCACGCAAGGCGGCGCTCGGCCTGGCCCTGCGCAGCCTCATCAAACCACACGACACCGTGCTGATCGACGCCGGCTCGACCAACCTGGCGCTGGTGCAGCAGTTGGGCGACGGCTGCGCCGCGGCCATCGTCACCAACAGCCCGCAGGTGGCGCTGGCGCTGCGCGGCTTCCAGCGCACCCGCATCGTGCTGATCGGCGGCGTGTATTCCCCCGCCTGCGGCGCCGCCCTCGGCGCCCAGGCCGTGGCCGAGGTCGGGCGCATCCATGCCGATCTGTGCATCGTCGGCGTGTGCGCGGTCCATGCGCAGAAAGGACTGTACGCCGCCGACCCGGAAGAAGCGCTGTTCAAGCGCGCCATGCTGGCGGCATCCGGCCGCCGCGCCGCCGCCGTCCTCAACGAACGCCTGCTCGACGCCGCGCCGTTTGCCGTCGCCGCCCTCGCCGAACTCGATCACCTGGTGCTGGAAGCGGACGCGCCCCCAGACGTACTGGCACGCCTGCGCGACGCCGCCGACGGCCCCGATATCCTTCTCGCCAACAAGGTCGCATGATGTCTCCAACCAGCCCCTCGCCGGACGCCGTGCGCCGCGCACGCCGCGCCATCTCCGCCATCTTCCTGCTGAACGGGGCCGGCATCGGCGCCTGGGCCGTGCACGTGCCCACGGTGCAGGCGCGCGCCGGCTTCGACACCGCTACCCTCGGCCTGCTGCTGCTGACCATCGCCGGCGGCGCCATGGCGGCCATGCCCCTGTGCGGCGCGCTGATCGCGCGCCATGGCAGCCGGCGCCTGACGCTGGCCTCGGCGCTGCTGTTCCCGATCACGCTGGCGGCCCTGGTCGGCGCCGCGTCGCCGGCCTTCCTGTTCATCTGCGCTTTCCTGTTCGGCGCCGCCAACGGCACGCTCGACGTTGCCATGAACGCGAATGCGAGCGAGGTCGAAAAGGCGCGCGGCGTGCCGACCATGTCGTCTTTCCACGGTTTCTTCAGCCTGGGAGGATTGTTCGGTGCGGCCCTGGGCGGCCTGATGCTGAAGTTCGGCTTCGGCGACGGCGACGGCGTGCTGGTCCTGGCGGGCGTGATGCTGGTTGCGGTGCTGCTGACGGTGAGCTCGATGCTGCATGTGGCGCCGGTGCCGGGCGAACATGGCCCCGGGGTGCGCCTGCCGGGCGGACCGGCGCTGTATCTCGGCCTGCTGGCCCTGCTGTGCATGGCGGTGGAAGGCGCGCTGGTCGACTGGAGCGCGCTGGTGCTCAGGGAGCAGACCGGCGCCTCGGCGGCGCAGGCAGCGCTGGGCTTTTCGCTGTTCTCGATCACGATGGCGGCCTGCCGCTTTGCCGGCGACGGCCTGGTGCTGCGCTTCGGCGCGCGCGGCGTGATGGTGGCCGGCGGGCTGGCGATGGCGGCCGGTGTGCTGCTGGCGGTCGGCACGAACAACTACGTGATCGCGGCGCTGGGCTTCGGGCTGGTCGGGCTGGGGGCGGCGAACGTGGTGCCGGTGATCTTTACCGCAGCGGCGCGCACGCCGGGCATGGCGCCGGGCGTGGGGCTGGCGACGGCGGCCACGGTGGGGTACAGCGGATTGCTGCTCGGGCCGCCGGTGATCGGGTGGATTGCGGCGCATGCCGGGCTGGCGGTGGGGGTCGGGTCGCTGGCGCTGGCCGGAGTCGTGATTGCGGCGAGTGCGAATATCGTGCGGGGTGCGGGGGCGAATGCGGTGGCGGCGAAAGCGAACGGCGAGGTGGTGCGGGATTAGAGCCGTTCCGTACCGGTGGGTTCGAGAACCCATCGGTACGCATTTGATGGCGGCGGGTTCATCGTTTCGACCGGCAGCTGTTCCATACCGCGTGGGCTCAAGAGCCCACCCTACGTATCGCGGGTTTCGTAGGGTGGGTTCTCGAACCCACCAGTGATACGCATCGCGGATTTTGTAGGGTGGGCTCTTGAGCCCACGCGGTCTCATCGCACGCGTGCCTGACACGCCGCCAAATTCCGCTACGCCTCCCCTTCCCCCGCCAGGTTCGCCCTTACCCGCTGCAGCAGCGCATGCAGCTGCTCGCGCTCCGCTTCGCTGATCCCCTCCAGCGCCACGCCCGACAACGCCGCGCCGACCTGGTGCAAGCGCCCGTGCAGCGCCTCCCCCGCCTCGCTCAGCTGCAGCCGCGTGCTGCGCCGGTCGGCCTCGTCCGCGCTGGCGTCGAGCAGACCACGTTCCCGCAGCCCCTTGATCAAGCGCGTCAGCTGCGCCTTGTCGCGCCCCGAATGCGCCACCAGATCGCTCAGCGTGGCGCCGGGCTGGCGCGCGAAGAAGCGCAGCACCTTGCTTTCCATGTGCGTCAGCTCGTGCTCGCCGTCGGCAAAAGCCCGGAACTGCTGCGCCCGGTACAGGTGCATGATCGAGTGGATGGCATCGAATACGTCGCCCACCGCCCCCGACGGTTTTTGTTTGACTTTATCAACTGGTTTTCGCATAATAGGTGACATTATCAACTAGTTTGGATGAATCCATGGAACAGCAATCCCGCAAGACCGTCCAGCGCGTGCGCCATGAGTTGCGCATGCGCGAAGTCAGCGTCGCCAGCATCGCACCAGTCGGCGAGCACTTCGCCAGCATCACCTTCCAGGGCGAGGCCCTGGCCGATTTCGTCTCGCTCTCCTTCGACGACCACGTGAAGTTCATGTTCGACGACGGCGCCGGCAATCAGGTGCGGCGCGACTATACGCCGCGCCGCTTCAACGCGCAATCGCGCGAGCTGACCATCGAGTTCGCCCTGCACGGCGACGGCGCGGCGTCGGACTGGGCGCGCCATGCGCAGCCTGGCGACCGGGCCATCATCGGCGGCCCGCGCGGCTCGATGATCATTCCGCCAGACGTCGACTGGCACCTGCTGGCCGGCGACAGCACCGCCCTGCCGGCCATGCGCCGCCGCTTGGAAGAGCTGCCAGCCCAGGTGCGCGCCACCGTGGTGGTGCTTGCCGGTGAAGGCGACCGCCTGCCCTTCACCAGCGCCGCACAAGTTGACGTGCACTGGGTCGACAGCGAGGATGCCTGCTCGAACGCGTGCGCGCATGCACGCTGCCAGCGGGCGAAGGCTTCGCCTGGGGTGCAGGCGAAGCGGCCACCATGCGCCGCCTGCGCGCCGTGCTGGCCGAAGAAAAGGGCATCGCCAAGGAAGCGATGCGCGTCTCGGCCTACTGGAAGCAGGGCGTCGCCGATCACCACGAGAACCTCGAGTAAGCGATGCTCCCGACGGAGCGCGCCGCTCAGCCCTTGCGGCCGTGCAGCGCCTGGCGCGAGCGCTTGCGCTCCTCGGCCTTCTGGTAGCGGCGCACGGCGTCTTCGCCTTCCGGCACCAGCTTCGGCACGGCCTGCGGCTTGCGATGCTCGTCCACCGCCACCATCGTGAAATAGCAGCTGTTCGCGTGGCGCACGGTGCGCTGCTGGATGTTTTCCGTCACCACGCGGATGCCTACTTCCATCGAGCTGGTGCCGGTGTAGTTCACCGAGGCCATGAAGGTCACCAGCTCGCCCACGTGGATCGGTTCCAGGAACATCACCTGGTCCACCGACAGGGTCACCACATACGAACCCGAGTAGCGGCTGGCGCAGGCATAGGCCACGCTGTCGAGGAATTTCAGGATGGTGCCGCCGTGGACGTTGCCCGAGAAGTTCGCCATGTCGGGCGTCATCAGGACCGTCATGGTCAGTTCGTGGATCGGGCGTCCGTGCTGGTCGTTCATGGTGTGGGCCTGCGAGGCTGAAGATCAAAAAACCATTGTAGCGGGATTCCGCGCGACTTTCTCATATGCAATCAGCTCAGGCCGGCGCAAACGCGACGTTCCCCTCGACCGCCAGCCGTCCCTCGCACACCAGCGCAAAGGCGGCGCCACCGGGCGCATGCAGCATCTGCACGTGCGCACCCAGCGGCACGGTGGCGCGAAAGCGCACGTCCACTGCACGCACGCGTGCGCCCTGCGCTTCCAGGCAGGCCAGCGCCTTGGCGACCGAATGCATGCCGTGGATGATGGGTGCGCGCAGCCCGAACAGACGCGCCGCCGGCCGCGCCAGGTGGATCGGATTCCAGTCGCCCGACACGCGCGCATAGGCACGGCCGGCATCGTGTTGCACGTCCCAGCCGTCGACGAGCGGCAGCGCCGGCGCCGGCTGTGGCGCGCCGCGCGCTCCGTCGCGCCGTCCGGACACGGCCAGGTACTTGCTGGTGCAGTCGAACACCTCGGTTGCACCATTCCATGCCGTGGTCTCGAGCACGCAAAAGCGCGCGCCGGATGCCGTCGGCGGCTCGACTCGCACCTGCGTCACCAGCCGCAGCGGCGTGCCGGGCGCCACCCGCGCATGCTCGGCGATGCCGTTCTCGACGTGGGCCATGCCCGGCAACCGGAACGGAAACGCCGGCGCCAGCATGCTGCCCAGGTGAGCACGCTGCACCAGCAAGTAATGCGCGCTCACCGGCTGCGCACCCGGCGCAAAGCCCAGCAAGGCGTTGTAGCGCGCCAGCGCTTCCGGACCGGGAGCAGTGCAGGCGAAGACGGTCGCCGGCAGCTGCGGCATTTGATTGACGCCGGCGCCGCGCTTGAACAGCGCACGCAACAGCAAGCCGGCGCCGGCGGGCGGCAGCGGCGCATCCGGCGTCTGCGGTGGCGGGTTCTGGAACAAGGCGCAACTCCTGCGGGGCGAAACCGAATTATACGGGGCCAAAGCGGCCAATCCGGCAATGTTGGCGCTTTCAAAACGGCGGCTGCAACAAACCCCGCGAATTGACCGATAATAGTGGTTTTGCGGGCAGCCGGGCAGCATCGCGCTCCCACCCGCCGTTTCTGGAGACTGTATGAACAAAGAAGGCCAATCGACGCTGTCGATCGAAAAATGCTTGATTCCCCTGCCGCCGGCGGAGCGTTCGGCGCTGCTGGAAAACCCGGGCTTCGGCCGCGCGTTCAGCGACCACATGGTCACGATCCGCTACACCGAAGGCAAAGGCTGGCATGACGGCAAGGTCGTGGCGCGCGCCAACCTGCCGCTCGACCCGTCGACCATGGTCCTGCACTATGCGCAGGAAATCTTCGAAGGCCTGAAGGCCTACCGCCTGCCGCAAGGCGGCGCCGCCCTGTTCCGCCCGGACGCCAACGCGCGCCGCTTCGCCAACTCGGCCCGCCGCCTGGCCATGGAACCGCTGCCGGACGAGCTGTTCCTGGAATCGGTGCACGCCCTGGTCAGCGAAGACCGCGACTGGATCCCGGAAGCCGAAGGCTCGGCCCTCTACCTGCGTCCGTTCATGATCGCCACCGAAGCGGCCCTGGGCGTGAAGCCGGCCAACGAATACCTGTACTGCGTGATCGCTTCGCCGGTCGGCGCCTACTTCAAGGGCGGCGCCGCCGGCGTGACGCTGTGGGTCTCGGAAAACTACATCCGCGCCGCGCCCGGCGGCACCGGTGACGCCAAGTGCGGCGGCAACTACGCCGCCAGCCTGGCCGCGCAGGCCGAGGCGATCCGCCAGGGCTGCGACCAGGTCGTCTTCCTCGACGCCGTCGAGCGCAAGTACGTGGAAGAGCTGGGCGGCATGAACGTGTTCTTCGTGTTCGAAGACGGTTCGATCCAGACCCCGCCGCTGACCGGCACCATCCTGCCGGGCATCACCCGCGACTCGCTGATCATGCTGGCGCGCGACCTGGGCATCACCGTGCGCGAAGAAGCCTACTCGATCGACCAGTGGCGCGCGGACGCCGCCAGCGGCCGCCTGACCGAAGCCTTCGCCTGCGGCACCGCGGCAGTGGTGACCCCGATCGGCAAGGTCAAGGGCAGCAGCTTCGAAGCCACCATCGGCAACGGCGGCGCCGGCGAAGTCACGACCAAGCTCAAGGCCGCCCTGCTCGACATCCAGAACGGCCGCGCCGAAGACAAGCACGGCTGGCTGCAGCGCGTGTTCTAAGCCAGGTTTTTCGGCTACCCGCGCGGCTTCCCCGGCCGCGCGTCCCTACCGCAGCGGCGTCCTGCCGCTGCAACATCCTCCTCCGGTGATCGTGTCAAGATTGCAAATAAGCAATTGCATCTTTACAATGCTTGAGCACGGAAATGCGCAAGCCCGCGCAGTGCCGCGACTACAACAACGATAATCACCATGAAAACCATCGCCCTCGCACTTGCCTTCTCCCTGGCTGCGCTGAACGCGGCCCAGGCCCAGACCACCGAGCCCGTACCCGCCGCGGCGCCAGTCGTCCAGTACGAACCCGTCGGCGCCAAGCCGCTGCGTTTCGTGGTCGGCGCCGGCCTCACCCACGGCGGCGACAAGCTGGCCACCGTGTATTACGAGGACGGCTTCGACATCAATATCCGCGGCGGCGGCACGATCGCCCTGCTGGCCGGCCTCGACTACCGCATCAGTCCGGAATTCTCGGTCCAGGGCACGGTCGGCTACCACGTCGACAACGCCAGCGCTCGCAACGGCGACACCCGCTTCCAACGCATTCCCTTCGAACTGCTGGGCTACTACCATGTGAATGACAAGGTGCGCGTCGGCGGCGGCCTGCGCTGGGTGACCGGCACCGAGTTCCGCAGCAGCGGCGCCAGCGACATCGGCGACTACGAATTCAAGGACACGACCAGCGCCGTGGTCGAACTCGAATACCTGTTCACGCCGCAAATCGGCGTCAAGCTGCGCTACGTGAACGACGAGTTCAAGGAAAAAACCTACGGCGGCAAGGTCAAGGGCGACCATGCCGGCATCTTCGCCAACTTCTATTTCTAAGCTAGCGAGGCGGCTCTTTCGCCGCCTTTCGCCATCATCCAAGCATGTTGAAACTCAGCCTCGACGCCCTGCTCACCGTCGACACCATCGCCCGGCGCGGCTCCTTTGCGGCAGCCGCCAAGGAGCTGTTCCGCGTCCCATCGACGATTTCCTACACCGTCGCCAAGCTCGAGGAAGACCTGGGCGTGCAACTGTTCGAGCGCTTCGGCCCGCGCGTGGCGCTCACCGAGGCAGGCGAGGAACTGCTGAAGGAAGGCCGCTACCTGCTCAAGGCGGCGGGCGACCTGGAGCGGCGCGTGCGGCGCGTGGCCTCGGGCTGGGAAACCGAATTCACCATCGCCATCGACTCGATGCTCGACCCGTGCGCGTTGATGCCCGACGTCCAGGCGTTTTACGAAGTGGCCGACCAGACCCGCCTGCGCCTGCTGAAGGAAGCCTTGTCCGGCACCTGGGAGGCCCTGCTCGACCGGCGCGCCGACCTGCTGGTGGGCGCGGCAGGCAGCGGCCCCTCGGGCGGCGGCTACAGCTCGATGCCGCTGGCGACCGTGTCGTTTGCCTTCGTGGTGGCGCCGACCCACCCGCTGGCCGGCATCGACCGCACGCTGTCGAAAGCCGACCTTGCCGCCTACCGCGCGGTGTCGGTATCGGACTCGGCGCGCCAGCTGCAGGCGCGTACCGTCGGCCTGCTGTTCGGCCAGGACACCCTGGCCGTGCCCGACATGCAGACCAAGTACGACTACCAGCGTGCCGGCCTCGGCTTCGGCTTCCTGCCCGAACCCTGGGTGCGCGAGGACGTGGCCGAGGGCCGCCTGGTGGTCAAGACGGTGGACGAACCGAAGCCGGACGAAACCCTGCACCTGGCCTGGCGCACAGGCGAGGAAGGTGCGGCGCTGGCCTGGTGGAAGGCGCGCATGCGCGACGGCGCGACCGTCACGGCCATGCTGCAGCACGGCCCGCGTTGAGCGCACGATAAAAAATCGCCGAACGTTTGGCGGCGCGCCGGGTCCAATCGCATGAGCTAACGATCGTGCGAGGACGCCATGAGCACGAGCACGGGCACTGGTAATAGCACCAGCACCATCGACAGCACCACCAGCACCGTCACCACCCGCGACGGCACCGCCATCCATTACAAGGACTGGGGCCAGGGCACGCCCGTGGTCTTTTCCCACGGCTGGCCGCTGCAGGGCGACGCCTGGGAAGACCAGATGCTGTTCCTGGCCGAACACGGCTACCGCGTCATCGCCCACGACCGCCGCGGCCACGGCTTCTCAGGCAAACCCTGGGACGGCAACCACATGGACACCTATGCCGACGACCTGGCCACCCTGCTCGACACGCTCGACCTGCGCGGCGCCGTGCTGGTCGGCCACTCTACAGGCGGCGGCGAAGTCACGCGCTACATCGGCCGCCACGGCACGGCGCGCGTGGCCAAAGCGGTCTTGATCAGCGCGGTACCGCCGCAGATGCTGCGCACCGACAGCAACCCCGAAGGCTTGCCGATGGACGTGTTCGACGCCATCCGCGCCGGCGTGCTGGCCGACCGTTCGCAGTACTTCAGGGACCTGGCCTTGCCCTTCTATGGCTACAACCGGCCGGGGGCGGCACCGTCGCAAGGCGTGATCGACACCTTCTGGCTGCAGGGCATGCAATGCAGCATCCGCAGCGCCCATGCCTGCATCGCCCAGTTCTCGGAAACCGACTTCACCGCCGACCTGGCGAAGATGACGATCCCACCCTGCTGCTGCACGGCGACGACGACCAGATCGTACCGATCGTCGCCAGCGCCCGGCGTTCGGTCGAACTGCTGCCGCAGGCAAGATTGGTCGTGTACGAAGGCGCGCCGCACGGCATCCCGACCACGCACAAGGAGCGCATCAACGCCGACCTGCTTGACTTCCTGCGCGCCTGACCGCGGCCGATGGAAACGCGCCGGACACCGTTTCCGGCGCCCAGGCGTAGAGCGTGTGAAGAAATCGTCAGGGCAAGGCGCCGAGTCGAAGGCAGTACGAGCGTACGGCGAGACGAGGCAACGCAGCCATGGCGATTTCTTCACGCGCTCGTAGGGTGGGTTCTCGAACCCACCTGTAACACCACCGCCCCGGCCCGATATCGCCTTTAATGCGGCAAATCGAACAGCAGCACTTCCGCATTGTCCGCGCCATTCAGCACAATCGACGCCTCGTCGTCGACGCGCACCGCATCGCCCGCTTTCAGGGCGATGCCGTTCACGCTCAGCGCACCCTGCGCCACGTGCAGGTAGCCGATACGTCCAGCTTGCAGCGCGAAGCTGACCTCATCGCCGCCGTTCAGGATGCCGGCATACAGCGCCGCATCCTGGCGGATCGTGACCGACCCCTCGCGGCCATCGCTCGACGCCACCAGGCGCAGGCGGCCCAGTTTCGACTCACGGTCGAAGTGTTTTTCCTCGTAACCGGCCGGGGCGCCGACCTGGTTCGGCTGGATCCAGATCTGCAGGAAGTGCACCGGATCGGTCTTCGAGCCATTGAACTCGCTGTGCACCACACCCTTGCCCGCGCTCATGCGCTGCACGTCGCCATAGCGCAGAACCGAACCGTTGCCCATACTGTCCTTGTGCTCCAGCGCGCCATTGAGCACATACGAGATGATTTCCATGTCGCGGTGGCCGTGGGCGTCGAAGCCGCGGCCAGCCTGGACCCGGTCTTCGTTAATCACGCGCAGCGGACCGACGCCCATGTGGGCCGGGTCGTGGTAATGGCCGAACGAGAAGGTGTGCTTCGAGTCCAGCCAACCCAGGTTGGCGATGCCGCGTTCTTCGCTTTTACGTACTTTCAACATGATGCGCTCCTGTTCTTGTGGGCCATTCGAAGGGTTCGAACATCTGCGCCGGTATTTGGTTTACTTCACCGTGTGCGCTGTGGCCGCGTTGTCGATGGAGTCATTATCCGACGCCGGAGCGGGATCAAAAAGCGAGTAGTTTGCCGGTCTATCGTCGAAAAAATCGAACACACACTGCCAGGCGTGTAGTGAACCGACAGGAAGCCCATGAGCTATCATATAAACAACTTTGTACACTGAGCCATTAGACCACCACGTTCGGCCAGAAACGGATTTCCAGGATCTGAGCAATCGGGGCACCTGACAAGGGACATTCGATGACATCTACCGATATGCGGGTCCGCGTTCTGCTCAGCGTGCAGCGAGCAGTTCTTGGGCACATCGGACCTGCCGTGCGCGCAATCATGTGTCGGTGGACTAAGGATGAAATTTATGTTCGCGCAGTCTTCGACGGCGAGATCAATAGCGACAATGCCGAGGCAATTTGCGAAGCAGAAACGGAAGTAATCGCAGATTTTCCGTCCTGCGTGGCGGTTTGTTTCAGGCTTGAACGCCTTGATTATCCAACGTTAATCAAGCTTGAAATTGACGAGGTAGCGGTATTCCGACGAATGGAAAAGTGAACCAAGGAAGGTTTGCTTAGGGTCGGTTCCTGCCGGTCTTGACAGTCCGTGAGTTTTTCGCCTTGGCAACCTGCTACGATGGGCCAAAGCGCTGGGATCGGTCAGTAGCGGACCTATTTATTCGCGTCCTCCGCCTGGACATCCCATGCGTTGGATTGATGCTTACTTCAACGGCTTAACTGCTGAAAAAACCGATATTAAAAAAAATACTCCCTTTTCCCATTTTTAGGAGCATCAACTATTTCGGACACAAGATTAGGCTTCGAAGAATGTATTTCAGCGAGATTTCGTATGCCTTGGATTCGGAAAACATTCCCGTAGCAGAAGCATACCGTCTTGAAAAGATTATGGAGCAGGTGCCGTTTGGCCCCGATTTCGTCTCAAAAGAAGAATTGCTTGAGTCATTCGTTGACATTAGGTTTCCTGGATACGGCTCATTCTATGCAAATCAACGACATAGCCATCCTGAGCAAAAGCTGGAATTGATGTCTGTTGTAATTCCGCGAACAGGAAAGGATCGATACTTCGTAGTCGAAGAGCAGTTCAATGGCGGCTTTAAAGTAGTGGCCGACTTCATAACTGAAGAATCTGGAGCCGTCCGAGTGAAAGTGCGAGGCAACTCCTTAGATTTCTTATCTCGCTCCGACGACGTTATATTTGTGAAGCCACGAAGCGCAGTAACATAAAAAAATATTTAACAGATCAAGCATTATGATGAAGCTGATTTCAAACGTCCGGTATGGGGCGATATCGGACAAAGCTGTCACCAGGGTGCCCCGGCTGATCAACGCAAGATAGAACAAAAGCCATGCCCTGGTCACGCCTGCAGCGCCCCCACCGAACAAGGAACAAATAGATGTCCACAATGCTGGAACGAGCGGCACGTCGCGTTGGCGCCGCCTTGGGAATGTTCGCGGCTCTCGCGGCATGCGACCGGCATTCCGTCGATGCGGCGAGTAAACCCTACGAAATCGTCACGCAGTTGCGACCGGAGTCGCGCGAGGCCTATATGAAGATGTTTCGCCTGGCCCACGGCATGTGCGCTCTCGCGCGCACGGCGATGAAGCTTCCGCCCCCGCCACCGCTGGTGGCATTGCCGGCCGACTTCGTCATCAAGCGCAGTACCTATCTCGGCAGCGGAGACAGCTACCTCATCCGGTATGAGGAATTTGTCGTCGATATCGGCGAGATGAAGCCGGAGACAGGCTGCAAGACTCGTATTGGTTCGAGCCTGTACGAGTCCGTTGGGCGCGATGGACAGATACACTCGCAGGCGCGCGAACTCGACGGCCGTACGGAGGTGGATGAGCCTATTCCCCTGGTAAAGGACCCAGCGAAAGGAAGTGTCGACGAGACGTCCTACACCGAGAAAAGAACAGTCGATGGCATTGCCATGCGCTGCTTGCCGGCCACCTTGCTCGGCGGCCTGACGCTGGACAAGTGCGTAGCCGATACGGGAGCGGGTCTGCTGCGGGACGGCGCGGGCGATCCTCTCGTCCTGCACGCGCGCGAGCTTGTTCCGGGGCGCGACAAGATGGTCGTGCTAACCGAACCAGTCAGTGTCCAGATTGGCAAGCCCGTCAGTCCGGAGCGCATCGCGCTAACCGGAACCAAATGATGCTTCCTGAGCAGACCCTTCCCAAAGGCGAGCATCGACGATCACGCGCACAGTATCGGCCTCCTTATTCGTCCGAAGCGACCTTGGCCGCAATGGCCTCGCCAATCGCGTAGAAATGCCCGCCCGCCACGTGATGAATACTGCGCCATTCCGGGCCAGCCTGCTCGAACTCCCAGTGCCCGTTCCAAAACACCCGGTCGTCGGCCCAGGCAGCGGTGACCTCGCCGATGAAGAGGTCGTAGACCTGCTGGTTGTGCGGCTCCGGCACCAGGCGGCATTCGAGCCAGGCCGAGCAGCCGGTAACGTAGGGCATGCCGCTGGCGCCAAGGCGCATCAACTCGACGCCGATGGCATCCAGCTTGCCGGGCTCGCTCGCGCGGCTGCGTGTGCCGACCTCGTGCGTCAGCTGGAGCAGTTGCGCCGTCGGCACCTGGATCACGAACTGCCCGCTGGCTTCGATCAGTTCGCGCGTGCGCGTGCTCTTGTCGAGCACCACGGTCAGTTTCGGCGGCGCGAAGTCGAGGGCGCAGGCCCAGGCCGCAGCCATCACGTTGTCGATGCCGGCGTGGCGGGCCGAGACCAGCACGGTCGGCCCGTGGGTCAGCAGGCGGTAGGCTTTTTCGAGCGGGACAGGCTGGATATGTTCATTCATTGTCGATTCCATGTTCGGTCAAGGATGCAGTTGCGGATGGGCGGCGAACAGCGCTTCGATCCAGGCGCCGAAGACGCGCAGCTTGGGCGCCGCCATCTGTCCCTTGGCATAGACCAGCGAGACCGGCATCGCCGCACACGGGTAGTCGGGGAGCAGCGCCACCAGCGTGCCGCTGTCCAGGTGCGGCGCGACCTGGTAGCTGGCAGCCTGGATCAGGCCCAGGCCCTGCAGGCCGGCGCAGACGTAGGCGTCGGCATCGTTCACCGATACCGGGCCGGTGAAATTGAAGCGCCGGACCTCGCCATCGACCTTGAAGTCCCAATCGAAAGGCCGGCCGGTGCGGCCCGAAAAATGCACGACCGCCTGGTGGCCGCCCAGGTCGCCGATGGCCGTGGGCGTGCCGTGGCGCGCCAGGTAGCCGGGCGCCGCGCAGGTGACGAAGCGCATGCTGCCGACCCGGCGCGCGACCAATGCCGAATCGTCGAGGTCTCCCACGCGCAGCGCGCAATCGATGCCGTCGCGGTTCAGGTCCGCCAGGCGGTCGCTTAGGCCAACGACCAACTCCACGTCCGGATAAGCGGCATGGAACTCGCCCAGGCGCGGCATGACCACGTTGCGTCCGAGGGCGCCGGGTAGCTCCACGCGCAGGCGGCCGTGTGGCGGCGCACCGTCCGTCCGGAACGGGGCCTCGGCCGCGTCGAGGGCAGCCAGTATTTCCAGGCAGCGTTCATAGTAGTCGGCGCCATCGGTGGTGAGCGACAGACTGCGCGTGGTGCGCTGCAGGAGCTTGCGGCCCAGGTAAGCCTCGAGGTTCTGCATGGTGGCCGTGAGCGAAGCGCGCGGCAGGTCCAGGCTTTCGGCGGCGCGCGAAAAGCTGCCGGCGTCGACGATGCGCACAAACGTCTGCATGGCTTTGATGCGGTCCAAATCAATCCTCCCCGGCATGGCATGCATTGTTCAGATAAGATGAATTGTAAGGGAGACTGGACAGCTAATTATCTTTCGACCAGGACTTTCTAGAATGGACGCATCACATGTCCATCCCACAGGAGAATCCATGAACCACCCCACAACGCCCGCCGGCGATATCGCGCCCGGCATGGTGCGCCTGCTGGCCCTTGCCGCCGGCCTGATCGTCGCCAACCTGTATTACTCGCAAACCCTGGTCGGCCCGATTGCCGCCTCCACCGGCCTGTCGCTCGACGCGGCCGGCCTGATCGTGACGTTGACCCAGATCGGCTACGCGCTAGGCCTGTTCTTCATCGTGCCGCTCGGCGATTTGCTGGAAAACCGCCAACTGGTCTTCGTCCTCCTGCTCGGCACCGCCGCCGCCCTGGCTACGGCCGCCATGAGCAGCAATGCCTGGCTCTTCCTCGCCAGTTCGCTCGCCATTGGACTTGGCTCGGTTGCCGCCCAGGTGCTGGTGCCCTTCGCGGCTCACCTGTCGCGTGAAGAGACGCGCGGGCAAACGGTCGGCAAGGTGGTCAGCGGCCTGCTGCTGGGGATCATGCTGGCGCGTCCCGCCGCCAGCCTGGTCGCCGACCACGGCGGCTGGCATACCGTGTTCGGCGCCGCCGCCATCATCGTGATGGTGCTCGCCTTTGTGCTGCGCACCCGCCTGCCCGAGCGCAGCCCGGCGCACAGCATGTCCTACAGCCGCCTGATTGGCTCGCTCGGCCACCTGTTCGCCAGCACCCCGGTGCTGCGCCGCCGCGCAGCCTACCACGCCGCCATGTTCGGCTGCTTCAGCCTGTTCTGGACCGTGACGCCGATGATGCTCTCCAGCCCCGCGTTCCACCTGTCGCAGACCGGCATCGCCATCTTCGCGCTGGTGGGCGTGGCCGGCGCCGTGGCCTCGCCGATCGCCGGCAAGCTGGCCGACCGCGGCCACACCCTGCCCGCCACTGCCGTTGCCATGCTGCTGGCGATCACCGGCTTTGCCCTGCCGCTGTTCGCGCCGGACTCGCGCAACATCGCCCTGGCCCTGCTGGTGATCGCCTCGATCGTCATCGACATGGGCGTGGCCGCCAACATGGTGCTGGGCCAGCGCGCCATCTTCTCGCTGCCGGCGGAAGTGCGCAGCCGCTTGAACGGCCTGTATTTCTCGCTGTTCTTCGTCGGCGGCGCGGTCGGTTCGGCGGCAGGCGGCTGGGTGTATTCGCAGTACGGCTGGCATGCTGCCCTGCTGCTAGGCATGGCCTTCCCGGCCGCCGCCCTGCTCTACTGGGCCGGCGAACTGATGGCCAGTACCAAGCCCGTACGCGAGACCGTATAAGCCTGGCTACATTCAGCCGAAGCGCGCCAACTCCGCTTCGCTGAAGCCCGCCCATCGGCGGGCTTTGATGTGGTACGACCGTTTCAAGACAGGCGCCCTGTAGCCTACCGCCAAATCCGTAGGGTGGACTCCTGAGTCCACGCGGTGCTACCTGTGCATATCGAAATGCCTATCGCAGCCCTGAACACACAAGCGCTGATGTCATTCGGACCGTACGCGGTTGCGTACGGGAAGGCGCCATACCACTTCAGCCCTCGAGTCCCTACTTATCGATAGCAACGGCGAGAAAATCCGCGCTCAGGGCTTCCGAAACACGATCGCATGCTGGATCGGCAGCGATTCGATGCTGCGTTCCCACTTCAGGCCATGCGCCGTGGCTTCACGCCTTATCTGCAGCGCGCTCATCTTGTGCAGCGGCTTGATCGCGACTGCCGGATCCTCGGCCCGATATTCGACGAAGACGACACGTCCACCCGGCTTCAGGGCATCGACGATGCTGTCGAGGACCTCCGCGGGATAGGCGAGCTCGTGATAGACATCGACCATGATTGCCAGGTCGACGCTGGCCGGCGGCAGTTTGACGGTGGTTTCGCTGCCTAGCACCGAGACCACATTGCGCAAGCCGCGCTTTGCCATCTGGCTGTCGAGCATGCTGATCATTTCCGGCTGCACGTCGACTGCATACACACGTCCGCCGGGCCCGACCTGTTTCGCCAACTGCCAGGTGTAGTAGCCGGTGCCGGCGCCGATGTCGGCCACCGTCATGCCGGGCTTCAGCGCCAGTTCTCGCAGAAGCAATTCCGGCCGCTCCTCGCGTGCGCGGCTTTCGCGCTCGAGCCATTGCGCGCCCTCCCATCCCATCACGCCAGCGATCTCGCGGCCCATGTAGCGCTTGCCGATGCCATCCCGGCTGGGTACGGCGCGTTCATAGCGCGTATCAGCGGCCGCTGCCTGTGCCGCGGCATCCATGGCAGCAAATGATGGCGGTGTCAGAGTTGACAGGCAGGCCAGCAGGATAGGTAGCGTACGATAAATGTGGGAGGTGCGGAAATTGCGCGAGCAGGTGCGGTGCATGATCGGTTTCATGAAGAAGTCGCTGCCTGGAATGGCGCCGGCAGGCTTACCGTGAATGGAACGATCAGTGTAACGGCATTAGCTGCCCGACGTGCGTTGGATACGTCACAATATCCTTGACTATCGCATTGGCTGAGCCGTTGCCCCGAATCGGATTGACTGTGTCCGAAACTGTCTGCCGTCAGAGTGAGCGAGTTTTTTGCATTGATAACCTGTTATGCTGAATCGATCAGCCGGATTCAGCCAGAAGCGGTCATTCACTTGGTCACGTATCTGAACAAAAATTAACTTGCATGTGGATTTCTTACATGAAAAAAGTGCTCGTCTCGATTATTTGAATTGTTCTGGTGAACGCGGTATTCACTGGGATGTACGCCATTTTTATGGTGAACTTGAATCCGACAATCACCCATGGTGAATCTTACGAGTTCGGGCAGACGTACGGCGCTCATTTTTTCCTGCTATCTGCTGCGTGCATTGGATACGTTGCCGTCAAAAACAGACTTCCAGGCGCCAGGGAGCGCCGTTGAAGTGCAAAGCAACATGAGCTTACGCTTTGGGTCGGAAGTGGACGCTACAACGCGACCGCTGACGGCCAAAAGCGGGCAATCGGACCACATTCACGCCCCTGGGCAGTAGAAGGAAATTTCGTGTCGAATCTTTCGTTCCTTCAACGACTGGAGGAATCGCTCTTGGCTTACGCCGACGATAGATTAACGCGTGACGCGTTTGTGGATTTCCTCAGCAATAGCATTCGAGCGCTTGAGGGCGTGCCGCTCTCTGTCACACATGAACTTCGGCGGTGCGAATACGCTATCGAGACCGAGGGTTATCTTAATGACGAAGGGTTCGAGTCCAAGCAGGGCTTAGCGCAAGAACGCTTGCGATCGTGGATTAATGACCTCAAGCGCATTTATGGCGGATAAGCGAACGACCTGCAAATGATTGAGCGTCCGCTTTGGGCCGTGGCTGCACCAGCATAATTCATTAGTCAGCCGAAACGTGCCAACTCCGCTTCGCTGAACCCCGCCCGCCGGCGTGCGTCGATATTGAACGGCCCTTTCAGCACCGGCGCCTTGTAACGCACGGTCAACGCATCATAGGTCGCCATCGGCTCCAGTCCCTGCTGCGCACAGAGATGGAAGAACCAACGATTGCCGATCTCCACGTGCCCCTCTTCCTCGACCAGCAAGATATCGAGGATGGCAGCCGCCGCCAGGTCGCCGGCCTGGGCCAGCTTGGCGCGCAGCGGCGGGATCGCATCCAGGCCGCGCGCCTCCAGCGTACGCGGCACCAGGGCCATGCGCGCCCCCACGTCGCCGCTGGTCTTCTCGACCATCTCCCACAGGCTGTTATGGGCCGGGAAATCGCCATACACGTAACCAAGCGTGGCCAGGTGCCTGGACAACATGTCGAAATGGGTGGCTTCTTCCTTCGCCACGCGCAGCCAGTCGGTGTAGTAGGCGTCCGGCAAGCAGGGAAAGCGCCACAGCGCATCGAGCGCAAGATTGATGGCGTTGAACTCGATGTGGGCCAGCGCATGGACCAGCATTGCCCGTCCTTCGTTCGTCGCCATCGAGCGGCGGCCAACCTGGAGCGGCGGCACCAGGTCGGGTTTCGACGGACGTCCCGGGATGCCGGCTGGGGCCGCCAGCGCGGCGGCGGCGTCAACCGACCAGTTGCCGTCACGCTGATGCGCGGCGAGGTCCAGCACCATGCGCACCTTGGCCGCCGGATCGCATTCCAGCAGGCAGGCCAGCGCGCGCGTGCGCAGCTCGATAGGGAGCGACTTCATACACTTTCTCTATATGTTTAGAAGGAGGCGCGCAGTTTACCGCATCGCAGCCCGGTCCTGCCCCGGCAAGCGACGCCTTATGCGAAAAACACATACGCATGGTCAAAAAGCTTCGTTCACAGGCCCATGCCCCGCCAGTAAGGTAATCCCACTGATGACTTCTCTACAGAAATAACCATGATCAAGAAAAAACTGCTGGTCCTGCTCGCCGCCACCGCCCTGCTGCAACCAGCCTTCGCTGCGGACATCAACCTGCTGAACGTGTCGTACGACCCGACCCGCGAACTGTACCAGGACGTGAACGCGGCCTTTGCCAAGTCGTGGAAAGCGAAGAGCGGCGACAACGTCAAGATCAAGCAGTCGCACGGCGGCTCGGGCAAGCAGGCGCGCTCGGTGATCGACGGCCTGGAAGCGGACGTCGTGACCCTGGCCCTCGGCTACGACATCGACGCCCTGACCGACAAGAACCTGCTGCGCAAGGACTGGCAGACCCGCCTGCCGCACAATGCTTCGCCGTACACCTCGACCATCGTGCTGCTGGTGCGCAAGGGTAATCCAAAAGGCATCAAGGACTGGAACGACCTGGTCAAGCCGGGCGTCGCCGTCATCACCCCGAACCCGAAGACCTCGGGCGGCGCGCGCTGGAACCACCTGGCCGCCTGGGGCTATGCCCTGCGCCAGCCGGGCGGCAACGAAGCCAAGGCCAAGGAGTTTTTGACCAAGCTGTATAAAAACGTGCCGGTGCTCGATTCCGGCGCGCGCGGCGCTACCACCACCTTCGTCGAACGCGGCATCGGCGACGTGCTGATCGCCTGGGAAAACGAAGCCTACCTGGCGGTCAAGGAACTCGGCCCGGACAAGTTCGACATCATCACCCCGTCGGTCAGCATCCTGGCCGAGCCGCCGGTGGCGATCGTCGACAAGTTCGCCGACAAGCACGGCACCCGCAAGGTGGCCGAGGCTTACCTGAACTTCCTGTACACCGATGAAGCGCAGGCCATCATCGCCCAGAACTACTACCGTCCGGCCACCCCGAAAGCGGCCCAGCAGTACGCGAAGAACTTCCCGCAGGTGAAACTGTTCACCATCGGCGACGTGGCCGGTAACTGGGCGAATGCGCAGAAGACCCACTTCGCCGACGGCGGCGTGTTCGACCAGATCTACCAGCCGAAGTAATCTCCCCATCCTCCGTCCACGGGCGGGTAATCCGGGCGATAATCGAGCGATTGTCGCCTGGAGCACGATTGCATGTACATCCCCGCCCATTTCACCGAATCCCGCCCCGAGGTCCTGCACGACCTGATCCGCCGGCATCCGCTCGGCATGCTGGTCACGCATGGCGCGGCGGGGCTCGACGCGAATCACCTGCCCTTCGAACTCGATGCCGCATCCGGCAGCCTGGGCACGCTCGGCGGCCACGTGGCGCGCGCCAATCCGGTCTGGGAACAGCTGCGCGACGGCGACGAGGTGATGGTGGTCTTCCGTGCGGGCGACGCCTATATTTCTCCGAACTGGTATCCCTCGAAGCACGAACAGCACCGGCAGGTGCCGACCTGGAACTACATGGTGGCGCATGCGCACGGGCGCGTGCGAATCGTCGACGACGAGCGTTTCGTGCGCGGCATTGTCGGGCGCCTGACCAAGACGCATGAAGCGTCGCAGGCGGTGCCGTGGAAGATGGCGAACAGTCCGCGCGCGTTCATCGATGGGCTGCTGGCAGCGATTGTCGGCATCGAGATCGAGATCACGCGGCTGGAGGGCAAATCAAAGCTCAGCCAGAACAAGGAGGCGCGCGACCTGCGTGGGGCAATCGAGGGACTCGAAGCGGCAGGCCGGAGTGATGTCGCGGAGGCGATGCAGGCAGCCGCGCCCCGCGAGCCCTGACGCGCGCCGGGGCTGGCGTGGTGAACGCGTTACGCGGCCGCGGGTACTGTGGTACTGGGGGCAGTGGTTTGAATACGCGCTAGTGCCGTGGCGACGAGTTCCCGCACATCCGGGACCAGTTCATCCCACCCGAACTCCTGTAAATGCCGTTCGAGCGGTGCGGCTTCCTTGGGAAGCAGGACGACGCCGATCACCGATGCAACCGCTACCTCTTCCGCATTCAACTGCTTCAGCAGGACATAGTGCTCGGCCAGCGTGTTCAACTTGGGGATGATCTCGGCCGGTGGGCGCGGCAGGCGAACGCGCGGCGCCTCCTTCCTGAGCAGCCTGACCGGAATCGCGGAAGACACCTCGTTGCGCATCAGGCCAACCGCCTCCGCCAGCAATACGGCCACGTCCTCGCACGTGGCCGCATCGACGCCGTCGCCAATCGACACTTCCACGCGGTCGAGATGGTCGGGACGGCTGACATATTCGCAGGCCCTGAAGTACTGGCCGCGCAAGTAGAAGCTGAGCTGGCGATCGGGATAGTCGGAATAATGAAACGGATGCGGGATCAGCGCGCTGCATTCGGCAAGATCATGGATGAGGTGACGGCCGATGGGATTCAGGCTGTCCGATTCACGCAGGCTCGCCGGCAAGCACAATGCCTCGAATACCTGCTCCGTGCACAGCCCAATGATAAAACCCATCTGCATCCTCTCCGGCAGGCGTATCAGCGCTTCTCGTTGTTCAGCGCCTGCAGCAGCTTGAACGCCTCGTGCTGGATGGCCGGCTCCGCCGCAGCGAGTTCCTTGCTCGCCTGGACATACGCCGCGCGCTTGCGCTCCTTCTTTTCGTCCGGCGAGACCGCGCCCGACATCCCCGGCATCACGATCTGCGGCCCGCTGTTGTACTTCTGGTGGATGATCTTCTTGCCATACGGGGTGCCGTAGAAGCGGGTCATCTCGGCGGCGGTATCAAGCGAAATGACGCGCGTCAGCGTTGGCGCCAGGCGCCGATGCACCTCTGCCGGCAGCATCGCGTCGAGCTTCGCGTTCACGGCCTTGCGCTGCGCTTCGGTCGGGAAGCGCGTGCGGGCGGCGACGGCGCGCAACTCATATTCGACGTGCATCACGCCAAGCAGGTCTTGCACGGCCTGGACGTGCGCGGTACTGGCCGCTGCAGCCTTGGGCGCCGGCGCCGCGGTGGCGGAAAATGCAGGTGCGGCGATGAGCATGGACAGGCCGAGCGCGGCGTGAACGAATTTCATGTATTTCCCTTCATGTGAGCGTGGCAAGGCGTCGAAGAAACGCGCAAGGAGTATATACCGCTGGCTCGGCCGGGAATCTCGCAAATTGTTGCAGGCGGCCCTGCTGTCGGAAAAACTGACAATGCAAGTGCAACGAACGTTGATCTCTTCGCCAAGTGCTTGTTACTTCAGGCTTTTGCCGGCTTGGCATTCGGCTTGCTATACCGTGGTCACCACTTTAACCGGGGATCACAATCATGATGAAAAAGCTTGTCGCTTTCGCAGCAGCCGCACTATTTTCACTGAACGCATCGGCGGGCTATGCCCGTTACGACCTGGACGGCCTCATGCTGAGCGGGTATTTCTTCCAGAACGAAGAAGACCTGTCGATCGCCGGGTATAACTTCACCGTCGACAACGGCCGCTACGCCTTCAGTCTCTTTCCAAGTGGAGAGTACGCAAGGCTGAACTGGACCCGCGCCCGCTACGACAACGAAGGACCGTCCCGCTTCAGCATTTCCAGTTACCTTGACGAATGGACCAACGTGAATATGTGGTTCAACTTCTCGCCGACCGATAACGCCGATGTCTGGAGGATTACCTCGCGCTTCTCGGCCGTGCAGTGGTATCGCGAGCCATATTGGGATCCTTTCCCCAACCTCGTGCTGTACCCGACCGGAACTGCCACGCGTCACGAAGTCGACCAGGAGGTCGCGGACTACTTCGATTACCATCTGCGCGAAACTGGCGAATATCCGGACGGCTTGCGGCATATCGCGCCGCGGCTGAACGTGATTCCCGAACCCGGCAGCATTGCCCTCCTTGCACTGGGGACAGCAGGACTGGCGGGAGCAGCGCGCCGGCGCAAAGCAGGCACCCGGGCCGGCTGACAAGGCATGCGGGCCTTCGACAATGGAGGCCCCTCATCACCGTCTCCGACAGCGCGCTAACTGACCCCGGCTGCCACGCCATCGGCAACCACCCGGTCACGCCCGCCGCGCTTGGCCGCGTACAGCGCCCGATCCGCCGCCGCAATCAAGGCGGCGGCATCGCTCAGCCGCGCCTTGTCGAAACTGGCCACGCCGATGCTGAGGGTGATCACCGGATGCACCGCCGCCGGGGCCTGCGCCAGGGCCAGCGCCGCCACGTGCTCGCGGATCGCATTCGCATGCGCGCAAGCCTGTTCCAGCGTGGTATCCGGCAGGATCGCCGCGAACTCTTCGCCGCCGTAGCGCGCCGCCACGTCGGCCGGGCGTTTCAGCATGGCCGCCAGCGCCTGCGCCACCGCCGTCAAGCAGGCGTCGCCCTGCTGGTGGCCGAAGTGGTCGTTGTAGGCCTTGAAGGAATCGATGTCCATCAGCAGCAGCGACAAGGGACTGCCGGCCCGCCCGGCGCGGCGCAGTTCACGGTCCAACGCAACATCGAAATAACGGCGGTTGGCAATCCCTGTCAGGCCGTCGACGTAGGAACGGGCACGCAGGGTTTCGGCGTGCTCGCGCAACTGGCGTTCGCGATCGACCGTGCCGCTGACGTCGCGCACCTCGATCAGGCAGTAGCGTTCTCCCTCCTCGGTGAACGGCGTCACCGATACCGCCTGGTCGATGCGCGCGCCGTCGAAGCTGCCCGCTTCGCGCAGCGGGAACGGCGCCGGTTCCTGCCCTTGCGGCAGGTTCGCCGCCACCCCCGCGCCCAGCGCCGCCAGCACCGCCGTTTCCACGCGCGCACCGCGCAGTTCCGGGAAGACTTCGAACAGCGAGCGCCCCTGCACCCGCCTGGCGGCATAGCCCGAGCGCGCCGCCATCCAGCGGTTCCACAGCACGATGCGGTGCGCGGCGTCGAGCACCACCATGCCGCCGTTGAGGAGGTCGAGGGTACGCGGCAGCAGGCTAGGTGGAGAGATGGTGGCGCTCACGGGCAGGTTCGTCGATGCGGAACCGGCGATGATAGCGGAAAAGCACGCCCCTGCGCAGGGGCAGGTTTACTTAGCCGCGCGCATGCGTGCCCGGTCGAGCGGCAGGTCGCGCACGCGCACCCCGGCCGCCTGCGCCACCGCGTTCGCCAACGCCGCCGCCGCCGGCCCTTGCGATGCCTCGCCGGTGCCGAGGAAAGGCTGGCCGGGGCGGTCGATCAGGTGCACCTCCAGCTTCTGCGGCACCTGGTTGAAGCGCAGGATCGGGTACGAAGCCCAGTCGACGGTCTGCACCTGGCGCTGGTCGAAGCGCACCTGCTCCAATAACGTCCAGCTGGCCGACTGGATGATGCCGCCTTCGATCTGGTTGCGCACGCCGTCGGGATTCACGACCTCGCCGCAATCGACCGCCGCTACCGCACGCACGATGCGCACGAAGCCGGTCTCGCGCGCGACCTCCACTTCCAGCGCCAGCGCGCAATACGCCGCCAGGTTTTTATAGCGCGCAAAGGCGAAGCCGCGGCCGCGGCGCGCGCCTGGCTTGCCACGGTTCCAGCCGAACTTCTCGGCCGCCAGCTTCACCACGTCGATGGCGCGCGGATCGTCCAGGTGGCGCAGGCGGAAGGCGACCGGGTCGGCATTCGCCGCCAGCGCCAGTTCGTCCATGAAGCTTTCGATGGCGAACACGTTGCAGTAGGCGCCGAGCGAGCGCAGGGCCGAGGTGCGCAGCGGCGCGTTTTGCTGGAAGCGGTGCGTCACGCGCGCGTTCGGAAGCACGTAATAGGGAATGGCGTTGCGGTCGCCGCCGCCCTCGGGCTGGGGAATCGGCTTGCCCGGCGGCGGCGTGAACGCCCTGGCCAGGTGGGTCGCCGCCAGCAGGTTGCCGGCCTTGCCGGGCCGGTTGTTGTGCGAGGGGCTGGTGACCGCATACTCCCAATCGGCGATGCGGCCATCAAGCCCGAGCGTGGCGCGCACATCCACCAGCATGGCCGGGCCGAACGGTTCCCAGGCATGTTCTTCCTCGCGCATCCACTGCACGCGCACCGGCCGGCCCGGATAGCCGCGCGCCAGCAGCGCGGCATCGGCGGCGACGTCGTCGGCCGCGTTGTGGCCATAGCAGCCGGAACCTTCGACGTGGATGCAGCGGATGGTGTCCTCCTCCACGCCGAGCAGCTCGGCCAGCGCTTTGCGCAATGGGTAGACGCCTTGCGAGTGAGTCCACACGGTGTAGCGGCCGTCGACGAGTTGGGCCACGGCGCAGGAAGGGCCGACCGAAGCGTGCAGTTGCCAGGGCCGGGTATAGGTGGCACTGAGCGTCTTGCCGCCTGCCTGCGCCGCGCCACGTTCGAGGATGGGCATCGCCTCGGCGGGCCGGGCGCGCACGTCGGCCGGCACGTTCTTCGTGCCCGGCAAGGAGGCCGGCACGCTCCAGCCCGTGGCGCGGGCCAGCGCGGTGGCCGCCTTCACGGCGCGGTATTCGCCGTCGGCGATCACGGCCAGGTAGCGGCCGTCGCGCACCACTTTCAGCACGCCGGGCAGGTGCGCGATGCTGTCCGTGTCGGCGGATTCGAGGCGCGCCGCCTGCGCCGGCGGACGCACCACGCGCGCATGCACCATGCCGGGCAGGCGCAGGTCTTGCACGTAGGCGGCGCCGCCTGTCACTTTGGCCGGGATGTCGGTGCGCCGCAGCGGCTTGCCGGACACGGTATGCGTGGCGCGTGGGCGCAGTGGCGCCTTGCCGTCGGCGCGCAGGTGCAGCTGGCGGCCGGCCAGCAGTTCGCCGTAGGTGGCGCGGCGCCCGTCCGGTGCCTCGAAGACGCCGTCGCGCAGGGTCATGGCGCTCTCCGCCACTTGGAAGCGCTGCGCCGCCATGCCGGCGAGGATGAAGCGCACCTGGGCGGCGGCGTGGCGCAGCGCGGTGCCGCTGTCCTGCATCGAGTGGCTGCCGGCCGTATAGCCCTCGTTCGGCGTACGCGCGGTGTCGGCCGTGACCAGGCGGATGCGCGCCGGGTTCACCTGCAGCTCTTCCGCCGCCACCTGCAGCAGGGCCGTCTTGATGCCCTGCCCCAGCTCGGCCTTGCCGGTGAAGACGGTGACGGCATTGTCGGCATCGATGCGGATCCAGGCGTCGAGCCAGGGTTCCTTTTCCAGGCTGCCGGGCAGCTTGCCTTTTCCCTTGGCGCCGCCTTCGCCCTGGGCCCAGGCCGGCGCCAGCGAGAAGGCCAGCGTCAGCGAACCGCCCGCCAGCAGCAGCGCACGCCGGCGCAGATCCGGCGCGTTCACGGACGGTCTCCGCGCCGTGCCTTGCCCATGGTATCGGCAGCGCGCCGCACCGCGCGCAGGATGCGCATGTGGGTGCCGCAGCGGCACAGGTTCGGCATCATGTGGCTGCGGATCTGCTCGTCGGTCGGCGCCGGGTGCCTGTCGAGCAGGGCCTGAGCGCGCATGATCATGCCGGCGATGCAGTAGCCGCACTGGGCCGCCTGCTCGTCGATGAAGGCCTGCTGCAGCACGCCGGGCTGCGCAGCCGTACCGAGATCCTCGACGGTGCGCACCGGCCGGGCGCCCACCACCGACACCGGCACGATGCAGGACATCACCGGCGCGCCATCGAGCATCACGGTGCAGGCGCCGCACTGGCCCAGGCCGCAGCCGAACTTGGCGCCGTTCAGCGCCAGGTCATTGCGCAGCACGTAGAGCAAGGGCGTGTCGGCGTCGGTGTCGACCCGGTGCTTTTTCCCATTCACCTGCAGTTCGTAGCTCATTGTTCCTGTTTCCCTTTCCGGACCGCGTCCGCAAGATCCGGCCAGTCGGCCTGGCTAGCGCCATAGCGGCGCAGGTAGGCGGCCAGGGCGATTGTCTGCTCGTCGCTGAGGATGGCCCCGAAACCCGGCATCCAGCGCGCCGGTTCGCCATCCGGCGGGGCGATGCCGTCGCGCACAAGGTGGATCAAACTGCGCGGGTCGGGGTCGTACAGCGCCACCGCCTGCTGCAGTTGCAGCGCGGTGCCCGAACTCTCGGCGCGCCCGGCATCGTGGCAGCGCGCGCAGGCGTCCGCATACACCCGGTGGCCGAGCTGCATGCGCGCCAGGTCGGGATCGTCGGGCTTTGGCGGCGGCAGGCTGCCGGGGCGGCGCGCAGGCGTGTCGCGTGCGGGGGCCTGGGCCAGGTAGCGGTGGATGTAGGTGGCCAGCGCCTCGATGTCGGCCGGGTCGCCATGGCGCAGGTTCTCGACCACGCCCTGCATCGGCCCGCCGGCCGCCGCGTGGCCGGGCGCGATGCCGGTGCGTAGGTAGGCGGCCAGGTGCTCGCGCGACCACGGCA
>Ga0308160_10001973_pt1 | contig 26532 bp, 22 predicted proteins | sample PhyFR1_FD_201036 | JGI IMG/M metagenome (GOLD analysis project Ga0308160, IMG submission 201036) | Phyllosphere microbial communities from UC Gill Tract Community Farm, Albany, California, United States - DLSLF.R1 | ecosystem: Host-associated > Plants > Phyllosphere > Unclassified | place: USA... | reverse complement strand
CGGTTGCGGCTGGGCGAGCGTCACGTACTCGACGCCGTTTTTCGGGTCGGTCGGCGAGGCAAACGCGGTGCTGGCGACGAGGCTGGCGGCGATCAGGGCGAAACGCAGGGCACGCATAGAAATCCTTCTGACGATGATGATTGGAGAAACCTTCGGGAAACGACCGCGAGATTACCACTTTTTATGCGATCCGCCTTAGTCCTGGCTTAGGGTTTTGCATTTGCTTACGCGTGTAACGACGCGATATCAGAACGCGTAGCGCAGCGACAGCTTCATCTGACGCCCATCGCTCGGGTAGATGCCGCCCTGGCAAGCGAAGGCGTTGCTGAAGTAATGGCGGTCGGCCAGGTTCAGCCCGGACAGGGCCAGTTCCCAGCGCTTCACCTGCAGCGCATAACGCGCATCCAGCGTCGCGTAGCCGGGCACGTGCGCCGCGCAGCTGTTGGTGAAGTCGCTGCCGTAGCGCTGGCGGCCGACGAATTGCGCGCCGGCGTCCACGGTCTGGTTGGCGCTGGGCTGCCAGGCCAGGCGCAGGCTCAAGGTGTTCTTTGGCACCAGCACCATCTCGCGCCCGGCGTTCGGGCCGTCGGTGAAGCGGGCGACGACGTGCTGCAGGTGGGCGCTGGCGCGCCAGTCGGCCGCCAGTTTCGCTTCACCGTCCAGCTCGAAGCCTTCGCGCTCGGTCGGGTCGAGGTTGGTGTTGGCGCCGAAGCCGTCGTTGAGCGTCGGGTCATAAAAAATCTCGTTGTCCAGCTTGTGGCGGAAGGCGCGCGCGGTCAGCTTGCGCTCTTCATTACCGATGCTGGCGCCCAGCTCGACGTCGTGCGAGGTCTGCACCTTCAGGATGCCGTTACCGTAACGGTAGCTGTTCTCGTCGGCATTGGCCACGCGGTAGCTCTGCCCTGCCTTGCCGTACACCTCCAGCAGCGGCAGCGGCTTGACGCTGGCTTGCGCTTCCCAGGCATTCTGCGACTGCGAGGTGCTTTCCGCCGGGTTGGTCGACAGCGCATCGCTGTAGTCCTTGTCGAACAGCTCGTGGCGCGCGCCGATCGCCAGGCGGCCGTCGTGGGCCGGATCGAAACGCAGCTCGTCGCGCAGGTAAACGGCTTTCGAGCTCTGGCTGGCGTCGGCCAGCGAATAGTCGGCCGTGGTCTTGCGCTTCCAGCGGATCAGGTCGATGCCGCCGACCAGCTCGTTGCCCATGCCGGCCACCTGCGTGCGCCAGCGCGCGCGCGGGGAAAACTGGTCCTGGCGGCTGTCGTAGGCGCTGATGGAAGGATATTTGCTCGACAGGTAGTTGGAACGCACGTTGCGCTCGCGGTGCGACAGCTCGGCAGCCAGGTCGACCTCGCCGATGCGGACTTCGCCGAAGGCGGTGATGCGGTCGGTGTTCAGTGCGCCGAAGTCTTTCAGGGTCATGCTCTGGCGCGGGTCGGCTTCGAACTCGGCCAGGCTCAGCGAACCCGGCAGGCGCGAATCCTGGCGCGCGCTTTCCACACGGATGCCGACGCGTCCTGCTTCGAAGCGGCTCTGCAGGCCCAGGCTCATGCTGGTCTGATCGAAGGCGCTGTTGGCGCGGTAGTTCTGGGTGCCCTGGCGCATCACCGACAGGTCGGCAGCGATCGGGCCGCTCACTTGCGACAAGGACGCGCGCGCATCGTGCTCGTGGAACTGGCCGCCTTCCGCGAACACCGAGCCGTGCAGGCCCTGCTGCTGCGCGCGGCGCGTGAAGATCTGGATCACGCCGCCGGTCGCGCCTTCGCCGAACAGCACGCTGTTGCCGCCGCGCGTGATTTCGATGTGGTCGACGGTGTCGATCGGGATCGTCGACAGCACGGTATTGGACAGCTCGTTTTCGTTCAGGCGCACGCCATCCACGAAAATCACCATGTTCTGCGCACTGTTGGTGCCGAAGCCGCCCAGGTCGAGGCCGAAGTCGGGCGAGCCGTCCAGGCTCTGGCGGCCGAACACGCCGCCGATCTTGCGGATGGCGGCGTCGACGTCGTTCACGCCGGCGCGGCGGATGTCGTCCTGGGTGATCACGGTCGCGCCGATCGGCGTGGTGGCGGCGTCGCCGGGGAAGCGCGCGCCGGTGACGACGACGGTGGACGGGGCTTGGTCCTGGGCGCTGGCCTCGGTGGCGTGGGCGGTGAGGATGGACAGGGAGATGGCGCAGGCCAGCGCGAGCGGCCTGAGGGCCGGCTTGGCGCCGGCGACAACAGCAGAATTCATTGGATGCTTTACGAGTCGACGAGTTGGCCGGCGCGCGTCCCCGCATGCCGGCTCGAACGGAAGCGCTTCCTGCATGGAAGCCGCTTCCCCCTGTCCTGGCCGGTATCCGGGCTTGCAAGACAGACCGTTCCACCTTCCCATGCTTGCGCACAGTGGTCGTCGGAACGGCCGGCCGCGGACAGCGCGGCGCTTGCTTACCGTTGCGGGGGCAGCACACGTTGGCATTGGCCTTGGGGCGACGCGCCGTGTTTCCCGCTCACTATATTGATGAGGCTGCGCGCGCAGAACGCGCACGCGAGCACCAGAACCGGGCAATTATAACCTTGCCAAGGACTTTGCCTCGACAGTCGCGAAAATTGCCCCGTCAAAAGACGTAAATTTTGTCAACTCGGCAGGAAACTCGCATATAGTGTCGCGATAACAATATCCTTGTTTGGGAGTTTGCGAATGAGATTGCGTTTCAAGCGAGTCAAGACCGGCGTCGTCTACGTGCTGCTGGCGGCCGGTACGGCCGTCACCGCCGACCTGCTGGCCCAGGCCGGCACCCCGCCCGCGGCGCCCCCGGCCACCACGGCCTCGAGCCTGCCGGCCCAATCGCCGGACGGCATCGCCCTGGCCGCGCCGAATGCCGCCGCGGTCAGCGTGCCCAGCAGCCCGGATGCCTGGGGCGGTCCGCGCACCGGCCAGGAAGCGACGCTGTCGGACCGCGTCGTCAGCTACGACATCGACGCCACGCTCGACCCGGACAAGCACGTCGTCGACGGCCGCGAAAAGCTCACCTGGCGCAACCGCAGCAACGTGCCGGTGAAAAGCGTCTACCTGCACCTGTACATGAACGCTTTCGAAGGGATGGGCTCGACCTTCATGCTCGAGAAACGCACGCGCGACGCCCAGTTCCGCTCCGGCGTCGACATCAAGGAAGGCGAATGGGGGCACATCGCATTGAGTCGCGTCAGCCAGGGCGGCGCGGCGGTGCCGTGGACCTTCGTCCACCCCGACAACGGCCCGGCCAGCGACCACACCGTGGTCCGTTTCGACCTGCCGGCCGCGGTCGCGCCGGGGGCATCGACGCTGCTGGACATCGACTTTCGCACCCAGTTGCCGCGCGTGATGGCACGCACCGGTTACTTCGGCAGCTTCCACCTGGTCGGCCAGTGGTTCCCGAAGATCGGCGTGCTCGAACTGCCGGGCGAGCGCGGCGCCACCGCCCCGCGCTGGAACGTGCACGAGTTCCACCTGAACTCGGAGTTCTACGCGGATTTCGGCCTGTACGACGTGCGCCTCACGACGCCAAAGGAATACACGGTCGGCGCGGTCGGCGAGCTGCAAGGCGCCCCGGTCGAAAAGAACGGCATGGTCACGCGCCGCTACGTGCAGGGCGACGTGCACGATTTCGCCTGGACCGCCGACAAGCGCAGCGCCAAGCCGATCGTCGACACCTGGACCGGCCCCGGCAGCCCGAAGGTCAACATCACCGTGCTGTACCCGCCCGAATACGCGGCCAGCGCCGGGCCGGCACTGCAGGCGACCAAGGATTCGCTGACCTTCTTCTCGAACACGCTGGGACCGTACCCGTATAAAACCGTGACCGTGGTGATCCCGCCCTACAATGCGGAAGAAGCCGGCGGCATGGAGTACCCGACCTTCTTCACCGCCGAAGGCTACCGCCAGCCCGACCCGGACACCGCCGCCCGCTTCGAGCTCGACTTCGTCACCATCCACGAATTCGGCCACGGCTATTTCTATGGCCTGCTGGCCTCGAACGAGTTCGAGGAGCCGATGCTGGACGAAGGCTTGAACGAGTACTGGGACCTGCGCATGCTGCGCGCGCGCGGCCAGGAGATCCACTTCGCCACGCCGCTGTTGAAGAAGATCGGCTTCAAGCCCGCGTTCACGGCCTTCGCGATGGAACGCGGCGGCACGCCGCGCCTCGAGCCGGCCGACCCGCTCGGCCAGAACGCCTACGACCGGCTGCAGGACATCGGCCCGGTCTATTCGCGTACCGCGACCACCATGCGCGACCTGGAAGCGCGCATCGGCAAGGAGCCGATGGAGCGCGCCTTCAAGGAATACTACCGCCGCTGGCACTTCCGCCACCCGGGCATCGCCGACCTGCGCGAGACCCTGGCCGAAGTCACCGGCCAGCGCGCCGCGGTCGAGCAAGTCTTTGCGCAGCAGGTCAGCGCCGCCACGCGTGTCGACGACCGCATCGCGGCGCTCACCAGCCGCGAGGAATTGCCGCTGCCGGGCACGCGTCAAGTGAACGGTACCTGGATCGAGGACAAGCCGAAGGACCTCGACAAGCGCATCGACAAGGTACGCGCGGATTGGGCCAAGGCGCATCCGAAAGCGGTCGATGGCACCGGCCCCTACCCGTTCCGCACCGAGGTGACGGTGCGTCGCAACGGCGCCACCGTGCCGCAGACGCTGGTCGTCAAGTTCGCCGACGGCAGCAGCGAGACCGTGCGCTGGGACGCCAACGAAAACTGGCACAAGTTCAGCTGGGTCAAGCCGGCCAAGGCGGTGTCGGCCGAGCTCGACCCGCAGCGCATCCACTACCTCGACGTCAGCAAGCTGGACGACAGCCGCACCGTCGAGGCGGACGGCAGCGCGGCGCGCCGCTGGGGCTGGGACTTCTCGGCCATCGTCGAAACCCTGTTCTCCCTGATCGCGAGCGTTTGATGAACCAGCACACCCTCGATACCCCATCCATGGCCGCGCACCACACCGGCGGCCTGCGCCGGCCGACCGCCTTGCGCACTGTCGTCGTCGCGATCCGCCAGGCGCTGCAATGGCGCCTGCTGCTGTGGTGGCTACTGCTGCTGGCGCTGCCAACCTTTGTCGCCAGCCTGCCGATGTGGCAGATGCTGGGCGGCGCCCTCGACCACTCGATCTACGCGCCGCGGCTGGCCGAAGCGCTCGACGGCCTGGCCGTGTCCGACCTGTTGACCGGCGCGCGCGAGCACTACGCCAGCGCGCTCGGCGCCGGCGCCATCGTCGCCTCGCTGCTGACGCTGCTGCTGTCGCCACTGCTGGCCTCGATGACCCTCGCGGCCGCGCGTGCGCGCGACCGGCTCGGCTTCCTGCCGCTGCTGGCCTCGGGCGCGCAGGGTTACGGCCGCATGCTGCGCATGCTGATCGTGGCGATCGTCCCGCTCGGCATCGCCGCCGTGCTGGCCGCCGCGGTGGTCCACTTCAGCGCCAAGAACGCCGAGACCGCACTGCTGGAAGCCGATGCGGTGCGCGGCTCGCACGTCGCGATCGGCATCAGTGTGGTGCTGCTGCTGCTGGCCCACGCCACCGTCGACAACGGCCGCGCCCTGCTCGGCAACGACCGCCGCCGCCGCTCGGCCTGGCTGGCCTGGTGGCACGGCTGCCGCCAACTGGCACGCCGTCCGCTGGCGGTGCTCGGCACCTACCTCGTCATCACCGCGATCGGCTTGGGCGTCGCCGGCCTGATCGCGCTGGCGCGCCTGCACGTGCCCGCGCTGGGCGGCGGCGGCACGCTGGGCGCGATCGTGCTGGCCCAGCTGGCCGTGCTGGTGCTCGGCTGGACGCGCAGCGCGCGCCTGTTCGCGCTGATGGCGCTGGCGCGCGACAAGCGGGTCTGGATCGCGCCGCACGGGTGAGCGGCGGATCGGCTACCATGGCCGCTTCGATCATTGAAGGAGCGACCATGTCCAAGCGCCTGCCCACTTATTTCGTCTCGCACGGAGGCGGCCCCTGGCCGTGGATGAAGGCGCAGTACGGCCAGGCCTACGACAAGCTGGAAGCGTCGCTGGTCGACATCAAGCGGCAAGTCGGGCAGCGCCCGAAGGCCGTGCTGGTCGTCTCCAGCCACTGGGAGACCGACGGCTTCATGGTGTCCTCAGGCACCAAGCCCGGCATGATCTACGACTACGGCGGCTTCCCGCCGCACACCTACCAGATCCAGTATCCGGCGCCGGGCGATCCCGCGGTCGCGGCGCGCGTGGCCGAGCTTTTGAAAGGCGCCGGCCTGCCGGCCGGGCTCGACGCCGAACGCGGCTTCGACCACGGCACCTTCTCGATGCTGGCGCCGGTCTACCCGGAAGCCGACATGCCGGTGGTACAGCTGTCGATCCGCCACGGCTACGACCCGGCCGTCCACCTGGCCGCCGGCCGCGCGCTGGCGCCGTTGCGCGACGAGGGCGTGCTGATCATCGGCAGCGGCCTCTCCTTTCACAACCTGCGCCAGTTCGGCCCGGGCGGCGCGCTGGCCTCACACAACTTCGACGCCTGGCTGCAGTATGCGTTGCTGGAATTGTCCCCGCTCGAACGCGAGCAGGCGATGCTGGAATGGAGCACAGCGCCGCACGCGCGCGTCGCGCACCCGCGCGAGGATCACCTGGTGCCGCTGTGGGTGGCGCTGGGGGCGGCTGAGCAGGAGCCGGCCGCGTGCGTGTATCACGAGGATGGGTTTTTTGGGGCGTTGACGGTGTCGAGTTTTAGGTTTGGGGCGGCGCAGGGAGACGCAGCGTAAGACGCCGGCGATGGGTGGATGCCCGGAGCCGGGATCGAACCGGCACGCCATTGCTGGCACGGGATTTTAAGACCCGCGTTTCCCCCGCGCCGCTTCCTCGGCCTTCGCCGCCGCCTTTTCCTCCGCAATCCGCGCCTTCTCTTCCATCGCGATGCGATGCTGCTCCAGCGCCTCGGCACGCGACTGCGGCGTCTCCAGGCTGATGCGCCCCAGCGCGCCCTGGCGGTAATCCTGCAGGAACACGTGCGCGGCCTTTTCGTAGTCGAACTCGCCGCCGCGCACGCGAAAACCGCGGCGCAGTGCCACGCCTTCGATCACGCCGAAGCCGTCGATGCCCTCCGTCTTCATGCCGTAGCGTTCACGCAGCAGGTGCGGATAGCGCTCGAGCAGCAGCGTGCCGAGGAATTCGGCGACTTCTTCCTCGATCACGGCGTTGGTGCCGACCGCGTGGCTGGCGGCCAGCATCATGCCGTCGCTGTCCATCGCGATCTTCGGCCACAGCATGCCGGGCGTGTCGACCAGCACCGTGAACTTGTCGAGGTAGAGCTTTTGCTGGGCCTTGGTGACGGCTGGTTCGTCGCCGACCTTGGCCACGCGCTTTTTCAGCAGCGCGTTCATCAGCGTGGATTTGCCGACGTTCGGGATCCCCATGATCATGATGCGCAGCGGCTTGGTCGGCACGCCGCGGTGCGGGGCCAGCTGCTTGCACAGTTCAGGGATCCTGGCCACGTCCGACGGCTTCTTGGTCGTCATCGGGTAGGCGGTGACGCCCGGCTGGGCGTCGTACCAAGCGGCCCACTGCGCGGTGACGGCGGGATCGGCCAGGTCGGTCTTGTTCAGCACCTTCAAGCAGGGGCGCTGACGGAACTTGCGCAGCTCTTCCACCATCGGGTTGCTGCTCGCCTGCGGCAGGCGCGCGTCGAGGACCTCGATGACCACATCGGTGTTTTCCATCTGCTCCGCCGCCTGTTTGCGGGCGGCGGCCATGTGGCCCGGGAACCATTGAATCGACATTTCTTATCTCAAATCTGCATGCAAAGCGCTATTTTACGCTGGCATCGCATGCCGATCACCACAAATGACGATCTCGAACCACCGATGAGCGGCGTGGTCCGGCAGCGCCTTATCGATTCCGCTTCCGAAAAAATTCAGTTTCCCAGTTCCGAAGGCGCTTGTTCGCGAATGCCGCCTTGGTGGCTTTTGTTGAGGCTGCAATGCGCATTAGTGCTGCCTTGGCTTCATCTCCGCCAATGTCAGCAAGCGCCCACGTTGCCTTGCGGGCGAGCGCGAAGTGCTCGTCATAGGCGAGGTAAGGATGATCGACGATCGCCGCCTCTTCCAATGGCTCAATTGCAGACGTCCCGCCGATCTCCTGCAATGCACTCACGACGTCCTCATGGCGCGTATGCCAGTTCGCTCGACACAATTTGGTCAATATAGGGGCGAAATCCTCGCTCAGTCCCGTTCGATACGCGTCGTTCAGCGCATGCTCGAGGCCAACTGCATCTTCGGCCGCGCACGCAGACTGCAGACGCGCCAGAATCGCTTCCTGCGCCTGATAATTCGATGTCGTCACGCGCCCCTCGCAGGAATCGCATTCAAGTTTCGTACGCAACCAATCACGCAAACGCATTCAGGTCTCGCGCCAACCGTAAGATCAGCCGGCCACTCATCTCATTGATCGAATGCGTATATTTTCATATCGGCGGGCTCACGGCAACCGGCTAGTGCGCTTCCGTCCTAAAGCACTCGCTGGCCGGCAAAGGCGCCAGCGGATCGAAGCGCGCCAGCGCATTCCTGGCCTTGGCCACGTCCTTCGAGAACTCGTTCAGGTAGCGCGTCCTTTCCTCGCTCTGCCACTCGGCATTGGAAAAGCTCTGGTTCGAGCCGGCCTTGCTGGTGTAGACCTTGCCTTCCAGGCGCGGCATCATCGCGCGGTCGGGATCGGCATTTTCCTTGAGCAGGTAGCCGTCGACATCGCGCAGCGTCAGCGGCAGCGCCGCGTCCTGGTCGCGCATCAGCTTGCCGAACACGGCCAGCTTGACGGCGTTCGGGCCGGGGCCGAGCACGTCGTTGAAGGTCACGAGCGCGAACGGCCGCCCTTTCGCATCGTCGACCCGGCCTTCGATCACGTAGCGGCCCGGCATGCGCACCTCGGCCGGCAGGATGAAGTCGAGCGAACCGTTTTCGACCGCTTCGCGCGGCGGCCCGGACCACATGGCGGGCAGCTCGGGCGTGTAGACCACGTCGAACAGCAGCGCACCGTTCTTGCCGCCGACGCTGTAGCGCACCTCGGTGCGGATGGTGCCGGCAAAGCCCGCCAGACCGGTCTGCGCGGGCGCGAGGATGGCGGCGAAGGCGCCGTCGTTCGGCACCGGGTCGGCGCCGCTGCCGTCGTCGACGAAGGGCACCGTCACCTGCGCCGAGGCACGCGTGCCCTTGTAGGTGATGCCTTGCGCGAGCGTGCGCGTGATCACGAGCGGCAGCACCTGACCGCTCGCATCGACCGCGCGGATCGAGAACGCCACTGCTTCGCCCGACGCCAGGTAGACGCGCGACTGCGAGGTCTGCAGCTGCACCGCGCTGTCGGCGCCGCCGTCCTGCAGGTGCATCGGGCGCATCTCGGTGACCGGCGCGTTGGGATTGGCGCGGTCGGCGTTTTCGGCGATCGGGCGCGAGTTGAACGGGTATTGCGTGCTCTGGCGGTAGCTGCAATAGGTGTGGTCGGCCAGCTGGTAATTGCCGAGCAGTTCGCGCCGGCGCTGGACATGCCCGTCGGCCAGCGGCAGGCCGGCGTCGCCTTGGACCGGCGCGAAGAAAGCATGCTCGCCTTGCGCGCGCGCCTGCGCGGCCATGCGCGCGGGCGCGTCGCCCGGCGCCAGCATCCACCTCAGGACGAGCACCGCGGCCAGCACGGCCGCCAGGATCGCCAGCGGCGCTGCGATGCGCCGCCAGCGCGACCGGCGCGGCGGTTCAGGCCGCGACGTCTTCTTATTGCGCACTGCTCACCATCGCGCTGCGCACGACGGCAACGATGCCTTCCCAGTTCCCGTTCGTGTAGTGGTTATAGGTTTCGTTATCGTCCAGGAACGAGATCGAGTGATAACTCCATTTGGCGCTGCCGCCCTCGTTGGCCGCGCTGCCGAGCCTCAGGTCGTTGCACAGCCAGTCGCTCGGGTTGCAGTAGGAACCGCCCGAACTGCCCGAAACGCCGCCCGAGCTGTGGTAGGCGACCGCCTCGTCGTCCTGGCCCGGCAGCACGCCCGAATACAGCGTGCCCTTGGCCGCCGCGTACATGTAGAACCAGACGCCGTGCGTGTCGTTGTGGTTGTACATGGCGCGCGCGGTGGCGGTTTTGAGGTCCTTGGTCAACGGGTCGGACACGGCCCAGGAACCGGCGTCGGCCAGCTCCGAGCCGCCGCCCGCGCCTGACGCGGCGCGCACCCACTTGATGTTCCAGCCGGTCTGCGACGTGCCGTCGCTGTTGCTGCAGACGCCGGACGAATTCGGCGTCGCGTTCTTTTTGAGGCGCGCCGAGCCGCCGTAGTTGGCCAGCACGTAGCCGATCATCAGGTCGCCGGCGCTGTGGCTGGCGATATAGCACCAGTTGCTGCCGGTGCAGAAGCAGTCGAGTGCATCGCGGATGTGGCCGCTCTGCGAGGCGATGCTGTTGTAGCCGTCCCAGTTGACCGACTTCTTGTTGACGCCGGCGGCCGTCGATGCCGGTCCCCAGTAGGTCCAGCTGTCGTAGTTGCCGACCACGCCGCCGCCGGTGCGGCCGTTGATCCACAGCGTGTAGTTGGTCGCCGACGCCAGCCCCGGGGCCAGTGCGGCGGCCGCGAGCAGGCACAACGCGATCATAGTGCGTAGCAGTCTCATGTCTCCTCCACTCTCGTTGATGTTGTGTGTTGCCGTGGCACACGAACGGTCGTGCCAAGGCTGAGTCGAATGTAGAGAGGACATATACCTCAGTCAATGACCGCACAAGCCAAGCTACTGGCTTGCTGAGCAATCGCAATTCAAGGCGCGCCGCCGCTGGCGATCCTCGCCCGCATCACCGAGACGATGCCTTCCCAGTTGCCGTTCAGGTGATGGTCGTAATCCTCGTCGTCGTCGCGGAAGGCCACCGAATGGAAATTCCACTTGCTGCCGCCGCCCTGGTTGGGCGCGCTGCCGAGCGTCAGGTCGTTGCAGAACCAGTCGCCCGGGTTGCACAGCGAACGGCCGGAACTGCCGGAGACGCCACCGGCGCTATGGTAGGCCTCGACGCCGTCGTCCTGGCCGGGCAGGATGGCCGAGGTCAGCTCGCCCTTGGCGCCGGCATACATGTAGAACCAGACGCCATGCGTATCGTTATGGTTGTACATGGCACGCGCGGTGGTGGTTTTCAGGTCCTGCACCAGCGGTTCGGAGGTGGTCCAGGAGCCGACGTCGGCCAGTTCGGAGCCGCCGCCGGACCCGGCCGCGGAGCGCACCGAGCGGAGGTTCCAGCCGGTCTGCACGCCGACACCGGCCGATCCGCATACGCCATCGGCGCCAGCGACCGGGTTGCGCGCCGTGCGCAGCGAGCCGCCGTAGTTAGCCAGCACGTAGCCGATCATCAGGTCGCCGGCGCTGTGGGTGGCGACCGTGCACCAGTTCGCGCCGGTGCAGAAGCAGTCGAGCGCGTCGCGGATGTGGCCGCTCTGGGAAGCGATGCTGTTCCGGCCGTCCCAGTTGACCGATTTCGGGTTGACGCCGCCCGCGGCCCAGGCCGGCCCCCAGTAGGTCCAGCTGTCGTAGTTGCCGACGATGCCGCCGCCGGTGCGGCCGTTGATCCACAGCGTGTAGTCGGTGGCGGATGCGATGCCGGAGAATGCGACGAGGCACAGTGCGGCCAGGAAGCGCAGCAGTTTCATGACGTCTCCACGGGTTGTCGTTGTGGAGCTTAGACGATGCCGCGCTGCGCCGGTTCGGGGCCGGCCGGGAAATTCAGTCGAGTTCCGCCAGCGCCTTGACGTGGGCCACGGCGCTGCGTCCCAGCGCCGACAGGTTGTAGCCGCCTTCCAGGCAACTGACGATGCGCCCACGCGCGTGCTCGCGCGCGACCTCGACCAGGCGGTGGGTCATCCAGGCGTAGTCGGCCTCGATTAGCGCCATGCCGCCCAGGTCGTCGTCCTTGTGGGCGTCGAAGCCGGCCGACACGAAAATCATTTGCGGGCGGAAGGCGTGCAGCGCCGGCAGCCAGTGGTCTTCGACCAGCTTGCGCACGACGTCGCCGCCGGTCCGGGCCGGCACCGGGATGTTGACGCTGGTGGCGGTCAGCGGCTCGGGCTCGCTGTACGGGTAGAACGGATGCTGGAAGAAGCTGGCCATCAGCACGCGCGGGTCGGCGCGGAAAGCGTCGGCGGTGCCGTTGCCGTGGTGGACGTCGAAGTCGACGATGGCGACGCGCTCCAGTCCATGCACGTCGAGCGCGTGGCGGGCCGCGATTGCGACGTTATTAAACAGGCAAAAACCCATCGGCGTGTCAGGTGTCGCGTGGTGGCCCGGCGGGCGCACGGCGCAGAACGCGTTGTCGATCGACCCGGCGATCACGGCGTCGGTCGCGGCCACGGCGGCGCCGGCCGCGCGCAGGGCAGCGCGATAGCTGTCCTTGCACAGCAGCGTGTCGCCGTCGAGCGGGTAATGGCCGGATGCGGGGACCTTGTCGCGCACCAGGTCGAGCGCGCCTTGCGTGTGGTTGCGCAGAATCGCGGCTTCGTCGGCCAGCGGGGCGCTGCAGCGCTCGATCAGGCCGTCCAGGCGCGCCAGGATCAGCTGATCCTCGATCGCGCGCAGACGCGCCGGCGCTTCCGGGTGCCAATCGCCCATCTCGTGCAGAAGACAGTCCGGGTGGCTGTAGATCGCGGTGCTCATCGTGTTGCGTGTCCTGGCTTGCTCATCCGTATGCCCGGCGCGGCCGTTCTCGCATAGAATCGTCGGCAAGGCATGTTGAATGTGTGAATTAGTGGTTTCCTCTGGTGCTAATCTACCATGGGCGCCCTGCCGGCGCAGCACTGCCTTATTTCGAACCACGACAGGACCCGCTTTCATGTTCAACAAATTGCACGCCGCCGCTCGCCAGGTCAGCCAGATCGTGGTCGGCAAGGACCAGCAGGTGCGCCTCGCCCTCACCTGCATGCTGGCCGGCGGCCATCTGCTGATCGACGACGTGCCCGGGGTCGGCAAGACCACGCTGGCGCACGCGCTCGCGCTGACGCTGGGCCTGAAGTTCAACCGCGTCCAGTTCACCTCCGACCTGCTGCCGGCCGACGTCGCCGGCATCTCGGTGTACGAGCGCGAGCAGAACGGCTTCGTGTTCCATCCCGGCCCGATCTTCACCCAGGTGCTGCTGGCCGACGAGATCAACCGCGCCACGCCCAAGACCCAGTCCGGCCTGCTCGAAGCCATGGAAGAGCGCCAGGTCAGCTTCGATGCCGTCACGCGGCCGCTGCCCGAGCCCTTCTTCGTGATCGCCACGCAAAATCCCGCGCACCAGATCGGCACCTTCCCGCTGCCGGAATCGCAACTCGACCGCTTCCTGATGTGCCTGTCTCTGGGCTACCCGGACGCCAGCGCCGAACGCGCGCTGTTGATGGGCGAAGACCGGCGCGCCATGCTGCGCACGATCCAGCCGGCGATGCGCCCGGAAGAGCTGATGGATGCCCAGCGCTCGCTGCGTTCGATCCACGCTTCCGGCGCGCTGATCGATTACCTGCAGGCGCTGGCCCAGGCCTCGCGCTCGGGCAAGCTGTTCGCCGAAGGCCTGTCGCCGCGCGCCACGCTGGCGCTGCTGCAGGCCGCGCGCGCCTGGGCCGCGCTGGAAGGCCGCGATCACGTGATCCCCGAAGACGTGCAGGCGCTGCTGGTGCCGGTGTGCGCGCACCGCCTGCGGCCCCTGAAATCGGCCCAGGGCCCGGCCATGGCCAGCCGCGACCTGGTGCTGCAGCTGCAGAAGTCGGTGCCGGTGTGATCCCGGTGTGCGATCCATGAGCGACGCGGCGACCGAGACCATGGCCGACAGCGCAGCCCGGCCGGCGCCCGATGCGGCCGCCGAAGCGAAGGCGGCGCGCTCGCGCGCACGCTGGTTCGACCGCAAACGCAGCGTCTGGCGCAGCAGGGTCACCGGACGCGACGGCGGCGAGGTCGTGCTCGGCCAGCGCCGCGTCTACATCCTGCCGACCAGCGCCGGACTCGGCTTCGGCGCGCTGCTGCTGGCGCTGCTGATCGGCTCGATCAACTATGGCCTCGGCCTGGGCTTCGGCCTGACCTTCGTCGCCGCTGCCTGCGGTGTGGTCGACATGGTCGCCACCTGGCGCAACCTGGCGCACCTGCGCCTGCGCCCCGGACGCGCGCCCGCCGTGTTCGCCGGCGAGGATGCGCCGTTCGAGCTGCAGCTGATCAACCGCACGGCGCTCGCCCGCTACGCCGTCTGGGTCGACTTCGACGGCGCCCCCGAGCCGCGCCACCCGGCCGACATGGCCAGCGGCGCCAGCGCCAGCGTGCTGCTGAGCGCGCCGACGCGCGCGCGCGGGTGGATGCGCGCGCCGCGCGTGAAGCTGGTGACGCGCTTTCCGCTCGGCCTGTTCCGCGCCTGGAGTTACTGGCGCCCGGACAGCCACGCGCTGGTCTATCCGTTTCCCGAACTCGATGCGCCGCCGCTGCCGTTGGGCGGCCGTCCCAGCCCGGATGGACTCACGAATACCGTCAACGCCGACAATTACGAAAACTTCGGCGGCGTGCGCAGCTACCAGCCGGGCGACCCGCTGCGCCACCTGGCCTGGCGCCAGATCGCGCGCCTCGACCCGGCCTACGGCGGTCAGCTGCTCACCAAGCAGTTCGACGGCGGCGCGATCGACGAATTGTTCCTCGATTTCGACGCGCTGCCGCCCCAGCTCGACCTCGAGCTGCGCCTGTCGCGCATGACGCGCTGGGTCCTGGAAGCCGAGCAGCACGCCCTGCCCTATGGGTTCCGGCTCGGGCACGTGCGCCTCGACCCGGCGCTGGGCAGCGCGCACCAGGAAGCTTGCCTGCGCGCGCTGGCGCTGTATGGCATGCCGGAGGATGCCGAATGAAAGCGCTGCGCCTTCCGCTGTTCTCGATGCCACTCTCGCGTGACAAGCAGGATACGCTGCTGTTGATCGCCAGCGCCGTGCTGGTGCTGCTGCCGCATGCGGCCCACCTGCCGCTCTGGGTATCGCTGCTGTGCGGCGCCACGCTGGCCTGGCGCGCCATGCTGACCCTGCGCGGCCGGCGCATGCCGCGCAACATCGTGCTGGTGCCGGTGGCGGCGCTGGCCATGTTCGGCGTGCACCAGAGCTACCACACGCTGCTCGGGCGCGATCCCGGCGTGGCGATGCTGGTGCTGCTGGTCGCCTTCAAGATGCTCGAAATGCATGCGCGGCGCGACCTGTTCGTCGTGATCTTCCTGTGCTTCTTCCTGGTGCTGACCAACTTCTTCTATTCGCAGGGGATCGGCACCGCGCTCTTGATGCTGGCCTCGCTCGCGCTGCTGCTGTCGACCCAGATGTCGTTCCAGCTGACCGGCGCCGTGCCGCCGCTGCGCACGCGCCTGTGGATGGGCGCGCGCACGCTGCTGTTGGCGCTGCCGCTGGCGGCGCTCGCCTTCGTGCTGTTCCCGCGCATCGAAGGGCCGCTGTGGGGCATGCCGCAGGACGCCCATGGCGGTCAAACCGGCCTGTCCGACTCGATGTCGCCGGGCCAGATGTCCGACCTGGCGCAATCCGACGACGTCGCCTTTCGCGTGAAGTTCGACGGCCCGCCGCCGGCGCAGCCGCAGCTGTACTGGCGCGGCCCGGTGCTGGGCAGCTACGACGGGCTCACCTGGACCCGCACGCACCCGCTGCCGCAGCGCCAGCGGCCGCAGCCGATGTCGTTCTCGGTGCGCGGCGCGCCGCGCCACTACCAGGTGACGCTGGAGCCGTCCAACGCGCGCTGGCTGTTCGCGCTCGAGCTGCCGCAATCGCTGCCGATGCTGCCCGGCCACCTGGTCAGCCTGAGCCGGGAACTCGAGATCCAGTCCGACGCCCCGGTCACCGCGCGCGTGCGCTACGACATGGCGTCGTTCACCGACTTCAGCCTGCAGGCGGTCGACACGCTCGACGATGCCGCCCAGTGGCTGCTGCTGCCCTATGGACGCAACCCACGCGCGCTGGCGGCCGGCCAGGCCCTGCGAAGCGAGCCGGATCCGGCCCACCGCGCCAACCTGGTGCTGCGCCAGTTCGCCACCGGCGGCTACGTCTACACGCTGCAGCCGCCGCTGCTGGGCGAGGACGCGGTCGACGAATTCCTGTACCAGACCCGCGCCGGCTTCTGCGGGCACTATGCCGGCGCCTTCGTGTTCCTGATGCGCGCGGCCGGCGTGCCGGCGCGCGTGGTGACCGGCTACCAGGGCGGCGAGCTCAATCCGCTCGACGGCTACCTGACCGTGCGCCAGTCCGACGCCCACGCCTGGGCCGAGATCTGGCTACCGCGGCGCGGCTGGGTACGAGTCGACCCGACCGCGATGGCCGCGCCCGAGCGCCTGCGGCGCAGCGCGTCCGAGGTGCTGCCGCCGACGCCGTTCGGCCTGCCCGGACTGGGCCGCTTGATCCAGCCGAGCCCGGATTCGCTGCTGGCCAAGATCCACTACGCGATTGGCGCCGCCAACAACGGCTGGAACCAGTGGGTGCTGAACTACAACCCGGCGCGCCAGCACGACCTGGTCGAGCGCCTGCAGAACACGCTGCTGCGCTGGCAGACGCTGGCCGTGGCCGCGGCCGTCGTGCTGCTGTTGCTGGGCGCCCGAAAATTGTCGCGGCGGCGCCGGGTCGACCCGGTCGATGCGCTATACTCGGCGCTATGCCAGCGGCTCGGCCAGCTTGGCCTGCCGCGCGCGGCCGACGAAGGTCCGACTGCCTATGCGGCGCGCGTCGTGGCGCATGCCGGCGCCGCAGGCCCTTCCGCCACTGTCCCCGGCGTTGCGCCAGAGAGCGCCAGCGCGGCCGGCGAGTTCCTGCGCCGCTACAGCGCCTACCGCTACGGACCGCAAAGCGCCGGCGCTTCCGTACCGCCGACGCTGGTCCCGATCCTGAAAAATTTGCTGTCCCGAGTTCGATGAAAGCCCTCGTTCCCCTCTCGCTCGCCCTGGCCATCGCCGGGCAAGCCATCCCCGCCCTTGCTTCGACGCCGCATCACAGCGGCAAGAAGGCGGTTGCCGCCAAATCCAACGCCAAGGACAAGACCAAAGCCAAGGCGCAAGCCGCTGCCGCGCGTCCCGGCATCGACTACGACGGCGAAGACATCGGCTTCGGACAATGGCAGGCGGTGCGCGACTTCAAGGACGAGATCGCCGCCCGTGACGGCTTTACGCGCGAGGAGCTCGACGCCATGGTCGGCAAGCTGCGCTACGTCGACTCGGCGGTCCAGCTGGTCAAGCCGGCCCCGCCCGGCAAGCCGAAGAACTGGCAAGCCTACAGCACGCGCTTCATCGAGCCGATCCGCGTCGGCGCCGGCGTGCGCTTCTGGAACGAGAACGCCGACGCGCTCGCGCGCGCGCAAAGCACCTACGGCGTGCCGGCCGAGGTGATCGTCGGCATCATCGGCGTCGAAACCATCTATGGCCGCGATACCGGACGCTTCCGCATCATGGACGTGCTCGCCACGCTCGCGTTCGCCTATCCCGAGGCGCCCAACCAGCTCGACCGCAAGGCCTTCTTCCGCGACGAGCTGGAAAGCACGCTGCTGCTGGCGCGCAAGGAAGGCATCGACCCGTTCTCGCTGCAGGGCTCGTTTGCCGGCGCGGTTGGCATGCCGCAGTTCATGCCGGGCAATATCCTGAAATTCGGCGTGGACTTCGATGGCGACGGCGTCATCGACCTGCGCAACTCGGCTGCCGATGCGATCGGCAGCGTCGCCAACTTCCTGGTCCAGCACGGCTGGGAACGCGACAGCACCGGCCCGGCGGTGGTGCCGGCTAACGTCGCGCCGAGCCAGGCCTGGCAAGGATTGCTGGGCGGCCTGGACCCGCGTTACCGCCCCGACGAGCTGGCCGGCGCCGGCATCGCCGTGGCGGGCACCCTGCCCGACAACCGCCTATATGGCCTGATCGACCTGCAGAATGGCGCCGACCCGACCGAATACTGGGTCGCAAATGCTAACTTCTTTGCTATTACAAAATACAATCGCAGTTATTTCTATGCCATGTCGGTCATCGAGCTGGGCCGCGCAGTCCGCGCTGCGCGCGATGGCGGAGCTTGATACAGTAGAAAGTTTGTATCTGTTTGTAACCCAAAAGCCTCATCCACCGTATGATGTTGTGAGCTGAGCAATAATATACTCCCCTAGGGTATGCATTTTTCAGCTGCGCAGTTCTTCTCAGAAACATCGTGCCTGCCACGATACTCCCTCACAAGTTGTCATTCCCACACCCAATCACCTAGCGTGCGGCGACGCATTGTTGATTGCTTTAGACTTAAGTTTAAATAAAAAACAATTATTCTTTCAGTGAGTTTGTGAGAGAATTGCATTGAGGCTATTGTTGCGAGTAGACAACGATGTCAACGACAGCCGATGAATTTTATTGCTCTTAAGTACTAAATTAAATTTTGTTATATAATTTAGTAGAAATTTTCGAAACTCTTTGGGGAATCGGAATCCCAGCGAGCACTGTAAACCAGATAAGGATTTTGCCATCATGACCAACCAAGTCGGCATCGACATCAACAGCGATTCGGAAAACGACGAACTGCTGCAGTACAACCCGAACCGCCTGCTCGATACCCTGATCGAGAACCTGCGCCTGAAGAACGACGCAGCGTTGTCGCGCGCCCTGGAAGTGGCGCCGCCGGTGATCTCGAAGATTCGCCACCACCGCCTGCCGGTCGGTGCGTCGCTGCTGATCCGCATGCACGAAGTCAGCGACCTGTCGATCCGCGACCTGCGTTACCTGATGGGCGACCGTCGCGCCAAGTTCCGCATCAGCGACAAGCAGTTCAAGCCGAAGGACAAGGACAGCAAGTCCGGCCTGGAAGATTGATCATGGCGTCAGGGCAAACGGCGGCCACGAGCCGCCGCGCCCACCATTTTTCCTCGCAACGAGGACGGTAGTGATACGCACCGGCGCCCGAGCGCTGCGCCGGATGCATTGATGGCGGATCAGGCGGGAAACACGCCCGTCGACAGATAGCGATCGCCGCGGTCGCACACGACGAACACGATCGTCGCATTCTCCACGGTCTGCGAAATGCGCAATGCGATTTCGCAAGCGCCGGCAGCGGAAATCCCGCAGAAAATTCCCTCTTCAGCCGCCAGTCGGCGTGCCATCTGTTCGGCTGCGGCCTGGCTCACGCTCTCGACCTGGTCGACGCGCGCCTTGTCGAAGATGCGCGGCATGTAGGCCTCGGGCCATTTGCGGATGCCCGGGATCGACGAGCCTTCTTCCGGCTGGGCGCCGATGATGCGGATCGCCTCGTTCTGTTCCTTCAGGTAATGCGACACGCCCATGATCGTGCCGGTGGTGCCCATGGCGCTGACGAAATGGGTGACGCGGCCTTCGGTGTCGCGCCAGATTTCCGGACCGGTGGTCTCGTAGTGGGCGCGGGGGTTGTCCTGGTTGGCGAACTGGTCGAGGATGATGCCCTTGCCGTCTTTTTGCATCTGGTCGGCCAGGTCGCGCGCGTATTCCATGCCGCCGGTCTTGGGCGTCAGGATGATCTGCGCGCCATATGCGGCCATGCTCTGGCGGCGCTCGACCGACAGGTTGTCCGGCATGATCAGTACCATCTTGTAGCCGCGGATCGCCGCCGCCATCGCCAGCGCGATGCCGGTGTTGCCGCTGGTCGCCTCGATCAGCGTGTCGCCCTGCTTGATCTGGCCGCGCGCCTCGGCCCCGCGCAGCATCGACATCGCGGCGCGGTCCTTGACGGAGCCGGCCGGATTATTGCCCTCGAGCTTGCCGAGGATGATGTTATTGCGCGCTGCCGCGTCCGCGCCGGGGATGCGCACCAGTTGCACCAGCGGGGTATTGCCGATCGTGTCTTCGATGGTCTTGTAGGCCATGTGTGGTCTTCCTTGCTGACTCCAAAACGCCATTCTAATCCGAGACGACGAATGGCGTATCGGCTGGCCCTGCAAACCCGGCTCTGCAAATGCAGTCGCCCCGGCACAGGCCGGGGCCCATAGACCGTTTCCGATAATGGAAGCTGTGTATGGACCCCGGCTTTCGCCGGGGCGACATGGTGGCGCAGTGCGCCTTGATCAGGACGCGGCTTTGGCAGCAGCCGGTGCCGCAGGGGCCTTGGCGCCCTTGGCCGGTTTGGCGGCCTTGTCTGCAGCCTTGTCCACGGCCTTGGCGCCGGCAACCTCCATCGGCGCGCCGTCCAGCGACTTGCCGTTCACCTGCAGGCCGGCCTTGGACAGCTTGGCGGCGCGCTTGTCGCCCACGCCTTTGACGCGCTTCTCGAAATCGGCCCAATCCTTGAAGTCGCCCCCTTTGGTGCGCGCATCGAGGATGAGCTTGGACGTGGCCGGGCCGACGCCCTTGACGCCGTCGAGCGCCGAGGCGTCGGCCTTGTTGACGTCCACCTGGGCGAACGCGCAGCTCATCGAAGCGGCCAGGACAGCAACTGCAAGCATCAGTTTCTTGATCATCTCGTTATCTCCGTCGTGTTGGAAGGCGGCCGGCATGGTGCCGACCTGATCCGATAACGGACGCGAGTATGGTCCGGTTGACGGCGCACCTTTGCGGATGCGCAAGCCCTTGAGCGCATACGCGTGTATGCGTACGCGCGCGAGCAGAGCTTAACTCTGCAAATCGTCAGTTCTGCGGCGGTGGGCGAACAGCTCATCGCGGGTGACGGTGGCGGTGCCGAGCTTGCCGACGACGATGCCGCCGGCGCGGTTGGCGGTGGCCAGCGCCTCGGCCAGCGGTGCGCCCGCGCCCAGCATCGCGGCCATGGTCGCGATGACGGTGTCGCCGGCGCCGGAGACGTCGAACACTTCGCGCGCATCGGCGTGAACATGCAGCACTTCGTCGCCGGTGTACAGGCTCATGCCCTCTTCCGAGCGCGTCAGCAGCAGCGCTTCCAGGCCGAGCTCGACCCGCAGGTTCTGCGCCTTCTCGGTCAGCTGCTCCTCGCTCTTCCAGTTGCCGACGACGCGCTTGAGTTCCGACTTGTTCGGCGTCAGCATGGTCGCGCCGGCATAGGGCGAGAAATCGTCGCCCTTCGGGTCGACCATGACTGTCTTGCCGGCCGCGCGCGCGGCGCGGATCATCTCGGCCACGTCGACCAGGCTGCCCTTGTTGTAGTCGGACAGGACGATCACGTCGTAGTCCGGCAGCAGCGCCTTGTAGCTGGTCAGCTTGTCGCGCAGGACGGTGTCGGTAGGCGCCTCCTCGAAGTCGATGCGCACCATCTGCTGCTGGCGGCCGATGACGCGCAGCTTGATGATGGTCGAGATGGCGTCGTCGCGCTTGAGAAAGCTGTGGATGCTCGATTCGCGCAGGATGCGCTCGACTTGATCACCCGCTTCATCGGCGCCGACCACGCCCAGCAGAGCGCAATGCGCGCCCAGCGCGGCCGCGTTGCGCGCCACGTTGGCGGCGCCGCCCAGGCGCTCCTCGCGGCGCTCGATGCGCACCACCGGTACCGGCGCCTCGGGCGAGATACGCGAAACGTCGCCGAACCAGTAGCGGTCGAGCATGACGTCGCCGACCACCAGGAGGCGCACGCGCTCGATGGCAGGCGCCTCGGCCAGGCGATAGCTGTCGGTGGTCAGCAGGCGGCTGGGGATGTCGTTGAGATTGACAGTGCTCATCCGCGCCTCACTTGCTGGTCAAGACCGAACGGCCGATGCCGTGATATTCGATGCCCAGGTTGGTCATCTGGACCGGCTCGAACAAGTTGCGGCCGTCGATGATGACCGGGTTCTTCAGGCGCGCCTTGATCTGCTCGAAGTCCGGGCTGCGGAAGGATTTCCACTCGGTGACGATGACCAGCGCCTCGGCGCCGTCCAGCGTCGCCATCGGGCCATCCTTGAATTCGATGCGCGCCAACTGTTCTTCGCTCAGGTCGAGCTCGAGGACGCGCTTGGCCTCCGCCATCGCGACCGGGTCGTGCACGGCCACGGTGGCGCCGCGTTCGACCAGTTCCTTGAGCAGCACGCGCGACGGCGCTTCGCGCATGTCGTCGGTGTTCGGCTTGAACGCCAGGCCCCACACCGCGAAGCGCTTGGCCGACAGGTCGTCGCCGAAGCGCGACACGACCTTACGGCCGAGCACGGTCTTCTGGCGGTCGTTGACGGCCTCGACGGCGCGCAGGATCAGCAGGTCCTGGTCGTACTGGCGCGCGGTACGCTCGAGCGCCTGCACGTCCTTCGGGAAGCACGAGCCGCCGTAGCCGGCGCCAGCGTACAGGAAGCTGTGGCCGATGCGCGGATCGGAACCGATGCCGTGGCGCACGGCGTCGATGTCGGCGCCGACGCGGTCGGCCAGGTTGGCCAGTTCGTTCATGAACGAGATGCGCGTGGCCAGCATCGCGTTGGCGGCGTATTTGGTGAATTCGGCCGAGCGCACGTCCATCCAGTAAGTGCGCTCGTGGTTGCGGTTGAACGGCGCATACAGCAGCTTCATCAGCTCGTGCGCGCGCGTGCCCGCGGGCGTGTCGTCCAGGCCGATCACGATACGGTCCGGACGCATGAAGTCCTCGACCGCGGCGCCCTCTTTCAGGAACTCGGGGTTGGACACGACCGAGAACCCGTGCTCCGCATTGCGGGCAGCCAGTTCCTCGCGCACCGCAGCGGCGACGCGGTCGGCGGTACCGACCGGCACGGTGGACTTGTCGACGATGACCTTGAAGCCGTCCATGTAGCGGCCGATGTTGCGCGCGGCGGCCAGCACGTACTGCAGGTCGGCCGAGCCGTCTTCGTCGGGCGGCGTACCGACCGCGATGAACTGCAGCTGGCCATGCTTGACGCTGGCGGCGACGTCGGTCGAGAACTGCAGGCGGCCGCTGGCGCGGTTGCGAGCCACGATTTCCTCGAGCCCGGGCTCGTGGATCGGGATGCCGCCGTTGTTGAGCAGGTCGATCTTGCTTTGGTCGACGTCGAGGCAGAACACGTCGTTGCCGAGTTCCGCGAGGCAGGCGCCGGTCACGAGGCCGACATAGCCCGTGCCGATAATCGTAATCTTCATGTGTTTCAGGACCTTAGTTCATGACATTCAGTTCTTCGGTGCGACGCGGCGGGTAGGTCTCCCACCGGTTGCATCCAGGGCAGTGCCAGTAGTACTGGCGCGCCTTGAATCCGCAGTGGCTGCACTGGTAGCGCGCCAGCTTCTGGGTGTACCCGTGCACCAGGTTCTTCACCATCGACAGCTCTTCCCAGACGTTGGCCGGGGCATCCATCAGGCGCGCCTCGAGCAGCTTGTCCAGGCCAAGCAGGGTCGGGTTGCGGCGCAGTTCTTCCACCACCAGCTGTTTGGCAGCGTCGACGCCGTCGAGTTCAATCACCGCCTTGAACACGACTTCGATCAGATCAATGGATGACGCTTCTTCGAGGTAGGAGCGCAGCAGGTTGACGCCTTCCTGCGGCCGTCCGACTTTGCGGTAGCCGTCCATCAAGCGGCTGGCGACCAGCGCCACGTGCGGCACGCTTTGCTGCTCGACGCGGCGCCAGGTCTTCAGGGCGCCTTCGATGTCGTCCTGGGCCACCAGGGCGTCGCCATACAGCATGGTGGCGCGCACGCTCTTGCGGTCGGCCTGTAGCGCCTTGTCCAGCAGGGCCTTGGCTTCGTCCGGCTGCATCTGCACCAGCTGGTCCTGGGCAAGCTCGCAATAGAACTGGGCGATTTCCTTGTGGTGGGCGCCGGCGCCGGATTCCTGCAGGCCCTGGGCGGCGGCGATCGCGCGGCGCCATTCCTTCTCGCGCTGGAAGATCTCGAGCAGCGCGCGCCGCGCCTGCACGCCGTACTGGGTATCGACCAGCAAGTTGAAGGTCTCCTCGGCGCGGTCCAAGAGGCCTGCCTTCAGGTAGTCCATGCCCAGCTCATACTGGGCGTGCACCTGCTGCTCGATCGGCAGGTCGGGGCGCGAGAGCAGATTCTGGTGCACGCGGATGGCGCGTTCGGTCTCGCCGCGGCGGCGGAACAGGTTGCCGAGCGCGAAGTGCATGTCGGCGGTTTCCGGATCGAGCTTGACGATCTCGATGAAGGCATCGATCGCCTTGTCGGGCTGCTCGTTGAGCAGGAAGTTCAGGCCCTTGAAGTAACCGCGCGGCAGGCTGCGCGATTCCGAGACCAGTTGCTTGATGTCGACCCGAGCGGCGATCCAGCCGAGGGCGAAGAAGACGGGGATGCCGAGCAGCCACCAGATTTCAAATTCCATATGTTCTTATTCGTTGTTGCCGTGCTCAGTACGGCCGGATTCAGCTCGATTACGCTCCGTTGCGCGGGCTCACGCCATCCGGCTGCGGCGCGCCCGCCACGGTACCGGCAGCGCTTTGCAGCGCCTGGATCGTGTTCTTGTGCTGTGAGCTTTCGCGGCGATGGCGGAACACAGTCGGCGTCACCGCGAGGATGCCGAGAAAGGCGCCGGCGACGAAGAATGCCAGCAGCATCAGCACGAGAGGGCCACGCACTTCATAGTTCAGGAAAAAATGCAGGTCGACCTGGTGCGTATTTTTCAGCGCAAAGCTGAAAAACAGGACGAACAGGATACATCCAATGAGGGTTGATACGAATTTCATCAGCAGGCCCTGCGGGAAAGCTACAAAGGCGCAGTGTCGCACATTTGAAATGACTTTTCAAAAGACGATAAAAAAACGGCATCCCGGAGGGACGCCGTTTTTGTCTGCTTGTGGCAAACGCTGCCGCAGCAGACGACTTCAGTCCTCGATGATCGGTTGCCCGACCATCGCGTCGACCCGTTCGCGCAACTGCTTGCCCGGCTTGAAGTGAGGCACCCGTTTTTCGGGCACCATCACCTTGTCGCCGGACTTCGGATTGCGTCCGATCCGGGGCGGCCGGCTGTTCAGCGCGAAGCTGCCGAAACCGCGGATCTCGATGCGCTGACCGGTCGCCAGGGCGTTGGTCATCGCGTCGAGAATGGTCTTGACGGCAAACTCTGCGTCTTTCGCGACCAGCTGCGAATAACGATCGGCCAGACGGTTGATCAGCTCGGACTTGGTCATCTGCGCTTCCCTAAGGAATTAGCCTTTATCGAACTTAGCCTTCAACAGTGCGCCCAGGCTGGTGGTGCCCGAAGCGGCGCTGTTGTCCGAAGCCAGCTTGCTCATGGCTTCCTGGGTGTCGGCGTTGTCCTTGGCCTTGATCGACAGCTGGATGCTGCGTGCCTTGCGATCGATGTTGATCACCAGGGCTTCGACCTTGTCGCCCACTTTCAGGTGGGTGCCGGCGTCTTCCACGCGGTCACGCGAGATTTCCGAAGCGCGCAGGTAGCCTTCGACTTCTTCGCTCAGCGCGATGACGGCGCCTTTCGGCTCAACCGACTTCACGGTGCCAGTGACCAGGGTGCCCTTGTCGTTCAGCGATGCGAAGTTGTTGAACGGGTCGCCTTCCAGCTGCTTCACGCCCAGCGAAACACGCTCGCGCTCGACGTCGATGGCCAGGACCACGGCTTCCAGCTCGTCGCCCTTCTTGAAACGACGCACGGCTTCTTCGCCGGCTTCGGTCCAGGACAGGTCCGACAGGTGCACCAGGCCGTCGATGTTGCCCGGCAGGCCGATGAACACGCCGAAGTCGGTGATCGACTTGATCGAACCCTTGACCTTGTCGCCCTTCTTGTGGGTGATCGCGAAGTCGTCCCAAGGATTGGCCTTGCACTGCTTCATGCCCAGCGAGATACGGCGACGCTCTTCGTCGATCTCCAGGACCATGACTTCGACTTCGTCGCCCAGCTGCACGACTTTGTTCGGGGCCACGTTCTTGTTGGTCCAGTCCATTTCCGAGACGTGCACCAGGCCTTCGATGCCCTGCTCGACTTCCACGAACGCGCCGTAGTCGGTCAGGTTCGTGACTTTACCGAACAGGCGGGTGCCTTGCGGGTAACGACGCGACAGGCCGGTCCACGGATCGTCGCCCAGCTGCTTGACGCCCAGCGAGACGCGGTTCTTTTCCTGATCGTACTTCAGGACCTTGGCGGTGATTTCCTGGCCGACGGTCAGGACTTCCGACGGGTGACGCACACGACGCCATGCCAGGTCGGTGATGTGCAGCAGGCCGTCGATGCCGCCCAGGTCGACGAACGCACCGTAGTCGGTGATGTTCTTGACGACGCCGGTAACCACGGTGCCTTCTTTCAGGGTTTCCATCAGCTTCGCACGCTCTTCGCCCATCGATGCTTCGATGACGGCGCGACGCGACAGCACGACGTTGTTACGCTTGCGGTCCAGCTTGATGACCTTGAATTCCAGGGTCTTGCCTTCGAACGGAGTGGTGTCCTTGACCGGACGGGTGTCGACCAGCGAACCCGGCAGGAAGGCACGGATGCCGTTGGTCAGGACGGTCAGGCCGCCTTTGACTTTACCGTTGACGGTGCCGGTGACGATCTCGCCCGACTCCATTGCTTTTTCCAGAGCCAGCCACGATGCCAGGCGCTTGGCCTTGTCACGCGACAGGATGGTATCGCCGAAACCGTTTTCCAGCGATTCGATGGCCACGGAAACGAAGTCACCCACGTTGACTTCCAGTTCGCCCTGGTCATTCTTGAATTCTTCGATCGGGATGAAGGCTTCCGATTTCAGGCCGGCGTTGACGATCACGA
>Ga0308160_10001972_pt1 | contig 26534 bp, 31 predicted proteins | sample PhyFR1_FD_201036 | JGI IMG/M metagenome (GOLD analysis project Ga0308160, IMG submission 201036) | Phyllosphere microbial communities from UC Gill Tract Community Farm, Albany, California, United States - DLSLF.R1 | ecosystem: Host-associated > Plants > Phyllosphere > Unclassified | place: USA... | reverse complement strand
CGCGCGCGCCGTCGATCCCCCCCCCCCCTTTTTTGCCGACGCCCTTGACTGACATGCGCATCTTGCCCTCTTGGCCCCTTTGCCTCGCACCAGCTGCCAATCTGGGCGCGTGAGCCCGGGTTCAAGCTCTACTCGTACGCGTTCGGCTGCAATCTCGACGAGCTCGAGGAGCCTGATCTCAAGAAGTACGCGAGCTTGGGAGACTTCTTCTACCGCACGCTCCGGCCGGGGGCGCGGCCCATCGCCGACGCGCCGCTTGTGCGTCCTCTGCCTTCCTCTCTGCTCGCCAGTCGGTGCGACCAGCTCGCTCACCCGTCGTGCCTCTCTGCCTGCAGGTCTCGCCCGCCGATGGCAAGGTCCTCCACTTTGGCCGCATCTCTGGCGCCAAGGTCGAGCAGGTCAAGGGCATGTCGTACTCGCTCGACGCCCTGCTCGGCAAGACCGACAGCCCTGGCACGCCCGCCGCCGAAGATGTCGAGTTCGAGACGAACAAGCGATTCGACGGTGCGTGCTCGCGGTCGCGTCGTCAGCTTGTGACCCGCTTCTAACTACTGACCTGCGCTCCGACCACCTGCAGACCACGACTTTGCCAACATCAACGACATCGACTACACGCTCGACGAGCTGCTCGGCGCCTCGCAGCGCAAGGTCGGCTCTGACGGTGACGCCGCCGATGGCGATGTCGCGAGCCTGCGCTCCAACTCGTCGAGCAGCTCGAGTACGGGCGACGCCTCGGTCCCGCAGGCCTCGATGACCGACAACCTCGTCCACGACGCCTCGGTCGCGCTCTCGCTCGGCGCTGAAGCGACGACCGGCCCGCGGAGCTCCGTCTCCAAGCTGCGCGAAGGCAACGCCCTCTTCTTCGCCGTCATCTACCTCGCCCCGGGCGACTACCACCGCTTCCACTCGCCCGCCGCCTGGGTCGTCGAAAAGCGCCGGCACTTTGCCGGCGAGCTCTTTTCCGTCTCGCCCTACATTGCTCGCCGGCTGTCGGGCCTGTTCGTTCTTAACGAGCGCGTTGCCCGTGCGTACTTTTGTGCTCGCCTGCCTTCCGTGCGCCTTCCTTGCTACTGACTGACTCCTCTCCTCTTCCCCTCAGTGCTCGGCCGGTGGAAGCACGGCTTCTTCTCGATGGTCCCGGTCGGCGCGACCAACGTCGGCAGCATCATCATCAACTTTGACAAGGTCAGTCGCAGGACGAGCGATCCAATCGCAGCTTCAACCCTCTGCTGACCGCTCCACGCTCTCTCAGGCCCTCCGCACCAACAACCGGATCCGCTCGCACCCGGCCGGGACCTACATCGAGGCCGGCTACTCGAAGGCGTCGGCCCTGCTCAAGGGCCAGCCGCTGAACGCCGGTGACGAGATGGGCGGTTTCAAGCTCGGCAGCACCATCGTCATGGTCTTCGAGGCGCCTCGCAACTTCCAGTTCGACATCAAGGAGGGCGAGCTCGTCAAGGTTGGCCAGCCGATGGGTGGGTTTTTCCCTTTTGCACCGCACCGCCCTCGTCTCGCCGGCAGCAGACGCTAACTTCCGCTCATCCCCCCCCCCCTTCCGCTGCAGGTCACATTGGCCCGTCAACCAAGAACTAGATTCTCGCCCCTCCCTGCCCTGCGCCTCGCTCAACCTGAGGCTTTCCCTCGCCCTCGCACTTGCTTCTGCTCTCACCTTGCATCTTACCTCCGCACGTTCAACCTGCGCACGCCTCCTCATCCGCCTCGACACGACCCCCTCCCCTCTTCGGCCTGCCCTCTTACTCACCCTTACTTTCGCGCCGGTCCTAGGCGGCTGCGCTTGCCATCCCCTTCTTGATGACTACCCTGTACCCGTCGTACCCGACGTCCACTGGCCAGCCATCGCCAGCCATCGCTGATGGATAAGTGCTTGAAGATGGCGGGAGCCAAATTTCCTCCAGAGGCTGCCGGTGCTGTACGTCAAACCGTCCGGCGCAGCGGTGCAACCGAGACTGCGCTACTCAAGCCCTTGCCATATGGGACGCCAGTGAAGTGTGAAGAGCGCATGAAAGATGGTCCAAGATCGTGAAAGCGGGACGAATTACAGGGCCTAAGCCGCGACGAGTGTGCGATGGTACAGTGAAGGGAGGTCGTTCGTCGGCGGGCGCGCTAGTGGGTGGGCGGGTGGAGGTTGAGCAGGAGCTCGTCGAACTCGCCGACGCCCGGGAGCGAGCCGGCGCCGCTCTTCTCGCTGTACCAGGCGCCGACCTTGGAGGCGATGCCGTCGACGCCGAAGCCGAAGTGGTCGAAGAGCTCCTTCTCAGGGGCCGAGTGGCCGAAGGTCGTCCTGCGAGGGGGGTCAGGAGGGAGAGTCAGCGAAGGCATCGAGAGCACGAGAGAGAAGAGCGCCAAGAACGTACATCGAGAGCGAGGCATGCGCGTACTTGGGCCACCGGTCGCTCGCGTAGGGCTCGACGGCGACAACGAGGCTCTTGTGCGAGGGCAGGATCGAGCGCCGGTACTCGCGCGACTGACGGTCAAAGTGCTCCTGCGAGGGCATCGAGACGACGTTGACGCTGCCGACCGAGCCGGCGAGCTTCTTGGCGGCCTCGACGCAGCGCCAGACCTCGGAGCCGGTCGAGACGATCGTCAGGTCGGGCGAGGCGGCGTCGCCGGTGCTGTGGATGACGTAGGCGCCCTTGGCGACGCCGGCCCGGTCCGAGCCCGGCAGGAGCGGGACGGCCTGGCGCGAGAGCGAGAGGAGCGAAGGGGTCGAGGCGTTCTCCTCGGAGAGGGCGAGCTCGTAGGCGCCGACGACCTCCTCGGCGTCGGCCGGCCGGATGTAGTTGAAGTTGGGAAGGTTGCGGAAGAAGCTCGCGAGCGCGATCGGCTGGTGGGTCGGGCCGTCCTCTCCGATGCCGATCGAGTCGTGGGTGGCGATACCGATCAGACGGAGACCCTGGAGGGCCGACATGCGCGCGGCCGGGGCGGCGTAGAGCCAGAACATGAAGAAGGTCGAGCAGACGGGGATGAAGGTACCCTTGTGCCAAGCAGCCATGCCGTTGGCGAGGGCGACCATCGCAAACTCGCGGATGCCGTACCGGATCTGGCGGCCGGCATAGTCGCCGAGGCCGGTCGACGGGTTCTGGAACTCGGTCATGCCCGGGAAGTTGACAAAGGTCGACTCGAGCAGGTCGGCCGAGCCGGCGACAAAGTTCTTGTAGACCGGCGCGAGGGCCGAGAGGACGGCGCCGTGCGACTTGCGCGTCGCCTCGGGCTTCTTGGCCGCGCCGAGGTCGGCCTTGGCCGGGAGGAGGTCACGCCAGCCGTTGGGGAGGTTGCCCGTCAGCCGGCCCTGGAGCTCGGCGTAGGCCTCCGGGTGGGCCTCGGCGTACTTGGCCATACGCTCGTTCCAGGCACGCTCGAGCTCGGCGCCCTTCTTAGGGACGTCGGCAAAGAACTTGTAGACCTCGTCCGGGACGTGGAACTTTTTGTCGAGGTCAAAGCCGAGCGTCTGCTTGACGAACGTCAGCTCGTCCTGACCGAGGGCGGCGCCGTGAGCGGGACCCGAGTTCTCTGCAAGGAAGTACAAGATGATCAAGTCAGCGCAAGTGGAAGGAGTGACGGTACAGACGAGCCGGACGCACGCTTGTTGGAAGGGAAGCCGATGATCGTCCGGATGTTGACGAGGACGGGCTTGCCGGTGACGGCGCGGGCGGCCTCGAGAGCGTCGACGACCGAGTGGAGGTTGCTCGTGCCGTCGTCGACCTCAATGATATGCCAGTTCTGGGCCCGGAGCTTTGCACTCGTGTCGTCGGTGAAGCACGTGTCGATGTTGCCGTCGACGGTGATGCGGTTGTTGTCGTAGATGAGGATGAGGTTGTCGAGGCCGAGGTGACCAGCGAGCGAGATGGCCTCCTGGCCGACACCCTCCTGCAGGCAGCCGTCGCCGGTGAAGCAGAAGACCTTGGCGTCGCCGGCGACGGCGAAGCCCTCACGGTCGTACTGGGCCGCGATCTGCTTGCCGGCGATGGCGAGACCGACAGCGTTGGCGATGCCCTGGCCGAGCGGACCAGTCGTGACCTCGACGCCGGGGAACTCGATCTCCGGGTGGCCGGCCGCGATCGTGCCGTCGGCGAGAGCTGAAGGCGAGTGGTAGGCCTTGAGCTGGTCGACCGTCCAGGCCGAGTAGCCCGAGAGATGGAGGTAGATGTACTGGAGAAGGCAGGCGTGGCCGGCAGAGAGGACGAAGCCTGAGCAGGGCAGGAGGGAAGATTGACGTTAGTTGGTGATCGAAGCCGGGTCGAGAGAAGGGGCCTGTCGAGAGGTGATGGCCGGCAGAGAGAGGACATGAGAGGGACGTACGGTCACGGGCGAGCCAGTCCGGGTTGGCCGGGTTGAAGTTCATCGCGTACTTCCAGAGGGCCAGTCCGATTCCAGCCGCACCCATGACGGTTCCCGGGTGGCCTCCATTGTACTGAGGGCGAGAGAGCGCAAGGGTAAGAGGGTCAGCGAGGCGGGGTCGGCTGCGCGCGGCCTGTCGGAGGGAGCGCCCAATGCGCACGCACCTGTTGCGTGAGCTCGCAAGCAAGGACGCGGACCGTCTTGATGACGAGCTCCTCGGCCTCGGTCTGTGCAAAGGGCCATAGCATGGAGAGAGGAGTGTCAGTTGAGGTCGGTGATGGGAATGCGAAGGTTGGACAGGGACGGACGCTGTTCTTGATGGGCTTGACGGCCGCGGCCAGGGCGAGGCCCTCCTGGGTCGGGGGCTGGTCCGAGATTTTGATGGGCGACATCAGGGCGAGATGGAGAGGAGAAGGGTGGGAGATGGTGTGAGGTGAGAAGAGAAGGTGCCCGACCGCTCGGCCTCGCTCTCGTCCTCTTGTAGGCCTCCATTCAGCCGGTCTCCGGTGTCGGGAGCGAGAAAGGGCTGCAGGGCGGCCGAGTACGGAAGAGCTCGGGCAGTCCGATCAGCCGGGCCGAGGCCGGCATGATACTTCGCGGGTGCCAGGCTTGGTGCTCGACGCCAGGCTCCGGAGGGAAGGAGAGCCGGCGAACGCATGCCTCGAGCAGCAGCAGCAGCAGCAGCAGCGGCAGGCTCTAACCCAAGGTCGCAGGCCTCTCTGCTGGCCCGGCTCGCTACGGGTCTACGCTGCTGCTGTCAGCTGTTCTGGACTTTGCAGTCGAGAAGGACGTGAAGGCAGCATGCTCGAGGGACAGACAAGGGCGCTGGCCCCGCACCGCTGACTCGCGCGTGCGCTCGAGACGCGTCGTCGGTAACAGGAAGCTCGAGCTCATCTTCCTCCCACCTACCGTCCTCATCTATCCCTGCCCGACTCTTCTCGCGATCTGCGACCCCATCGTACGTCCGAATCAAGCCGGCACGAGACCTCAGCCGCTGATGACCGTCCCGGCCTCCCCCTTCGCAGCCTCGGGTCCCTTCTGCCGACCTCAGCTCGACGCGATGACCTCGACCACCGCCGCGGCCTCCCCGACGCAGCAGCTCCTGCTCGATGCCGAGTCGCTCGTCAAGCAGCACATGGCCGCCTACGACCCAAGTCACGACTGGCACCACGGTCAGTCCTCTTCGTCCGACCGCCCAGGCGCCGCGCTTGTGCTCACACGCGTCGTGCTCGCGTTTTCCCTGCGCTGCTTCGTCCTCGAATCCGACGCTCTTCCCCGAAGTCAACCGTGTCCGGCGGACGGCGCTCGCGCTCGCCAAGGCCGAGGCCGAGCCGGTCGACATGCTCATCGTCGAGCTCGCCGCCCTCTTCCACGACCTGACCGACGGTGCGCTCGCATGGGACCGACGCGCTCTTGGCTCGCCCGTGAGCTGACGTCGTCCGCCCCTCCTTGCTCTAGCCAAGTACGCAACGGGCGAGCCTCTCACGACGATTGAGCTCCTCCGACCTTTCTTCAGCTCGCCAGCCGCACTCGCCGTCATCCCCACACCGTTCGCGGCCGACGGCCGCGACCAGGCGTCAATCGTTTGCCGGATCGTCGACGCGACGTCGTGGTCCAAAGAGCGCAAGCTCCGGGCCAAGGGCGCGTGGGAGGACGGCTGGCGCGAAGTCTGCCGCGAGTTGGCCGTCGTCCAGGATGCCGACCGGCTCGACGCCATCGGCGGCTTCGGTGCGCGCCTGCCATCAACCCGTGGCAGTCGCTCATCACGCAGAGGCTGACGCACGACGCCGACTCGCCTCTGCTCCGTTCGGTTCTGGTCTGCAGGAATCATGCGATGCTGTGCCTACTCGGCCTCGGTCAACCGGCCGCTCCACCTGCCGAAAGACGACCCTCGCGAGCCCGAGACGGCGATCGCGCACTTTGACGACAAGCTCTTCAAGATCGACGAGCAGGCGATGAAGGTGAGTGCCTCGGGAGAGCAAGGGAACCCTACTGTCATCGCACTGATCTTCTTCCTTTCCCGTCTCAGACCCCGCTTGGCAAGAAACTTGCCGTCCGTCGGCAGGCTGCCGTACGTCCCGGCGCGTCTCGTCGCTCTCCTGGGTCGTCTGCTGACGCTCTCACCTCGCTTGACAGATGCGCGCATTCGTAGACGCGGTGGAGGAGGAGTATGCTCTGCTGGATAACCTATAGATGACCGTGCGAATGATGAAGTCGAGTCGTCAGCAGCATGGCCAGCACACCGCGCCGAGGGTCGAATGGCGGGGGCCGCTGCGCCTCGCCGCCCCGGCCCGACGTCTTGCCGAAGCCGGCGCGCTCGTCCCCGACTGGCTACTCCCTCCGACGACGTCGAACCTCTCGAGAACCACCGCTTTGCATCCTTTTCCATCCAAGCAGCTTCGAAGCATCATGGCCTCTCCTTCGCAGCTCGTCTCGCGCCTGAGCTCGCGGCTCTCCCTCTCGGACGAGACACTCTACCGCCTGACGGCGTACCTCGGCACGCTGTCCGGCACCGAGTGCGTCTCGCCTTCCTCCGCCTAGGGTCGACCATCTCCCCTCGTGAAGCCCTTGCTGATTACATGACGCCGCTCACAGCAAGGCGCTCATGTTCCTCCAGTACGCGCCGCTGCTGCTTCTGCCTGCGCTGCCGGCGATGCCCCCCGCCGGCGCCAAGCTTCCCATCAAGCCGCGCGGGCTCCAGCAGCTCCGGCTGAGCCTCCAGGCGCTCTCATCGGCCGTAGGCGACTCGCGCATCCTCTTCCGCCTCTTTGGTCGGTCCAGCCTTTGACGCATGCGTGCGAGCCAGAGAAACAGGATAGGGCTGACCTCGAGACGCGCTGTGCTCTTCGACAGGCATCATCCCCATCCTCGCCTGGCACCGCCGCCTCCAGCGCCAGCGCCAGGCCAAGAAGGCCGCGGCCCGTGCGGCTGGCCCTTCTGCTGCGAAGTCCAGCGGCCTAGCTGGCGCTCTCTTGTCGCGAGCCGACATTCCGTCACTCCAGGTGTCGGCGATGCTGGCCTACTACCCGATGGAGCACATCTGTCTGTCCCTTGCGATGGCAAGATGCTTGCGGTCGCCCACGCTGACGCACGCCCGTCGCCGCGCTCCTCGTTCTTAGGGTATCTGGCCTCGAAGGGAGTCTACCCCCTCGGTCATGCCAAGATCTTCAAGGTCGCCGTCTGGAGCTGCCGCGCCTGGGCCGCCTACGTCGCCCTCTCGCTCCTCGCCCTCCACCGTGACCGGCTCGCGTTCCGGAAGCAGGCGGCTTCGCTCTGTAGGTCGCCTCCCGTTCGACTTGCCGAGGCGACCGCCAATCACTGACGATCGGTCTTGACGATCCTTCTCAGCCTCGGATGAACGCGAGGACAAGAAGACGACGCTCCGCCTGCGAGCGCTGACCGAGCTCAGGTGCGAAAGGATGCGCCGGTCGGCCACACCGCTGTGGCTTCGAGGCTGACCTGCCCGCCGCCGACTTGCCGCCCGTTGCATGCAGCTACCTCCCTCTGACCGCGCACTGGTCGCTCGAGGGCGGACTTTGGACGTCGTCCTGGTTCACGGGCCTGTTCGGCACGCTCGCTGCTGTCGGCCAGCTCCAGGCCGGCTGGCGGGCGACCGCCCCTCCCAAGGCTGCCAGCAAGCCGGCTGAGCTTGCCGCCTCGGCTGAGAAGCCGACGGCGATCGCCGCTGCCGAGGAGAGCTCAGTCGCAGTCGCGGCGGGCGAGGTGGAGTCGAAGCACGAGGTGCGGCTCGCGGTTCTGCTGTTGATTGTCGACGGTAGCTGACGTCTCATCCTGTTTCTGGCCCGCACGCAGAAAATCGAGTGACCTTTACAGGCCCAATCTTCTCCCGTCCACCTCAGTTGCCGCTTTCTCACCATTCTCGCCGCCCATGTAGAATACTAGGTTGAGCACAATCTCTTTGATCGACGCGGTCATGGGTATCAGGTGGCTTGGTAGCTACAGTGAGGGTGGAGCAGGGGCAAAGGCAAATTGCAGGCGGAAGCGGTCATCTAGGCGCCGAACGTGAAGACGGCGAGATCCTTGACGTCGGTCTCGTCAAGGACCAGCGGCTGGCCGTCGAACGAGTCAGGGTCGGGGCCGTACGTGTAACTGTAGCAGGCCGGGCGTTGTCAGCAAAGAGCGGTTGGAGAGCATGGTCGGAAGGAGAGGCACGCACTCGTCCGGCGCCCTGAAGTAGATGTTCGGCTTGCCGCTGTTGTCGAAGTTCAGGTTCCAGTACTTATCCTGCTGCGCCTCGACCGAGTTGATGGTCGAGCACGGGCCGGCGACGGGGATCTGACCATCGTACGGCTCGGCGACCACCACGCACGAGGTTGAGCCGTCGACCGCGTGCCACAGGAGGTGCCCAAAGACGCTCCGGGCCGTGTTGCGGATACCGTCATAGGCGAGCCCGTCGTCACCCTCGCAGACGCTGAAGCTAAAGCTGCCGATCGCGCCATCGGTCGTCTCATTGTAGCGGACGAGCTTGTTGCCCTTGGCGGACGAGATCTGGAGCGGCGTCGTCTCGTTGTCCTTGGGGTGGTAGGCATACAGTGGGGCCGTCATCGATCCGTGACCGAGCGAGAAGGGAGCGCCGTAGACGTAGTTGATGCCTGCAGCAAGAGAAGCCGGTCAGCTTCGGAGGACAAGCGGGCTCAAGCGTTGAAAGGGGAAGGAGGGACCTACAGTTGAGGTCGCTGCTGCTGCCACCGGTGACGGTACCGGTGGGGGCGCGACGGGCGACGCCGGGCCGGCCGCGCTCGGTCGACAGGGACGAGGGTGCAGCGGCTGCGAAAGCGGCGGTGGCGAGGGTGAAAGCGGCTGAGAAGGCGAGCATCTTAGGAGAGCGGGATCGAAGGCGGGCTGGAGGGAGAGGGGGAAGAAGGTGAGCGTCGCGTCGCCTGTCCGAGCTACCTTTTCAAGGGCGACGCCTACTTAGTCCAAGTCAGCAAGCAGTCATCAGCGTCTTCCGGTTGAGGCAGGCCGACCGACAAAGACACACGCGTCCCTCCTGCACTCGCCGTTCGAGGGTGGGGTCGACAGATGGAGCTAGCACGGGCTAGCGGCAGGGTCGCTGCTGCGCGGACGGATCGTCGCGCCGCTCCATCCTCGTTCGGCCGACGCCGGAGCGCCCTTCACACGAGACGGTGACAGCAGAAAAGGACGCGCCTGTTCTTCTGCGGGCGGGGCCATCGTTGACGCTCGAAGACCCTGTCCACGGACACGTACGGGCGATGCGAACAGCGAGACATGGTAGCACAAAAGAGCGAAGCAGCACAACAGACGGAAAAGCAGATCCGGAGGGAGAAGGGCGGGCGTGCGAAGATAGTGCCGGCAGAAGAGATGAGGGTGCGAAAGATCGAAGGAAGGGGGTGTCGTTCATGAAGGGAGGGAAAGGGGGAAAGGCGTCGAGCTATATGCGAGCAGCAGGGAGGCTAAGCGAATTTGGGCAACTTCACCAGCGGTAGGCCGGCGGCTGGACCTCGTCGTCGTCGTTGCCGGCCGGGAAGCCGTCATCGTTGAGCGTGTATCGTCGAAGGCCGGCAAGGTGGCCGGCGTCGACCTCTTGCCGGGCGACGCCCGTCTCGCCGGACCGGCCGGCGTCAGAAGCAAGCGGCTGGCCGAGGGAGGCAACCGTTGTCGCTGCCTCTGGATTCGAGGGCGAGTCGTCCGGGGAGAGAGGCGAAGGTGCTAGTAGGGGCGCCGCCATCGTTCCGTCCTCGGGCGACCGGATGTGGTCGTCGCCGTCGGAGGAGGGTCCGCCGGCCGGCGACTCGCCCGGGTAGAGCGAGAGGGGCGTGTGCGAGTACGAGAAGACCGACTCGCCGCCGTCTGCGTGCGGGTGACCTGCCACCGTCGTCTGAGGGGCCGACCGGGGCGAGGGCAGAGCCGTTGTGATCGTCAGTGGCAGGCGGACGCCCGCCGGCGGCTGGAGTCCAGGAACGACCGCGTTCGAGTCGGCGAAAGGCGAATTGGCGTCCTCGACGGATGCCGGGACAGGGATCGGCCGCTGCTGGGCCCGGCCGGGTCGCCGCGTTTCGCGCGCAAGCGACGCCCACGTGTCGAGCTTCTGGCGGACGATGGCGAGCTCGTCGTCCTCGAGCGTGCCTGCTGCCGCCCGGCGCTCGGCGAGCGAGGCCTCGCGAAGCAGCGCTTGCTTCTCGCCCGTCGTCATGCTCCGCTCAAGGCCGGCGCCGGTGCCCGTCCCGCTGCTGGCGAGGGTCGTCCCCGTCAGCGGGTCGACCTCCTCGGGCGCAAAGACGGAGAAGCCGCCCGAGCCGAGGAGCGAAATTCGCCGGTCGTTGGTGAATGGGCCTGCAGGGCTACCAGAGTGGCCTGTCGGCGACGGCAGAGTTGCGTAGGCCGAGCGACCGCCGCCGGCCATGCTCATTCGCGGCGAGTTGGAAAGGCCGCTCTTCCGCGCCCGTCGTCGCCGGTGGAGGAGGACAAAGAGCGCGGCGCCGAATCCGAGGGCGAGGGCGCCAAAGACGCAGGAAAGGATGATGGGCAGAGAGCTGGACCGTCAGGAGGAATCGCATGTATGTCAGCCAAAAAAAAGGGGAGACTTCTGGGCAGATGCATGAAGGGACGCACCTCGGCTTGCCGCTCTTCTTGTAGGCTGCGCTTGAGGATGCGCTCGAGCTGACTGACTCGAACACAGAGGCGCTGCCCACGAAGCTGGCGCCAGCATAGCTTCCGGCGATCCAGACGCCGCCCTCGGTCGTGATGACGAGCGGCGTCACGGCCGAGGAGGACGCGGTCGTCATGTTGCCGAGGACGGGCACCCATGAGCCGAGCGTCGCGTTCCATATCGAGACTGGCTCGTCGTAGCCTGTGATGCCGGTGGCCATTGCGTAGAGCGAGGTCGTGCTCGAGCTCGTTTCGGGGACCGTGTCGTAGTAGCCGGCAGACTTGGAGTTGAATCCTACCGAGGCGGTGCTGTATGCGATACCACTAGAACACGAGGGACGCCAAGATAGCGGACGGGCGGGCACAGGAGACAGGCGAGACGGGCACGGGCAATTGAAGGCCGTGCAAGGCCGGGTTGGACGGAGGAGGTGGAGGAAAGGGCAGCGGGCAAACAAAGGCGGGCATGCACGCGCAGGGGTGGAGCGGCGCGCGAGGTGGAAGGTGAGGAGGGAAGGGCAGGCGAGGGAGGGTCAGCGATGCGACAAGAGGCTTGCGGGCAGGGTGGATGAGGGGAAGACGGACTATTGACAGTCGACAAAGTATACGTAGCCGTCGTCCGAATACCGCTCGCAGTAGGCTGGCTCGCCGTACGAGGTCTGTTCGGTCGTGGGGGCGGGGAGGGAAGCGGCGTCAGAAGCCAGCTCGGCCTCGGGTGGGCGTCAGGAAGGAACGGACGGCGGTCACCGTGCGGAAGGGCTGGGCATGCGCCGTCTGCGATGCCGGCATTCTAGCGGGCGACGCTGAAAGGAAGAGTTCTAGTGAGAGAGTCGGGCGGACGATAGAGAACCAGGGAAGAAAACCGGAGGGCGACGGGGACGAGCAGCAGCTGGGGACGAAGCGAGGGCTGCGTCGGTCGGAGGGAGCGGTCGGCGCCGGATTTCTCGATCGCGCCTGAGAGAGCGATTTCGCTGCTGGCCGGCCGCAGCATGGCCGCCCGCCGAGCCCGCCAATGAGCGGCCCTCCGACATTCATGCCAGTAGCAGCCGCCCGACGACTGCTCCTCCTGGCCCGTCGCTGTCCGTCCGTCCAGGCCTCATCGCTCCCGAGTCGCACCCAGGGGCTGCCCATCTCGCTTGCAGTTCGAACCATGTCGACCGGTCCCGCTGCCGCTGCTGGCGCCGCCCGCGCGCACACGCCGCCCTCGTCGCCGTCGCACGGCTCGCCGGCGGCCAAGAAGGTCAAGCTCGACTCGGACGTCGACCAGGCCGAGGAGGAGGCGCTGGCGACCTCCTCGACCGCTGGTCCTATCCCTGCCGCTGCGGCTGAACCGAAGGCGGCGACAGGCAAGGGTAAGAAGGCGCCGGCGCCGAGGAACGCGCCCGCCCCCGGCCCGCGCAAGGTAGCCATCAACAACGGACCCCGGCGCGTCAAGCGCAAGCCGGTCGACGAGGTTGTCTTGAACGAGATCAAGGTGCGGCCTGATGCCTGATGTCTGATGGGCACTTGCGGGCGTGATGACGCTCAAGGTGCGCAAGTTGGCTCGCGACTGACCACTCGCTCTTCTTCCGCGACCGGTCTCGGCTCCGTCGACCCTCTCGGCGCTCCATTGCCTCCTTTCCTGGTTCCTGTCTACCGCTCCCCAGGTCTTCCTTGGACCTGAGGCCGTTAGCGCGGCCAACACCGCCCAGGTTGACTGGGAGGCGCCGGCCGGTTGCGAGCGCGACCAGATCGTCGTCGTTCGGACGAGCGGCGGCATGACTGCTGGCGGTACGTCTCGTTTGATCTAGGACCATCTGAATGATTTGCAGGGCTGAGCTGACGACTGCGATGGATCTTTGACATCTCTTGGATTACGCACTCCCAGGTAACGCCCTCGCGCTCTACACCTCGCCTGCCGACTCGCCCAGCGGCGCCCGGCCCTGGGTGCTCTCAATTCCCTTTGGCCTGCCCGACGAGCTCGTGCGTGTGCGGATCGACGCCGGCTCGCGTCTGCACTCGACAGCCGAGCTGCTCGAGGTCGTCGAGCCCAACACGACGCTCAGGCTCGCGGAGGGCGAGGGTGTCGGCTGCAAGTACTTTGGAAAGTGGTGCGTTTTGCTCAGACGCCTTTGAGCCCGCAGAGGCGCTTCGCTCTGGAGATTTGAGTCTGAAAGCTGACCTGATTGACACGGCACTACTCCTTGCAGCGGCGGATGTCAGTTCCAGCACGTGTCGTACGAGACGCAGCTCGCGCTCAAGCGCGAGACGGTCCGCAAGGCGTTCCGATACTTCTCAAGTCGGTCCCATTGTCTTTGCGCCTTGGTCCTGACAAGCGCAGCTGACGCCTCTGGAACGACCTGCGCAGAGCTTGATGCGTCGCTGATCCCAGAGATTGGAAAGACGATCCCGAGCCCAAAACAGGCCGGCTACCGGACCAAGATGTGCGACCCTCTGCGCGGTGCCCCTTCTGGCCGCCCACGCTGACCACTCCTCTCGCCTGCCTCACAGCACGCCTCACTTCCGCCCGCTGCCGACGCCGATCCGGACCGACATCATGGAGAAGGCCGGCCTGCCGCTCGCCCCGCGCAAGGGCACGAACCCGTACGCCAAGGCGCACGCGGCATCATCGCGTCTCCCGAGTCCCTCGTCGACCCCGCTCAGCACAACTGGGACGACGACGCCGGCAGCGGCGATCGAGGACGAGGAGGCCGGCCTGAACGGCGACCCGCTCAAGACGGTCGGCGGCACGATCGACGCGACCGAGGACAACGTTGGCGAGGCTGACGCCGCCGAGCCGCCGTCGCTGATCGCCGGCCTGTCGGGCGGCATCGACGGCTCGCGCTTCTTTGCCCGCGTCGGTGAGCAGGCGGGCACCGGCGAAACGCACGAGTTCTTCATCGGCTTCGACGAGAAGATCTCAAAGCGGCTGATGGACATCGAAGAGTGCCCGCTGGCGACCCCAATCATCAACGCCCGGTACGCGGTCGAGCGCAAGAAGATCACGCAGATCGCGGCCTCGTACGCCAAGGACGCGTCGCTCCTCCTGCGCGACTCGGCCCACCCCGAGTCTTTCCCGCCGGGCAACACTGTGCCCGAGGGCACGCAGGTTTGCGTCACCGACCACCGCGAGACGGTCCACGAGCGCGTCGGCGACCTCCACTTTGGTGCGCACGACATCCATCCTACGCTGTCCTTCCCTGCGCGACCGTGCTGACGAATCCTCTGCTTTATTCGCCCCAGTCTTCCCCGCCGGCTCCTTCTTCCAGAACAACAACTCAATCCTTCCCTCGCTGACCGACTACGTCCGGCAAGCCATCTTTGAGCCGCCGGCGACGGCCGTCGTCCAGACGCTGCCGACGCACCTCGTCGACACCTACTGCGGTTCGGGCCTCTTTGCCATCACGCTCTCGCCCTACTTCGAGCGCGTGACCGGCATCGAGATCGACCCCAAGTCGATCGACTTTGCCGAGCGCAACGCAAAGCTCAACGGGGTCGAGGGCAAGTGCGAATTCAAGGCCGGAAAGAGCGAGGAGATCTTTGAGACGGTCACCGGCCTGCCATGGAACAAGACGGCGGTCGTCATCGACGTATGGCGCCTTCTTCTCCCTCTCCCTCCCGCCAGCGAGATCCCTTTCTGACTCCTCTTCTTGTCGCTCCTACAGCCCCCACGCAAGGGCTGCGACGAAGGCTTCCTCGGCCAGCTCGTTGCCGTCGCACCCCAGACCCTCGTCTACGTCTCGTGCAACGTCCACACTCAGGCTCGTGACGTCGGCTTCCTCCTCAAGCAGGACGTCGGCGGCAAGCGCTACGTGCTCGAGAGCGTGCGTCCATCCTCTCATTCGCCGACGCACAAGCTGCGGGCGGACAGGGAAGCCAGGGCTAACCTTGCATTTTCCCGCTACCAGCTCCGAGGGTTTGACCTCTTCCCGCAGACGGCCCACGTCGAGGGCGTCGCCGTCCTTCGCCTCCAGTGAGGTCGGACGCACGTGCGAGCCGGCAACCATTGACATGGGCCTTCTCCAGGGCGGCGATCGGGATCTGCCCAGCTGTGCTATCTGGACTGAAAGCACAAGACGATGAGTCGAGAGGCCGACTTCTGTTGAGACTACCGATGGCAGCGATACGGCGGCGGCGGACGACGGGCCGGTCGACGGGCATGGGGCTGGCCGTGGGCCGTGCGACTGGTGTTGCTGCCGGCGGCTGAGCGTCGCTACTTCGTCCGTCGAAACGCCGCGCGCGCCGTCAATTCGGCCCGGCGTCTGCTGCTAGCTAATGGCGGCGTTGAAACTCCCCCGAGACGCGCTTCTGGGGGCTCTCTGTGCAGCGTCAGGACGTTGCTCGTACTTGCTGCTGCTGGTCGGCCCGTTGGTCGGCCCGGCCTGCTGCTCATGTTTTCCGAAGCGGGGGTGTCTCTCGTGGCGCATCCGGCCGACCAGGTGTGGGGGCGGCTGGCTGCGCCGGGCAACCCTTCGCACGGGGCGAGGGCAGGCGATCGACAGCGAACAGGCCTCTTCTCTTCTTTCCTTGAACAAGAAGCCTCTCCCCTCGACCTCAGAACGCCCCTCCTCGTCGACAGCTGTAGCACAGGACCCGAACCTAGGCAGCTTCCTACTGAGCGACAAGGTACGTCCTCCCTCGACGTTTGCCCTCTTACGAGGCCCAGTCGCCTGCGAGCGACGGCCAGCAGGGGCGGCGTGTTGTTTGTGCAGCTTGCTGCCCGCGCGGGCAAAGCGACGAGATGGGCTGCCGAGGAGACCACCCAGGGAGAGGTCCTGCCTCTCTGTCGTCGGTCGTGTTATACTTGCTGAGGGCCCGATGGGCGGGTATTGGCGGTACTGGACGATGGCTTTGCGCCTTCGTCGAATCGCAGGGCTAGCAGGGCAGGCTTGCTCCGTCGTTGGACGAGGTCGCTGGCCCGCTATCGAGCTCGAGGCATCCACCGCCACAGCGTCGTCCGACCCTCTCAAAGGGTAGCTCCTGACCTCCGCGTTCGCCCTATCCTCTCGCGCAGGACCCCTGCTCGCTCTGTCTCTCTCTCTTCTAGACACCTGTCCAGTCGACCCAAAAGCGCATGGCCTCGGTCTCGCCTCGACCCGGCAGCATCCGGCTGTCGGAGCTCTTCAACCGCTCAGCGCACTCTTCGTCGGCCAACACGCCCAGAGCTGACGGCGATGAGAGCGGCCCCGTCAGCAGCGGCAGCAGCAGCACTGGTGGCCGGCAATCGACCATTAGCTCGCTCCTGACGAGCTCGAAGCGGGGGTCGGCCGTCTCGGCCAAGTCGGCCGGCAGCAGGAAACGACCTCAGCCTGAGGACACCCAGTCAGTCCTGCCGAGCGCCCCTTTCCCAGCCTTTCCCCGCCTGCCGTATCTGCGGCCGTCCGAGAATTAGAACAGAAGGACACGCAGACTGACTTGCACCGCCGTTGACTCACTTGACTATCCCTGCGTATCGCGCCTCCTCCAGTGTCGGCCAACGCTCCAACGTCGCTTCTGGCTCGTCGACAGCGCCCCACGAGGCCGTCGACCCGACGGTGCGGACCGCCTCGCAGTCGCCGACCAAGCGTCGGCCGTCGCCGTCGAGCATGATCGCGCAGCGTCCGCCGCCGCCAGCCCCGATTGTCTACTTTCCTCCGGCTCCACCGGCACATCACCAGGACCATCTCCTAGGCGTCGCTCGACCGCCAGCGGCGACCTTCGACCAGAGCTTGTACTACGCCGTCGTGCCGTCTGAGCATGCTGCGAAGTCGGGTGCCTGGTCTGTCGGCTCGTACCCTGTCAGTCAGCACCAGTCGACGCCGCCGTTCTCCGACTCGGTCCCGCAACATTCGCTTCGGCGCTCCGAGCTCCGGCGCCGGCCATCAGCATCGTCCTCCTCCTCGAGCGTCCCTGCCCGGCCATCGCTCCCGACTCCAGCTGCGACCCCCGTCAAGCCTGCTCCCGTCTCGGCCGTCGCCTCCTCCTCGAAGGCGGTGCCCAGCAAGGCGATTGCGACCGCCTCGGCAGGCGAGCAGGAAGCCGGCCCGCAACCCAAGCCGAAACGCAAGTACACCAAGAAGGCCGACTTCTGGATTGAGAATGGTGGTCCCGGCCGGCGCGGCCTGCTCGCGAGCAAGTCCGAGGGTGGGCCGGCTGCTGTGAGTCAGCCCGCCGTGCTTGCGGACCAAGGCACGTCCGATAGTACACGCTCGACGCAGAGACCAACGTCGTACTCCGGCTCAGCGTCCAAGAGCACTGGAGGCCGAAAGCGGTCGGGATCGTCGGCAAAGACTACGGCGGCCTCATCTTCGAGACCGGCCACGTCTGCCGTCCCGCCCAATACCACGACCGACGGATCTCCGGCGCCTCGGCCGGCCGCCCTGCTGGTAGCCCAACCTCAAAGTCTACCGCGCACAATCTCGGCGCCGGCGCTACTGACGGCTGAGGACGGCAAGGTGTCGCTCAGCTCGACCGAGGTGCTCGCGGCCGACCTCGCGTGGCTTCAGCCATCGCGCGAGCGGCTGGCCAACACGGCGCCGGCGTCGCGCAAGCCCTCGCAGCAGCGTCTCGGCCGGTCATCGGCGGCAAACGATAAGGCGGCGAGGGAGCGGACGCGCAAGCGGCTTGCCGCCTTCGAAGCTGGCAATCTCAAGTCGGACGACGTCTTTGGTAGCCCGCAGAAGGAGAATGCACGACCGCCGCAGGCTGCCGGAACGCGGTCGGCCGTCTCTCTGTCGTCGCACAGTCGGCCACCTGCGCTTGTCCCTGCCCGCATCGCCGGCATGGGTCGTGTTGCCGTCGCGCAGGGCAGCCTGCAGCGGATGACCGAGGCCGGCGCGCGGCCGATCGTCGAGCGAGCCGGCTCGACCGCCAGTGGCGAGCCCTCATCATCTATCTCGGCCTCGACATCGGCCTCGAGCGTCGTCGCGCCCGACTGGCTCGACGCCTGCCAGCCCTGGGTCCAGTCTCAGGTTGACCGCCGGCGCTCGCAGACGGACGAGCGGCGTGAGGTCCTGCGGACGGTCCGGCACTACCTCGAAAGCGCCAGCGACGAGGAGGACGAGGACGAGAGCGTGGCCGGGCAAGCTGGCTACAGCTCGGATGACGACGATCTCCGCGACGAATGGGCAGCCCATAGTGGCGGCAAGACGTCGTCGGCTCTTTTGCAGTCGAACCGGCAGGTGCGGCTTAGAAACAGCCAATCCAATCCGTCCTTGACGACCGCCTTTGATGCGTCAGACGCGCGACAGGCGCTCATCTACCGCACCCAGGTCAGCTCGGCCCTGCCTGACCAACATCTGCCGGCCTTCACCGCCCCGCATCCGGACGCTATTGCGGCCGCTGCCGCAGAAGAACTCGGCCCGGGCTCGATCGCGTGCATCTGCCGCGACCACGTCGCTGAGGGCGCCATGGTCGAGTGCAACGGCTGCCTCTTCTGGTTCCACCTGCCCTGCCTCGGCATCAACGAGGCCGACCTCGGCGACGAGTGGTTCTGCTGGCGGTGCGCGCCGCACGGCGACCAGCTGCCGCCGCAGATGTCGGACCCCATGCCGGCGCCGCCGCATACGCCGAAGACGGCCAGCCCGGATCTCGACGAGGGATCCGACGGCGGCGGCGAGAGCGTCAACGGCGACGACGACCCGGGTACGCCGGCGACCGTCAAGCTCGAGCCGTCACCGATGTTTGGGCCCGATCACCTTGGGACGCCGCTTCAGCGCTTTGCGACACCCCTCCTGCCATCGGCGACCGGCTTCAGCCACTTCCAGTCGCCGTCTTACTCGCGGAGTGCGGTCGCTCACGGCGGAGCCCACCGCCTGCCGCCTTTGCCCCTCATCCTCCAGGGCGGCTCGCCCGGCCCATCTGCCCGGCCGTGGCAGACTGCCTTCACGCCCCGCGTACCGAGCCACACACGCGACCAGGAGGAGGCCCTCTTCGACCTCTCGTCGACGCCTTCCCGCCACCTGTCGCGCGAGCTACCTTTCGGTGGAACCCCAATCTCGCGCATCGGCGCCGGCGGCGTGGGCAGGGGCGGTCGCGGTGGCTTGAGCGTCGGCAGCGGCGGCCCGCGCCTACCCTCATTCGGCTCGTTCGCCACACCTAGTCAGGAGTTCTTCAGCGGTCTGCACGCGTCGCCGTACCCATCGGCCTCGTCGTCGTCGACGAGCCAGCTGCCCGGGCTCGACCACTACCTCTCGTCAGTCGACTCGTCCGGCCCACTGTCGCCGTATCAGCCACTCAGCCACCGCTGGCAGCACCACTCGCCCTCCATCCAGTCGCCCCACTACCCGGCGAGCGCTGGCGGCCGGCCTGGGGCGACGCCGACGGCCCGCAGTCACCTTCGGCCTGGCAGCAATGAGCCGCGGCAGGCTAAGGAGCAAGAGCGCTTCGGCGAGCCGCTCGAGCAGGGCCTCAGGGCTGGCTTCTCGGGCGGTCGGTGATCATCCTTCTAAACTCATCCATCTCACTTACTTTCACATCTAGACGCCCTTCCCATCTGACACCATCCGTCTTCATCTACAAAACGGTCGCGAAACGCCCGCTCATACCCGCTTCTCAGTGTCCTGTCGTCTGCTTGCACGCTCCTCATCCCGCCACCGGCCACCCCATCTCCCCTCTCTCTCGTTGATCCACTCCCACTCCGCACACCCGCCTGGGCCAAGACGCGACCCTGTCAAATGTCAAATGCCTGCATGCGCCGTTCTAGATCGTCCGTCATCGCTGGCAATCGTGCAGTTGTTGTAGGCGCCGCCTCCTCAAGGGTCGGCCGGCGAGTCGGCCGCCTCCGCTGCCGGTCCCTTCTTCTTCTTCGACTTGGGCTTGCTCTTGGAGACCGGCGGGTCGGTCAGGATCTCGGCGCCGTCGGCAGTGATGCTGGTAGGTATGAGGCAGAGTCAGCGACGAGGGCCAGGAGACAAGTGAGCGGCAAGGGAGCACGCACAGGATCGTCTCCTCAAACTGGGCCGAGCGCTTGCCGTCGCGCGTCGTTGCCGTCCAGTCGTCTTTCCAGTGTATCAGGCTGCTCGCGCCGAGGTTGATCATTGGCTCTGCGAGGGTGGTGGGGGGGGGGGGGCAGGGGCGGCTCAGGTCAGACGGGACTTCAATAGGGCTCGAGATGAGAAGCGAGCGCACCGATGGTGAAGATGTTGCCCTCGCGCATGATGCCCGGCATCTTCGACTTGCCGTAGTGGAGGACTAGAGCGGGAAAGAGGGCGTTCGAGGCGGTCAGCTGACTGTCGTCGCAAGGGACATGCGACGAACAACAGGGAACGCACTGTTGGGTCCGCAGTGGAACTGGTCGAGAGAGGTGAGTCTCGGTCAGCGAGCAAAGACGGAGACGGATCCTCGAACAGGTGCGACGCACGAGCTGGTTGATGCCGTGGCCGGTGTAGCGGGTGACGATGCCGTAGCCCTTGGGCTTGACGACGCTCTCAATCACGTTGCCAATCTCGGCAAACGGCAGGCCGGGCTTGCAGATGGCAATCGCATCCCGAGTCGCCTTGCGCGTCGTCTCGATCAGGTCGAGCGACTCCTTGTCGACCTTGCCGACGGGGAAGGTCGCATTGCAGTCGCCGTGGAAGCCCTTGTAGAAGAGCGACACGTCGAGGTTGACAATGTCGCCCTCCTCGAGCGGCCGCGCATCGGGGATGCCGTGGCAGATGACCTCGTTGACGCTCGTGCAGACCGACTTGGGGAAGAGGCGGTAGTTGAGCGGCGAGGGGTAGGCGTCGCGCTTGAGCGTCTCCTGGTGGACGATCGCGTCGAGCTCGTCGGTCGTCACGCCGGGCGCGATCGCTGCGGCGGCCAGATTGAGGACCTTGCGCGTGAGCTGCGAAGGAAAGAGGACATCAGACCTTGGTTCCAACAATAGGGCAGCCACGACGGCAGGGACTCGCCTTGCAGGCCTCGCGCATGCCGGCGATCTCCTCGGGCGTGTGCACCTTGGCTGCGTACAGCCGTGATGGCTTGCGCATCTGCATCGCCTCGTTCATGTTCTCTTCATTCTCGATGGCCGACTCGCCCTCGGCTGGAGGAGGAGAGCTGTCAGTTACCGCCAGGTAGCCTCCTTCGTCCCGGGCGTACGTACGGTGGTCAGCGTAGTCTGGCCGCGGGATGTGAGCCGGCACCTCGCGCTTGGCCGAGAGCGGGTAGACGGGCCGGAGCGGGCCCGTGTAGTTGAAGTCTGGGTTGGGGATGAACTGGCCCTCCTTGAGGACGAGCTTGGACGGCCCGGCGGCGGCCGAGGCGGAAGGCTGGGCGCCGTCAACGCCGCCGGCAGAGTCCTGGGCGGCCTTGTGGACAAGCCGGTGCGTTTTCTACGGCGGCGCGAGTAGCAGTCAATGTCAGTGCTGGTTCAGTGAGCTGAAGCCGCTTCAAGTGGGTGATCGAGATAAGCGGCGAGGCAAACGTACCCCTAGAAGGAGGCGGAAGGACGGCGGCGTGTGAGCTCGTCAGCGGGTCGTGCGACGGGCGAGGAGGAGAGCGAGGCACCGCGCGGCTCCCTTCGGACGTACAGTTCTTGTTGAAGCAGGCCTGGTCGTGAAAGAAGCTACCGCGGATGCCGAGGCTAGCAGCAGTCAGACGGTCGAGCGGTCAGTCCCTCGGTCGGGTAGGGTCGGCCGCCACCGGAGCTCGAGCGGGCAGGCAGGGAGGGGAGCTCGTACTTGATGCAGCCCGGGCACTCGAGCTTGGCGTTCGTCTGCGTGCACTCCTGGCCGATACACTTGCTCATGGTTGGCTGCCTGGAGAAGGAGGAGCCTGTCAGGACATCGGTCTGCTTTGTGCTAGCCCAGATGCCAGGTTCCTAGACGGACCGGTTCGGTATGCTTTGTGGTGAGCGTCGGTGCTGCTGCTGCCGCTGCTGCCTCCGGCCGCTTCGACTTCTCAGCGCAGCCGGCCGCGCCCAAACCTTAGCCCCAGCCGGAGCCGGCCTGGCTGACACCCAGCGTTTCGACAATGATTCGACACCGACCAGGCACCTGGCAGTGCCGCTCGAGCAGACAGCCGATTGAGCTGAGATGGAATCCTCGACGAGATTCGAAAGGCCAACGACCGAGCCGAAAGTCTTGCGGTCGGGCAGCCACTATTTTCCGCAGGAAAGGGCGCCTGAGCGACCTAGGCGGTCCCCCTCTCCTTGACTTCACACTCAAACCTGGATGATGTACATTCTGTCTGGGAGTAAAGCAGTGGGCCTCGAGCCCCGTTCATGAGGCCGGCTTTTTCAATCGATCTCGGAATAGCCGAAGCGAATCCATCTCGCTCGCGGCTTGTGCAGCGAGACGACAGTGCCAAGGCCAGCCAGGCACCGTCCGTCCTCTTCTCCTACCCCCGACCCAACGCAAGATCCGCCTCCTGACATTGCGCCACTTACAGACAGGCTGCCCGCTCGTTGGACCCCCGAGCGCCCCTTCGACGGCTCTGCCCGGCGCAAGCTCGCCGTCGTCTGGTTGCTTGGTCTGCTGCGCGCGCCTTCGCGACGCTTGTCACGGCCGGCCCACCGACGACGCCATCCCCGCCCGTCCTGCCCTCTTCGATGACAACGTCCCGCCGTCTGCTCGACCCTCTTACCGACGCCCAGCCGCCCCCAGCCCGGCTCTCGACTCCTCGATGCTGGCTCTCCTGCTCCGGAGCCTGCTCGGCAGCCTCGTCGCCGTGCAGGCCTACGTGCCAGGTGCGTCACGCCTCGGGCGCCCGCAGCCGAGACGACCCGCCGCGCAAGCTATCGCCGGCTGACCCTCTTCATCGTCCGCCTTCCAATCCTGGTCGTGGCCTCTCCTTGCTTCTCGCTTCGCATGCTCTCCCCGGCTGCCAGCTCGTTCGGTCAATGAGACGACGCTACTCAACACGACGGATCAAACCAGCTCCATAGACTTCGTCTGGGTGCAGGGAACCTACCATGCGACTCTCTCACTCCAGCTGGTCGCCGACCCCAATACGAGCGACTTCTTCCCGAACCCGTACGCCGTCGACGGCATCGACCGGGGCGCGCTCGTCCACTTCTCCGAGGACAACGCCCGCAATAACGATACGGCGACGACCCCTTGGATCGCCTTCATCTCGTGTGACCGGTGCGTCTTCGCCGAGAGCTCTGCAGCGCGGCGCAGCGCCGCCTCTCATCGGCGCTGGTCCCGCTGATCTCCCGTTCCCTGGCCGCGCGCTGACCCCTGAGTACCTGCTCGGGCTTGCGCTATCAGAAACGTAACCGATGCCTCGCTCGACATCGATGTCTTCACGCTCGCTCGCGACCGAGGTGCCAACGCTGCACTCTTGTACTCAATCACCTCGGTCGGCTGCATGATCGAGCCCGAGTTCCGCAACGACTACGAGAAGCCGCTCAACGTCTTTACGACGCGCTCCCGGTCCGACGCCGTCCTGATCGAGAGCCAGTTTCAATACACGACGAACGCCTTCTACAACTTTGACGCCCCGCTCCTCAACGCATCGTATCAGTCGGTAACGACGCTCCTCAATAGGACGTACCCCGAAGCCAGCACCTACGTCTGCGCCGTACTCGCCATGTCAAATGCGACCGGGACCGTCGGCGACATTGTCCCGACCGCGACGGCCGGCGTGCCTGCGAACGGTGCCGGCGACGGCGGAGGCGGCGGCGGCGGCAATAAGGGCACGTCGCTCGCGATGATCATCCTCTACGCGATCGCCGGCGTCATCATCATCATCGTCGCTGTCGTCATCTACATGGGCGCGATGCGCGCCGCCCGCAATCCCGACCGCTACGGGCCCCGGGCCGCCGGCGGAGGTCAGGCCCGCGGCTACCCGTACAACTACGACGACGAGGACGCCTTTGACGACGCGTTCGCGACGCGGATGGGCTATGCGACTGGCGGCCAGACCGGTCAGCATCTGCCGGCCCAGACGCGGACGCAAGGCCTCGCCCGAGCGATCGTCGACTCGTTCCCGCTCGTCAAGTTTGCGCGGCGCGATCAGCGGGCTGACGGCGGTACCCGGCGCGAGGAGATTGACGGCCAGCAGCGGCCAGCGCCGCTCGGCAACGAGGGCACTCAGCGGCCCCGGGTCGAGCGGGCTGACGAGAGCAGCAAGGGCTCGTACCTGAGCGGCGGAGAAGTCGAGTCACTCCCGCTCGAGCCGATGTACCGGCGGAGCCTGCGGGACGACAGACGCTCGGCCACGGAGGACGACACTAAGTCGAGTGAGGCGGCGCAAGTCGAAGTGCTGGACGCCTCGCCGTCGGGCAGCACCCACTACCGCCGCCCCAGCGCAGACGGCCTGACGGCAGCGCCGATTGACACGCGCTCGATCGGCAGCGCCATGGGAGATGAGCCGAACCTAGCGCTCGAGGAGACCGAGGAGCACTGCCCGATCTGCTTGCTCGACTTTGAGGACGGCGACGATATGCGCGTCCTGCCTTGTGAGGGTTCGCACCAGTTCCACGCCGTCTGCATCGACCAGTGGCTGCTCGAGATCTCGTCGTCTTGCCCACTCTGCCGCAAAGGTGGGTCCTCCGTCCTCTTCGAGCCTCAGCCTTTCCGCTCAGCGTTGACCGCGACCGAATCTTTTTGCCCGCCCACAGACTTCTCCTTGCTCGATACGTCATCCACGACATCGCTGCCGCTTGCAGACTCAGGTCAGACGACGCCGCCTTCAGGCTCAGCCGTCTCTGCCAACGTCGCCCCGGCACCGGCGCCCACCGCAGCAGCGCCGTCGCGGACGCGCATTCAGGGCTTCCTCCGGCGTGTCCGTTCGACCCAGGTGCGGCCCGGCCAACCGCCGGCCGCTTCCAGCTCGCGGGGCCAGCGTCGGCCGTCCAACGCAGAGACAGCTGCAAGGCAGCATTCGATCGCGCTCAGTTCGGCCGCCCTGTTCTAGCATCCCAGCCTTTCGCTCGTCCCGCGACGGGCCCCTGTATCACCGTCCCTTTCCTGTACTCTTGCTTCCAGCCCCGAGTCTCTGACTGGCCAGGGATCGCCACAATTAGACGACGTTCCCTTCTTGGCCCCCATGCGACGAACGAGCCGATTTGGCATGAGACAGGCAGATATCTAAGAAACGAATAGGGCTACAAGCGGGCAAGAAATACAGAGTGACGGCACGGCGTTCAGGGCAAGCCTATCAGCGTCTGGATGTAAGTCGCCACGGGCGGGATTCCAACCAAAATGAGGATGACCGTGCCGAAGAGAGCGAACGTCACTGTGGAGGGGAAGATGAGAGGACGGTCAGTACGAAGGAATTTTCACACTCGGCCTCGGAAGAAAGCACGCGGACGCACGCGACGCGATAGCAGCTGCTCGCTCCTTGCCGGCCGTGAGAAGGCCCGATGCGCCGATGGCACCGCTCGTGACGCCCGACAGCAGGCCGGTCGTCAGAAAGTCGTCGTCGGCAACCCTCAGTGCCCGCAGGATGAGTGGCTGCAGAATGACGAAGCAGATGCCTGTCATTTAAAGGTAAAGTCGTCAGCCCATGAGTCTCAGCTGAAGATCTCCGCTCAAGCGGCTGAAACGCACCAGTCACGACAACGATGATGACGCAGATGGACTCGTCACCCCCGATCCGCGAGACCTGGGCGACGGCGAGCGGGGTGGACGAGAAGCGACCGACGAAGGCGACTGCAGGGCGATGTCGGAGTGTGTCAGTCTTGGCAACCTCTGAAGTCTTAAGGGCTAGCATCGCACTCACGAGCTGTGGTCGGGTCGAGCTGGAAGGCCCGCGCGCCGAGAGGCCAAACGAAGAGTGAGAGAACGGCAGACGGGATGATGAGGACGACGAGCCGGAAGAACTGTCACACAAGAGTCCAGAGCTGGTCAGTCGATCGTCGACGAAGCCCGAAGGCAGGCCCGGAGATAACGCACGTATCGCTTGAGGTCGGCCCGGAAGCGGTAGAGCGGGAGGGCGAGGGCGATGATGCCAGCGTCGAGGCCATCGACAAGGAGGTCACCGGCGCCCGGCGCGAGCGACTTGCCGGCAGGTGCGGTCCAGAGCTCGATGTAGTCGATGGGCGTCGAGTACTCAGCAAGCGCTGCGAGAGCCGGTCAAGGGTTAATATCAGGACAAGAGCGATCTTCGTCCGGCTAGGAGGAATGGGACTCACTTTGCCGCAGCGTCCAACCGATGCTGGCTCCGAATGCCCAAAGCAGGAAGAAGGTGAAGAAAGCCGTCGTGATGATCGGGTGGGCAAACTTCTTGAGTGCCGGCGGGGTGAGCCGGATGACGAGTAGGTAGACGAGGATGTTGATGGCGAGGAAGAGGGGGACCGAGACACGCGTCGTGTAAAAGATGGGCAGGGCAATGAGGGCGACCGCCACGTAAAGGGCGACGTCCATCCAGGTCGAGAGCTCTTCGGCAAGCCGCTGCTTGGCCTGGTCCTGGACGGCGACCTCCTCGTCATCGGCCGAGGGGAAGGGGGTCGGGCAGCGCTCCTCAAGAGCGACGTTAGGTGTCGGCTGCGAGTCGGCCGGGGCTTCGCAAATGGTCGGCGACGGCGATCCAGGCTGCGTCAGGCCGATGTCGGCCTCCTCGGTGTGATCGCAAGCAGCAGCCTTGTCGCAGCTGGACCGAGGGAACACATTGATGAGAGTTGCGTCCGACTCGCGTCGAGGCCAGTCGCGCGCTGCAAGCTC